>Ga0210085_1000696_pt1 | contig 13838 bp, 8 predicted proteins | sample China_Galinas_PW_5_FD_184866 | JGI IMG/M metagenome (GOLD analysis project Ga0210085, IMG submission 184866) | Wetland microbial communities from San Francisco Bay, California, USA, that impact long-term carbon sequestration - China_Galinas_PWC_D1... | ecosystem: Environmental > Aquatic > Marine... | reverse complement strand
CTGATCAAGGCCGCACAAGGGTTTTCGGTCCCCGCACGCGGGACAGGAAGGCGTACGTCTGTACGCCGCAGCCGGAAACCTGGGGAGAACGTCGAACAGGACAAAAAGGGCCATTTATGGATGGACACTAACTATAGAGGCAAGATTCAGGCCTGTACCCCAAAAGAGTCTGTTTTAGAAGCATTTGAGGAAGCTGTCATCAGATCCAAAGAACAATTCAAAGTGCCGCCGAAATGGGATGGTAAGGCAGCGGAGCGAATTTGGAAAATATTGCAGAAATAAATATTTAGACAGGATTTACGAGATCATTAGGATTTCTTTGTTTTTCCAAATTTTTCCGGAGAAAATTAGAGATTTAAATCCGTCTGGAAGCTGAGATTTAATGATTCTGCGGCTGTAAAATTTTACACAATCGCGAAAAAATTTACATTTATTCTGATTCCTGACCTCTGACTTCTAATCTCTTAAATATAGAGCATTGTAATTGAAAGAGCTAACCCAAATAAAGCCGGTCAGTTGGATAAGGTTTACCCTGTACGGGCTATTGTTTCTGGGCATTTACTATTCAGCCTTTACTTGGTTGATAACACATGACTGGGAAAGAGAAGCCTATAGTTATTGTTGGTTGATTCCACCGGTGGTGTTTTTTTTGATCTGGTTCAAACGTGATGAGCTTTCTTCTACTCCTTCGGAACCATCATGGGCAGGTTTGGTGCCCGTTGGTTTAGGAATTGTTTTCTTTTGGCTGGGAGAGTTGAGCGGTGAGTTTTTTACCTTGTACATTTCTTTTTGGTCGATACTGGTGGGGATATGCTTGTTGCATTTGGGTTGGAAAAAACTGAAAATCATCGGCTTTGCATTGTTTTTTATCCTGACCATGTTTCCTGTGCCTCATTTTATCAACACCCGGGTCATGTTGCAGTTGCGGCTGATTTCTTCCAAATTGGGCGTAGCCATGATCCATGCTTATGGACTGCCGGTGGCTCGGCAAGGCAATATCATTGATCTGGGGTTTACGAAATTGCAGGTGGTGGATGCTTGTAGTGGTTTGCATTCTCTTATTTCCTTAATCGTATTGTGCCTTCTGATAGTGTATTTTTTCAGAGATCACATTTGGAAGCGGACGGTGCTGCTGTTTTCATCCATACCGCTGGCCATTGTGACGAATAGCATGCGAATTGCCATGACCGCAATTCTTTATAAACACTTTGGTGCCGGTGTGGCCGAAGGGTTTTTCCATCAATTTTCAGGACTGCTGGTATTTATTATTTGCATTCCGGTGCTGTTAATCGAGATGAGAATTCTAGAGAAGTTACCCCCGGTCCAGTCAAAGACAAGTTCTGAACCCATGGAAACTCAAACAATAACGTCTGATAATAACCCAGGTAGCCAAAATAAAAAGGTTTCAAAGCATGGATTGTTTCGCCAACCCGTGTTCGTCGTTGCTGTAATCTTATTGGGGGTGACACTTGCGATTTCGAGCACCGTTGATTTTCGTGAAAAAATTCCTGCTAAAAAAAACCTGGACCAATTCCCCCTAAAAATAGGCGAATGGTCTGCCACCCAACGGCAACGGATGGCGCAGAAGTTTATCGTTGAGCTGGATTTAAGTGAATATGTTGTCATCAATTACCAAAACCGAAACGGAAAAAAGGTCAACTTTTATGTGGCCTATTACGAGAGCCAGAGCAAGGGAAAATCGATTCACTCCCCGGCCAGCTGCCTGCCGGGCAGCGGCTGGAGCTTTGATCAATCCGGAACTGAAAAAATAACCAATGTGCCCGGAAACAACGGAACATTAGAGGTAAACCGTGCCGTAATACAGTTGGGTAGGAAAAGACAGCTCTCTTATTATTGGTTTCCGGTTCGCGGACGAATACTCAACAACGCCTATCAGTTAAAAATGTACAATTTTTGGGATGCCCTCACCCAACAGCGGACCGACGGTGCTTTGGTGCGGCTGATCACAGCGGTGTATGAAGGTGAAAAGCTGGAGGATGCCGAAAAACGGCTGCAAGATTTTGTGAGGGAAGTTGCGCCGGTGTTGGAGGAGTTCTTACCGGGAAAAGACATATAGTTTTTTAATAATTCAGCAATAAAGACACAAAGGCTAAATATAATTTTTGGTAGATCCCAGTTAAATTCGCCTCACTCCTTTTCTATGAAAAATTTAACGGGATGAAATTGCCGAATTAACTGGGGAATAGTGGCGGAGGTTTTGGATGTTTTAAATTAACAGTTATATTTGATATTGAAAGATCGTAGAAGGAAACGAATTTTCGACAATAAAATTGGAGTTACGAAAGATCTCAAGGGGTGAAACAAATGAAAGGAATAATATTAGCGGGTGGTTCGGGAACTCGTCTATATCCAATTACCCACGTGGTGAGCAAACAGCTTCTGCCTGTGTATGACAAGCCGATGATCTACTACCCGTTATCTGTTCTCATGTTAGCAGGGATTAGAGAGATTCTGATTATTTCAACGCCACAAGAATTACCCCTGTTTATCAACCTTCTGGGCGATGGTTCAAAATGGGGAGTTCACTTTTCTTATGCAGAGCAGCCAGAGCCCAAGGGTATTGCCCAGGCGTTTATAATAGGGAAAAACTTTATTGAAAACGATAATGTCAGCCTTATTCTTGGCGATAATATATTTTATGGACAAGGGTTTCAAAAACTACTTTTGGAAGCAGTAAAGCTTAAGAAAGGTGCATATATTTTTGGCTACTGGGTAAATGACCCTAAACGCTACGGAGTTGTAGATTTTGATGAATCACTTAAGGTTGTAAGCATTGAAGAAAAGCCGGAAAAGCCAAAAACCAATTACGCTGTTCCCGGCCTTTATTTTTATGACAATAATGTAATTCAGATTGCATCCGGTATTAGACCTTCCCATCGCGGGGAATTAGAGATTACTGATATTAACAGGGAGTATTTAAAGCAGGGAGATCTAAAGGTAAAATTATTAGGCCGGGGTTTTGCCTGGTTGGATACAGGCACACATGATTCCCTCCTTGATGCAGGAGATTTTGTAGCAACTGTTGAGAAAAGGCAAGGCCTGAAAATGGCCTGTATAGAAGAAGTGGCTTATCGGATGGGCTTCATTGATTCTGATCAGGTAGAAAAAATGGCTCATGGCCTGATGAAGAGTAAATATGGCCAGTATCTGCTGGACATGTTGAATTATGAAGTTCGAGGTGTAAAACGAAAATAGCTTGATAGTAAAGAAGGTTTCATTTTGTCATTAGTCATATCGCTCAATTATATATGCTTATTGGGCCGCAGGTTGACAGATCTACAGGATGAATTTTAGGCTTATACTTGTGCTCCCTTGTATTCCGAGGTCACGTACTTGCGAAGCAAGATCACAGAAAACAAGGTTAAAAATCCTGTCAATCGTGTAAGTTTGCGTCCTGAAAAATATCAAGAAGCCCGCGAAATAACGCGCTTCCTTCATTTATGCAGTATGAATCTTTCTTTACTTAACAATAACTTAGATATGGCTGCGAGGTTAGAGATCCTAATATGAATGATTTGGCAAAGATAAAATCTTCGGAATATTCAGTGGTTGTGCCAGTTTATAATAGCGAGGCTTCATTAGAAGAGTTGTGTCAAAGAATTTCCGAGGCATTTAGTGAAATTGAAGAGTCTTATGAGATAATCCTTGTTGATGATTCGAGTTCGGACAGTAGCTGGCAGATTATGAAGGAGTTGAAAAAAAATGATAAACATATAAAAATTATTCAGCTAATGAAAAACTTTGGACAGCATAATGCTGTTATTTGTGGTTTTCATAATGTGACAGGGAAATATATAATTACTATGGATGATGATTTGCAGAACCCACCTGAAGAGATACCCAAATTGATTAATAAAATCAAGGAAGGTTATGATGTAGTAATAGGTGCACAGGAGGTCAAGCAGGACAGTATTTTTAAAAATTTAGCCAGTTTTTTTATCCGTTATCTAAACACGAAAATTTTCAACAAGCCAAAAGATCTTAAGCTTTCCAGTTTTCGAATAATGACTGATTCAGTTGTAAACGAAATCAAAATATTAAAAACGCCATATCCATATATTTCAGGGATGATGTTATCGCTTACCGGCAATCTTACAAATGTAACTGTGAAACATGATAAAAGGAAATATGGCAGTTCAACATACAATATTACAAAACTTATAAAACTGGCTTTCAATCTTATCATAAATTATTCATCCTTGCCGCTTAAATTTTTTACGTTTATCGGGATAATTTTATCCGCAGCATCATTTTGTATGGGTTTATATTTTATTCTAAAAAAACTCATAGTTGGTATTCCAGTACCTGGTTGGACATCAGTTGTCTTCTTATTGTCTTTTTTTAATGGACTGCTTCTGATCATACTTTCAATAATGGGGGAATATCTTGCACGCATTATCAATGAAGTCTCTAATAAACAGCAGTTTGTTATTCGAGAAAAACATCTTTGATTAAATTCAGGATATTCACTTTTGATATAGAGCCAAGGATAGAATGAAAAAGAAACTGATGATTATCGGAGCTGGTGAAAACCAGGTTCCTATTATAACTCTTGCAAACCAGAAAGGATATTATACGATTGTCGTAAGTATTGATGGTGATTATCCTGGGTTTAATATTTGTGATCAAGCTTATAAGATCGATGTACGTGAGAAAGAGCTTATACTTGCAATTGCCAAAAAAGAAAACATATGCGGAATCCTAACCGATCAGACAGATATGTCTGTCCCTACTGTGGCCTATGTTGCTGAAAAATTAGGTCTGCCTGGTATAGGATATGAGTGCGCTTTATGTTTCACAGATAAATACAAAATGCGACAATGTTGCGAGACTATTGGAATTAATATGCCGGGATATCATCAAGCCTCGACATATGAAGATGCGGAAAAATATGCACATCAACTTCAGCTCCCTCTAATAATAAAACCTGTGGATAATCAAGGCAGTCGTGGTGTTAGCAAGATCAATCAGTATGACGATTTAAAGAAAAAGTTTTATTCAGCCAAAGAATTTTCTCAATCTGGATGTGTAATTATTGAGAGATTTTTCCAAGGAAGGGAAATTGTAGTTGAAGGATTCGCTTCAGATTATAAATTTACCAATCTAATCATGGGTGACAGTATTGATTTTGATTTTCCAGACTTGTTTATTCCAAAACAGCGAATATTCCCAACATCGCTTAAGGAAGAGTTAAGAGAAAAAATTCTTTCATTAAATAATGCGATTGTTGAAAAAATGGGTTTAAAATTCGGAATTACCCATTCTGAGTATTTGGTTAACGAAACCACTGGTGAGATATGCCTGATTGAAATAGCCGCTCGGGGTGGGGGCGTATTTATCTCTTCTGATTTGATACCCCTTGCCTGTGGCATTAATGTCAATGAGTTGCTGATTAAGCTAGTCACAGATGAACCCGCAGAATTCGATATGAATAGATATGTTGAGGCTGCCTCGGCCTATATTTGTTTTTATCTTCCGGAGGGAATAATCACAAGAGTTAATGGATTATCAGCCATCAAGGCATTGCCTGGCGTCCACAGGGTTTATCTGGATAATATGATTGTCGGTAGGCGAGCAACTGAAATTAAGGATAAATCATATAGATTGGGTCCGATCTTAGTCGCTGGGGAAAACAGACAGGTTCTGCAAGATACAATAAACCGTGTCAGGAGCACACTCATTATTGAAGTAGATACAGACGAAGGGATAAAAGGAATTATTTGGTGATATGAAATTAGAATGATCATGACCGCCTTAAATCAAAAAAAACAGATCCCTATCGGAGATAAGCCATGAAAAAATCTACACTCGTTTATGCTATGGAGGTTTTTCGATATTATTTATTTTATTTGCACAGCCAAAAATGGGATAGAAAAACCATAGGTGACTATCAAGACCGAAAGCTTATTGATATCATAACACATTCTGCTCAGAATGTACCCTATTATCGCAATCTGTTCAAAGAAACAGGATTTGATCCAAAACAATTTAGAGGTCGTATTGATATGCATAAAATTCCTCTATTGGATAAGGAGACGCTGAGGACCCGTCAAAAGGAATTCATAGCAGAAAACGCTAATAAATATGGTATTAACTGGGATTCCACCAGCGGATCAACCGGAACTCCTCTTCGTTTCATAATTGATAATTCAACAAAAGCTCATAAGCTGGCGGCTGTACTTCGAAGCTATCAATGGGCAGGATATTTGCCATGGAAAAAAACCTTTAGCATCCAAAGCTATACCTTTGATAATCCACAGGATATTTTCAAGCATTATCGATTTGTGAACCTTTGGAGGTTTAATTCAAGGCTTCTAACAAAGAAGACATCACTTAAAATCATAAATATGATTAATAACATTAAACCCAATATTTTTATCGGCTATCCTTTTTCGATGCTTATGCTCAGCCGCTTCGCCAGTCAAGCGGGATTACGAATTCATCCATTCAACTCAATTGTCACAGCCGGTGAAACTTTATCAGAAAAAAGAAGAAAACTATTGGAGGAGGCTTACAACTGTAGGGTATTCGACTTCTTCTCTCTGCATGAGGATGTGGCAATAATAACTGAATGCAGCTATCAGACTAAGCATATATGTGAAGATTTTGCTTATAACGAGATTATTGATGACCATGGGCAAGATGCTTTAACACGAGGAATCGGTGAGATTGTTGGTACTGGATTTTATAATTATGCGATGCCGTTAATTCGTTACAGGCTTGGTGATACTGTTGAAATAGATAATGAAAATATTTTCTGTAAATGTGGTAGACATTTAAAAGTTATTAAAAGGATCATTGGAAGACAGAATGACTATATTGAAACACCTGACGGTCGTCTGATCGGTAATGTTCTTGAACATGCAGCGGATCATTCAAAGGGCGTCATCCTGTCCCAATGCGTGCAGGATGCGATAGATCATATATATGTTAATCTGATTATTGACGACACATATACTGAAGATTCCGCCAATGCATTTAAAAAGGGGCTTCATCAGAGATTAGGGGATAAAATTAAAATCGATTTTAAAATCGTTACCGAGCTTGAAAAAAATAAAAGCGGAAAAACGCCTTTTATCATGTCAAAAATTGGTCATGAATATATTTAATAATTTCTTAAAAATTCAAAATGGAACAGATTTATCCATGTGCAACACATGAATACCTCCAAACAAAATCAAAAAAAATGGATAGGGACAGGAATTCGCTGGCTAATTGGCATTTTCATTCTTTATCTTGTATTTAAAAATATCGATTTTAACCAATTTAAACTCAGTATCGCAAAATCCAACCCGTGGCTGATTATCTTAGGTCTTGGGCATGCACCTATTCTAATCCTGATTGCCGCCACAAGATGGCGTTTTTTAATGAATCAGTATTTCAAAGCCGATCTTTCAGTTAATTTTGTGCTTAACCATTACTGGAAAGGCCTTGCTCTGGGTTTCTTTACTCCCGCTTCATTAGGCCTGGATGCATATCGAATTGTTATTATGGGAACCCGGTTAGGTGAGTATGGTGCGAATACAGCAATTATTGTTGTCGAGAAGCTTATGGCGCTCATCACCTGCATGTCGATTATTGTTGTATTGTACCCTATCGTCCCCATCAAGCTGACCCCGGAATTAGGAAAGGTTTTTTATCTGGCATACATTCTTTTATTTGCATCCATCGTATTAATTTTCGGCATCATCATAGTGCTCCGAAATAAGATGTTATCGTTATTATTGGAGAAGTTCGAAAAATATGTTGCCAGAATTTTATCGAAAATAAGCGATAAAATAAAGATGGGAGCAGAATTGAAAACGACAAAGTTTTCTTTTCGAGCCCTAGCGGAACCTTTGGCAAATCCCCGGATTGCAATTGTTATCGTTCTGTCTTTTGGTATTCAGCTGGTTAGTGCAATCAAAAGTCAGGTTTTTTTTTGCGCCCTTGGTTATAATATCCCCTTTATAGTCAATCTTTTTGCTGCTCCTATGATTTATTTTATATTTATTCTGCCAGTATCGTTCGGAAGCCTTGGAATCAGAGAGGGCGTATATATTCTTTTGTACGGTCTGTTCGGTGTTCCAATCGAAGTAGCGTTAATCGTCAGCTTTTTAAATTTATCAGGAATGTTACTGAATAGTTTGATCGGCGGAATAATTATGCTTGTCTCAAATCATAGTGGCACTGTGGCCGCATAAATCATCATTTACAGGTTCAAATAAACTTAACCCTGTTACAATAGGATCAATCAATGGACTATAAGATACCGTTTAATAAGCCATTTATCGTTGGTAAAGAACTCTATTACATCGCACAGTCGGTTTTATCCGGAAAAATTGCCGGAGATGGTCTGTATACGAAAAAGTGCAATGCGCTTTTAGAGAGTGCTTTCGGAGCAAAAAAAGTCTTGCTCACGCATTCGTGTACAGCAGCTCTTGAAATGGCAGCCATGCTGTGCGGGATAGAGAAGGGAGATGAAGTTATTCTTCCTTCATTTACATTTGTGTCGACAGCTAACGCTTTTTATCTGCGCGGCGCCAGGCCTGTTTTTGTTGATATTCGATCGGATACGCTGAATATGGATGAAACTCTGATTGAACAACACATCAGTGACAAAACAAAGGTCATTTTACCTGTCCACTATGCCGGTGTTGCATGTGAGATGGATACAATAATGGATATTGCCCATAAGCACTCTTTATTTGTTGTTGAGGATGCCGCACAGGGCGTTAATTCGAAATACAAGGGGAAATATTTAGGAACCATTGGTGATATTGGCGCTTACAGTTTTCACGAGACTAAAAATTTTATATCAGGTGAAGGAGGCGCTATTGTCATTAATAATGAGAAATTTTCTGAAAGGGCAGAAATTATAAGAGAAAAAGGAACAAACAGAAGTCAATTCTTTCGTGGTGAAATAGATAAATATACATGGGTAGACATAGGGTCATCTTATTTACCCTCAGATATTCTTGCTGCTTTCCTTTACGCTCAACTGGAGAATATGGAAAAAATAAATATTCGGCGTAAAGGACTGTATGATTTTTATAGCAGAGAACTGATTCCACTTGTTAATGATGGAAAGCTCCGATTGCCGTATGTGGCAAATGAATGTCAGAGTAATAATCATCTATTTTATATTATTCTTGAAGATGAGAAGACACGAAATAAATTGATGGATTATTTAAAATCAAATGGAATTCTTGCAGTGTTTCATTATATTCCACTGCATCTGTCACAGATTGGTCGTTCCATGGGGTATAAAGATGGTCAATTGCCTGTGACGGAGTCAATGAGTGGTCGACTGTTGAGGATTCCGTTTTATTATGAATTGGAGCAGGAAGAGCAAATGCAAGTGGTGAAATGCATAAAGGATTTTTTTAAGATACATTAAGTTGAGCATTGTTATTTTGAAATTATATAAAGGAATTTATGGAAAAAATTACATAAATACTCACTCGATTTATGAAACTAATTACATAGTCAGGAAGGGGATAAATTTTAATGTATCAGAATGTTGTATGATCCCAAAAGGTTAATAATTTATAAATTTTTTTGGCATAGTAAGTGCTTTCTCCTCAAATAGATATTTATTTAAATTAATTTTTAAAATTTCTATTTAGGAGAGGAAAGTGAAAAAAAATATTGTTAAATGGCAATTTTTGTGCTTCGTGGTTGTTTTTTTGTTGGTATTTACGTCAGCCGCGACGAATGCGTTTGCAGATATCATCATTGACGACGGGGACCTCGGTACCTCTAGTACTGGCTCATGGTATGCGTCCGGAGGTTCCGGTCCTTACGGCGGTGGCAGTTTGTATGCCAGGCCTGATGCAACTTATACCTGGGGATTTAATTCTCAAACTCCTGGCTACTATGAAGTATTTATGTGGTGGAGTCTGACAGACTCGAGAGCCTCAAATATAAAAGTAGATGTAAACACCAGTACAGGTCCTGTAACAGTAGCACCACCCGTCGATCAGACACAAGGCGAAGGACAGTGGAACAGCCTTGGAACATACCTCTTTAATTCAAGCGGCAGCGTTACGATCACAGCCGCCAGTGGTGTTCTTCCTGACGGTCGTATAGTCAGTACCTGTGCCGATGCGGTTCGTTTTGTTTTCCAGGGAGGATCCACCACTTACACGATTACTGCTACGGCAGGGGCAAACGGCACCATCAGCCCATCGGGCGATGTCACGGTCAATGAGGGCGCTGATCAGGCCTTTAGTATCGAGCCTTCTCCTGGCTACCAGGTTGCCGATGTCCTGGTGGACGGCTCATCCATTGGGGCAGTGACCTCTCACACTTTCACCAGTGTTTATGACAATCACACCATTGACGCTTCTTTTGAGCCCGGTGTCGTGCCTACTGAGATCATCATTGACGACGGGGACCTCGGTACTTCTAGTACTGGCTCATGGTATGCGTCCGGAGGTTCCGGTCCTTACGGCGGTGGCAGCTTGTATGCCAGGCCTGATGCAACTTATACCTGGGGATTTAATTCTCAAACTCCTGGCTACTATGAAGTATTTATGTGGTGGAGTCTGGCAGACTCGAGAGCCTCAAATATAAAAGTAGATGTAAACACCAGTACAGGTCCTGTAACAGTAGCACCACCCGTCGATCAGACACAAGGCGAAGGACAGTGGAACAGCCTTGGAACATACCTCTTTAATTCAAGCGGCAGCGTTACGATCACAGCCGCCAGTGGTGTTCTTCCTGACGGTCGTATAGTCAGTACCTGTGCCGATGCGGTTCGTTTTGTTTTCCAGGGAGGATCCACCACTTACACGATTACTGCTACGGCAGGGGCAAACGGCACCATCAGCCCATCGGGCGATGTCACGGTCAATGAAGGCGCCGATCAGGCCTTTAGTATCGAGCCTTCTCCTGGCTACCAGGTTGCCGATGTCCTGGTGGACGGCTCGTCCGTTGGGGCACTGACTTCTCACACTTTCACCAATATTAATGACAATCACACCATTGACGCTACTTTTGTAGCCGTTGTTGTACCTGATGATATCATCATTGACAACGGGGATCTCGGCACCTCTAGTACTGGCTCATGGTATCCGTCCGGTGGTTCCGGTCCTTACGGTGGTGGCAGTTTGTATGCCAGGCCGAATGCAACTTATACCTGGGGGGTTAATTCTCAACCTCCTGGCTACTATGAGGTTTTTATGTGGTGGAGTCTGACAGACTCGAGAGCCTCAAATATAAAAGTAGATGTAAACACCAGTACTGGTCCTGTGACAGTAGCACCACCCGTCGATCAGACTCAAGGCGAAGGACAGTGGAACAGCCTTGGAACATACCTCTTTAATTCAAGCGGCAGCGTTACGATCACAGCCGCCAGTGGTGTTCTTCCTGACGGCCGCACTGTCAGTACCTGTGCCGATGCGGTACGTTTTCGATATATTTCTGCTTCCAATGATCATAATCCCCCTGTTGCGAATTTCTCAGCTACTCAAACCACTGGAGGGGTGCCCTTTACGGTTCAATTTTCTGACCAAAGTTTCGGTAATATCGATGAATGGCTTTGGGATTTTGGAGATGGTCAAACAAGTACCGAGGAAAATCCCACCCATGAGTTCACAGCAATAGGCACATATACAATTGCACTGACCGTGACGAACTCGTACGGAACAGACACCATGACAAAAGAGTCATATATTGAAGCTGTTAACTCATTGGAAAATATCTACGTTGTTGATGCATATGGATCAAGCTTCTATGTATGGCAGGGGATTGAGAATATGCTTCAACAGATCGGGGCAACAAATGACAACGGCTTGTGGCGTTATTATAACCCGAATAAGAATGTTGAATATTTTATCCGGGAAGTCAAAACGGTTCAAGGTTATGAACAGGCTCTCAAAGAAGAAGGTTCACACGTGATTTACAGCGGTCATTCAAATTACGGCCTGGGAGGAACGTTTGTTGACGAGTCTAATAGCGACCAAATTCAATTCTTCGATGATGATCTTTTTTCCAATTATTCTACCGATATGGTCGACCCGGATCCTAATGGAATGAAATTTGGTCAACCGTATCCCAATTGGAAACCTGTCTATAAAAACGGGGAAAGTGCCATCATGCCCTATGATTTCGGAGATCCTAGAGGGCTCCCTCCCTACAATTATTATCTTACATATACGCTGCCCGGAGATCCAACTCATTACAAGGTTGAACTCGCGGACGGAAGTAATATAGAAAGATTTCCGGATTCAGGTGCACCGGCATGGTACGCAGCGGACGGCTCAACGCCGGATCCCATTCAAAATCCTGAATATTTCATTATCAATCCAAGTGATGACTTTAATAAATGCGAGTTTACAGGATACTGGGCCTATGCCGATCCCGGGGACTGGCATGATGGTATTAATTACCTGGGATACAATTATCAATATCATAATCCCGGAACAGGTGCCAACAAAGCGACGTTTACTTTGGTGGTGAAATCACCGGGCCTGTATGCGGTTATTGCTTCATGGTATGCTGATGCTTCCAATGCATCCAACGCGAAATTTACAATCCAGCATGCCGATATGGGTGCGGGTGAATACAGTACAGTTGTCGTTGATCAGCGCGAATCCGAATTGATGAATATGCTTGACGTATATTATTATGATGAAGGGGTGTATACCGTCGAGATAACTGATGACGCAGACGGAACAGTTATCGCTGACGCTGTTATGCTGCAACCGGTTGATGGTCCGCAAAGTGTTACCAGGGCAGAGTTTTCTGCTGATCTAACTTCAGGGACCTCTCCCCATACCGTGCAATTCATTGATGGAAGTACTGTTTATATAAGCGGGAGTTTTGCTCCTCAAGTGTCATGGCATTGGGATTTTGGTGACGGTGTGACGAGTGAAAGCCAAAATCCAACCCATACGTATACAGCACCCGGCAATTATTCCGTCAGCCTTACAGTAACTGATGAATTGGGAGATACTGACACAGAAGTGAAGGAAGGTTTCATTGTCGTTGATTCTATTGCGAACCTCCATGCAGAATTTACCGCACAAGGATTAGTTGGTCAGGAAAAGGCCGTAATTACTTTCCAAGACCAAAGCTCTGGTAACATCACGAGCTGGCACTGGGATTTCGGTGATGGCACCGAAAGTATCGAACCGAGTCCGATTCATAAATATACCACGATCGGCTCTTTTACTGTTACACTCACAGTGTCCGGACCGGATGGGAATGATTCTGAAAGCGAAGTAGATTTTGTATACAATACAAATAGCATGGTTATTGTGGATAACACTTTTCAGATCAAACCGCACTATTATAGAAACTATTCAGGATTTATTCTCGGCAGCGTAATCATGGATGCGAGCCAAGTTACGATACCAAGTGAAGATCTGAAATACTCCAGATTGTTCATGAACGCCTGCTACACCTACCAATATTATCTCGGAAAATTCAACCGGGGTGTTGTATTTTATACGCTTGCAGGGAGAGAAGAGGATAAATCTCCAACGAATGTATACCTGAGGGAATACCTCTTGGGAAGAAGTGACGACGAAATCCTTAGAAAAATGAATGAGGTATATTACATCCATGGATATTATGATTTTAACAAGCTTCCACCTTCTATGCGTTAAAATATAGCGACTGCTCTTTAACAAGAAATGGAGAACTTCGAAAAACTCGTTGAACATTCGATTTTATGAAATTCTCGCATTCACCCCCGCCATTTGTGGCGGGGGTGAATGCGGAACGGGGTCATAGGGGATGCAATCCCCTTCATAATTAGTGCCCATCCATAAATGGCCATTTTTGTCCTGATCGGCGTTCTCCGCGGGTTTCCGGCTGCGGCGTACAGA
>Ga0210085_1000695_pt1 | contig 13839 bp, 11 predicted proteins | sample China_Galinas_PW_5_FD_184866 | JGI IMG/M metagenome (GOLD analysis project Ga0210085, IMG submission 184866) | Wetland microbial communities from San Francisco Bay, California, USA, that impact long-term carbon sequestration - China_Galinas_PWC_D1... | ecosystem: Environmental > Aquatic > Marine... | reverse complement strand
CGGCGGCAGCCTCGAGGGCAAGATGGCGACCCGCTGGTTCCCCTTCATCGCCACCGTCTTCTTCTGGATCTGGTTCTCGAACATGATCGGCTTCATCCCGCTGCCAATCAACACCGAGCACACCTTCTCGGTCTTCGGCCTCGAAATCCCCTCGTTCGCACTCTACGCGGCGACGGCGAACCTCTCGATCCCGCTCGTCCTCACCCTCGTCGTCTGGCTCTCCTACCACTTCGAGGGCGTCCGCGCCCAGGGCCTCTTCAAGTACCTCGCCAGCTGGCTGCCGCCCGGCCTGGAGGACATGAACCCGGCCGCCAAGGCGTTCATCTTCGTGATCGAGGCGATCTCCCACTTCGCCCGGCTGATCTCGCTCTCCGTCCGACTTTTCGCCAACATCCTCGCCGGCCACCTGCTGCTGCTCTTCATGGGCGGCGGGCTGGCGGTGCTGCTCGGGATCGCGGCGCTGGGCGTGCTGACCTTCCCGCTCGCCTTCTTCTTCTTCATCCTCGAGGTCGGCCTTATCGCCACCCTGCAGGCGTTCATCTTCGCAACCCTCACTGCCATCTACCTCGGCGGAGCTACCTCCGCCAGTCACTAGAAAAGGAGTCAACTCGATGGATCTCACGTCCCTTCCGATCGCCGAAATCAGCGACGAAGGCATCACCGACGCCGGCAAGGCGATCGCCCTCGGCGTCGGCGCCGGGCTCGGATCGATCGGCGCCGGCATCGGCATCGGCTTCATCTTCGGCAAGGAGATCGAGTCGGTCGCCCGTCAGCCCGAGATGAAAGACGAGCTTCAGAGCATCCGCTGGCTCGGCTTCGCGCTGACCGAGGCCGTGGCCTTCTACACGTTCATCTTCGGCCTGATCGCCTTCTTCCTCTAGGTCGATGGAGCTGCTCGGCAACATAGCGGCGGTTCTACCGCTCGCGGCCGAGTCCGGTGGCGATGAAGGCGGTGGCAGCTTCCTCGTCGAGCCGGGCATCGGCCTGATGATCTGGACCCTGGTCCTGTTCGGGATCACGATGTGGGTCCTGGGCAAGTTCGCCTTCCCGAAAATCCAGGAGGCGCTGGACCGCAGGGCGAAGACGATCGCCGAGTCGATCGAGACCGCCGAGCGCCAGCGCCGGGAATCGGACGACCTGCTGGCCGAGTACCGCGGCCGGCTGGCCGAGGCCCGCGAGCAGGCCGACGACATCATGGCCCGTGCCCGCAAGGCGGCCGAGACCGCCGAAGCCGAGGCGACCGCGTCGGGCAAGGAGAAACGCGAGGAGCTGGTGGCGCTGGCCAAGCGCGACATCGAGGCCGAGACGCGGCGCTCGCTGGAGCAGATCCGGCGCGAGGTCGCCGACCTCACCGTGCTGGCGACCGAGAAAGTCACCCGCAAGACGCTCTCCGCCGAGGATCAGCGGCGCCTGGTCGAGGAGGCCCTCGCCGAGGTCGACTTCTCCTCGCTCTCGGGGGCGGAGACGAACTAGATGCCCGAGCCCGGCTACGTGTACGCCCTCGCCCTCTTCGAGGCGGGGAAGGACAAGGGGAGGCTCGACGCCCTGCACGAGCAGCTGGGCCAGTTCGCCGACGCCGTCGACGGCGACCACGACCTGCAGGTCTTCCTCTTCAGCCCGTATCTCTCGACCAAGGACAAGGTCGAGGGGCTGAGGCGGGTCGTCAGCGGCGCCGAGCCGGAGTTCGAGAACTTCCTCGAGCTGCTGGTCGAAAAGCACCGGATGCCGGAAGTTTTCCGCATCAGGCGCGAGTTCGACGAGCTCTGGAAGCGGGAGAACCGCCGCCTCGACGTGACCGTGGTGAGCGCGGTCGAGCTCGATCCGGCGGTGGTGCAGAAGATCGGCCAGGAGGTCGAACGCCAGACCGGGGAGGAGGTCGACCTCGCCAGCCGGGTCGACGACGGCATCCTCGGCGGCATCGTGCTGCAGGTGGGGAACATGGTCCTTGACGCGAGCATCCGCAGTCGCCTGGAGAAACTTCGAAAGACCGTCGCGACCGCGGCGTAAGGAGGAACTGAGCACCCGATGGAGATCAAGCCGGACGAGATCGCAAGCATCCTGCGGGAACGGATCGAGGGCCTGGAGACCGAGAGCGCCGACCTGACCGAGGTCGGGACCGTGCTCTCCGTCGCCGACGGCATCGCCCGCATCCACGGCCTCGACAACGTGATGGCGCTCGAGATGCTCGAGCTGCCGCACGGGGTGACCGGCCTCGCCCTCAACCTCGAGGCCGACAACGTCGGCGCCGTGCTGTTCGGCGAGTGGGACAAGATCGTCGAGGGCGACACGGTGAAGCGCACCGGCCACCTGCTCGAGATCCCGGTCGGCGAGGCCCTGCTCGGCCGCATGGTCGACCCGCTCGGCCGGCCGCTCGACAACCGCGGCGAGGTCGCCACGACCGAGACCCGCCCGGCCGAGTTCAAAGCGCCCGGCGTGGTCGAGCGCCAGCCGGTCGAGGAACCGGTGCAGACCGGTCTGATGTCGATCGACGGGATGATCCCGATCGGCCGCGGCCAGCGAGAGCTGATCATCGGCGACCGCCAGACCGGCAAGACGGCGATCGCGATCGACACGATCATCAACAACAAGGACAAGGACCTGATCTGCATCTACGTCGCGATCGGGCAGCGGATGTCCACCGTCGTCCAGCTCAAAGAGACGCTGGAGGAGAACGGGGCGATGGAGAACACGATCATCGTCGCCGCCCCCGCCGACGAGGCGGCGCCGATCAAGTACATCGCCCCCTACGCCGGCTGCGCGATGGGCGAGCACTTCCTCTACAACGGCAAAGCCGCGCTCTGCGTCTACGACGACCTCACCAAACACGCCTCCGCCTACCGGCAGATGTCGCTGCTGCTGCGGCGCCCGCCCGGTCGCGAGGCCTACCCGGGCGACGTCTTCTACCTGCACTCGCGGCTGCTGGAGCGGGCGGTCAAACTCAACGACGACCTCGGCGGCGGCTCGCTGACGGCGCTGCCGATCATCGAGACCCAGGCCTCCGACGTCTCCGCCTACATCCCGACCAACGTGATCTCGATCACCGACGGGCAGATCTTCCTCGAGTCCGACCTCTTCTTCTCCGGCGTGCGGCCGGCGATCAACGTCGGCATCTCGGTCTCCCGGGTGGGCGGCAACGCGCAGACCAAGGCGATGAAGAAGGTCGCCGGGAAACTGCGCCTCGACCTCTCCCAGTACCGCGACCTCGAGGCCTTCGCCCAGTTCGGCTCCGAGCTCGACCCCGAGACCCAGAAGGCGCTGACCCGCGGCGAACGGCTGGTCGAGCTGCTCAAACAGAAGGAGCGCGAGCCGCTCAGCGTCGGCGACCAGGTCGCCTCGATCTACTCCGGCACCGGCGGCTACCTCGACCGGATCAAGGTCGAGCGCGTCGGCGAGTTCCTGGCCGACCTGCGGACCCGGATGCACAACGAGAACGCCGACCTGCTGGGCCGGATCGAAGCGACCGGCAAGCTCTCCGAGGAGGACGAAGAGGCGCTCGGCAAGGTGATCGCCGACTTCGTCGACGACTTCGGTCCCGACTTCGACGAGGAGGGCAACCCGCTGGAGGCGGGCGAATCCGACCGCGTCAAGTCGGCCGACGAGCGCGAGGCTCCGGCCCGCAGCGCGGAGGCGACCACGGCCTGACGGGCCGACCGGGTTAGAACATGGCCACGCAGAAGGAAGTCAAGAATCGGATCGCGTCGATCAAGAACATCAACAAGATCACGCGGGCGATGGAGATGGTCGCGGCGGCGCGCCTGCGCCGTGCCGAACTGCGGATCGACCAGCTGCGTCCCTACGCCGAGGGAATCCGCAAGCTGACCCGCCAGGCCTCCGAGCGGGCCGGCAGCCTGCCGCGGGTCCCGATCCTCGAGCAGCGCGAGAACGTCGAGCGGGTCGGGATCGTGCTCGTCACCGGCGACCGCGGCCTGGCCGGCGCCTTCAACACCAACATCATCCGCGAGGGGATGCGGATGGCGGCCGGGGTCCGCAAGGAAGGCGCCTCGCCGACCTTCGCCGTGGTCGGCAAAAAGGGCGTCTCGGCGATGACCTTCCGCAAGCAGGACGTGAGCTCGTCCTACACCGGCTTCACCGACCGGCCCCACTTCGCCAACGCGCGCGAGATCGGCGAGGAGATGACCGCCCAGTACGTCGACGAGCGGCTCGACCGGGTGGAGATGGTCTACAACCGCTTCGTCTCGCCGCTCACCCAGCACGTCTGGCGCCAGACCCTGCTGCCGCTGCAGCAGGCGCAGGTGGTCGGCGAGGGGGTCGCCGAGGAGGACGTCGAGGTCGAGGCGAGCGGGGCCGAGCGCCTCCAGGCCAACTCGGAGTGGGCCTACGAGCCCGACCCCGAGGAGCTGCTGGAAAGGCTGATCCCCGAGTACGTGACGATCTCGGTCTACCGGGCGCTGCTGGAGTCCGCCGCGTCCGAGCTGGGCGCGCGGATGACCGCGATGCGCAACGCCGCCGAGAACGCGGAAGCGATCATGGACGATCTGACCCTGGAAATGAACCGGGTCCGCCAGGCGGAGATCACGCAGGAGATCTTGGAGGTCGTCGCCGGCGCCGAGGCGCTCGGGTAGGCGAGAGACGAGACGCGACAAACCTTGGAACTAGGAAAAGGAAGTCATGGCTGAGAGCAACGGATCAAGCGGTACCAACGTAGGGCGCGTCGAGCAGGTCACCGGCGTGGTGATCGACGCCGTCTTCCCCGACAAGCTGCCGGAGATCTACGCAGCGGTGACGATCGAGATGCCCGCCGGCGACGGCGACGGCGAAGCCTCGACCCTCGTCTGCGAGGTCCAGCAGCACCTCGGCGACGACCGCGTCCGCGCGGTTGCGATGGACGCCACCGACGGGATCCAGCGCGGCGCCAAGGTGGTCGACACCGGTGGCCCGATCACGGTCCCGGTCGGCGACCAGACCCTGGGCCGGATCTTCAACCTGCTCGGCGAGCCGATCGACAACGGCCCCGCCGTGGCCGAGGGCGAGCGTTGGCCGATCCACCGCCCCGCCCCCAAGGCTTCCGACCTGACCCCGACCCAGGAGATCCTCGAGACCGGGATCAAGGTCATCGACCTGCTCGCTCCCTACGCCAAAGGCGGCAAGGTCGGGCTGTTCGGCGGCGCCGGCGTCGGCAAGACCGTGCTGATCCAGGAGCTGATCCGCAACATCGCCGAGGAGCACTCCGGCCTCTCCGCCTTCGTCGGCGTCGGCGAGCGCTCGCGCGAGGGCAACGACCTCTGGCTCGAGATGAAAGAGTCGGGCGTGATCGACAAAACGATGCTCGTCTTCGGCCAGATGAACGAGCCGCCCGGGGCCCGCCTCCGCGTCGCCCTCTCCGGCCTGACCATGGCCGAGTACTACCGCGAGCAGGGCGGCCAGGACGTGCTCCTGTTCATCGACAACATCTTCCGCTTCGTCCAGGCCGGCTCCGAGGTCTCGGCGCTGCTGGGCCGGATGCCCTCCGCGGTCGGCTACCAGCCGACCCTGGAGACGGAGATGGGCGGCCTGCAGGAGCGGATCACCTCCACCGACCGCGGCTCGGTCACCTCGATCCAGGCGGTCTACGTCCCCGCCGACGACTACACCGACCCGGCCCCGGCCTCGGTGTTCGCCCACCTCAACGCGACCACGGCGCTCTCGCGGTCGATCTCCGAGAAAGGCATCTACCCGGCCGTCGACCCGCTCGACTCGACCTCGACGATCCTCAAGCCCGACGTGGTCGGCGACGAGCACTACCGCACGGCGACCGACGTCCAGGAGGTGCTGCAGCGCTACAAGGAGCTGCAGGACATCATCGCCATTCTCGGCATCGACGAGCTCTCCGACGAGGACAAGCAGACGGTCTCCCGCGCCCGCAAGATCGAGCGCTTCCTCTCGCAGCCGTTCTTCGTCGCCGAGCAGTTCACCGGCCGCACCGGCGAGTACGTGCCGATCGCCGAGACGGTCCGCGGCTTCCGCGAGATCCTCGACGGCGAGCACGACGACCTGTCCGAGGGCGCCTTCTACATGCAGGGCGGCATCGACCAGGTGACCGAGAACGCCAAGGCCGGCGCGGCCGCCTAGGGGACCGATGGCCTCCGACCGCACGATCGCCGTCGAGGTGCTGACCCCCGAGGGGGAGGTCTTCGGCGGCGAGGTACGCATGGTCTCGACCCGCACCGAGGTGGGCGAAATCGGGATCCTCGCCAACCACGCCCCGGTGCTCGCCGCGCTGCGGCCGACCGAGCTGCGCCTGCGCCTCTCCGACTCGGAGGTGAAGCGCTACGCACAGTCGCACGGCTGGCTGCAGGTCTTCGGCAACACGGCCCGGCTGCTGGTCGAGGACGCGGTGCCGCCGGAGGACCTCGATGCGGCGACGCTGAAAGAGGACGTCGCCGACGCCGAGCAACGGCTCTCGGAGGCCGAGGAGGGGAGCGCCGAGCACGCCAGGGCGAAGAAGGACCTCGATCGCGCGGAGGCGTTCCTCTCACTGGCGCAGGGATGAGCGAGGAGCTCGTAGCCCTGGCCAAACGGCTGATCGGCTACGAGACCGTCGAGCCGGAGGGGATCTCCGAGGCGGCGGGCTTCGTCAAAGGCTGGCTGGAGGCGCGCGGCATCGAGGCCGAGCGCGACGAGGTGCGCGGGCTGCCGGTGGTCAAGGCCGAGGTCGGCCCCGCGGACGCGCCGACCGTGGTCCTGCACGGCCACATCGACGTGGTCCCGGCCCACCCCGGCCAGTTCGACCCCAAGGTCGAGGGGGACCGCCTCTACGGGCGCGGCGCCTACGACATGAAGGGCGCGCTGGCGGCGATGCTGATCACCGCGGCGGCGATGCGCGACCAGGACCGGGTCCGGGTCCGGCTCGGGATCGTCGGCGACGAGGAGTCCGAGGAGGAGGCCGAGCGCGGCTCCGACCACCTCGTCGACAGCGGCTTCACCGGCGACTTCGCGATCACCGGCGAGCCCACCGACCTGCAGATCGGGATCGAGGCGAAGGGGGTGCTCGCCCTGCGGCTCGAGGTGGGGGGGACGGCCGCGCACGGGGCCACCCCCTGGCTCGGCGACAACGCCGTCCTCAACGCGATCGACGTCTTCCGCGGCATCGAGTCGCTACCGTTTGCCCGGCACAGCTCGGAGCTGTTCGACCGCCCCTCGATCAACCTGGGACGGATCTGGGGCGGCGACGCGCTCAACAAGGTGCCAGACCGATGCGTGATCGACGTCGACATCCGCCACCTGCCCGACCAGGACCCGGCCGCGATCCTCGCCGAGGTGCGCGAGCTGCCGGGCGTGGAGGCGCGGCCGCTGCTGAGCCGGCCGCCGGCCACGGTCGAGCGCGACTCGCCGTTCGTGCGGGCGCTGCGCGACGCCGCCGCCCGGCACCATCCCGGCGAGGCGATGAGCGTCGGCCGCGACGGGGCCTCCGACGCGGTCTCCTTCCTGCGGGTCGGGGTGCCCGCGGTCGAGTTCGGCCCGGTCGGCGCCGGCCACCACGGCCCCGCCGAGTGGGTCTCGGTCTCCTCGCTGGAGACCTACGTGCAGGCCCTGGACACCTTCCTGCGGGCGGTTCCCGCCCGCCTCGGTGACTGAGCCGCTGGGGCCGGGCTGGGCCCCGAAGAGGCCCCCTGCCGGCGGCGACACCGAGCCGGCGCCGAAGCCGAGGCGGTACTGGTGGCGCTTCCTGCTGGCCGGGGTGCTGATCGTCGGCGTCTCGGCGGCGGCGACCTCGATCGCGGTCCTCAACTACTTCGACAGCATCGCCGAGGCGATCTCGCCGGAAAACGACCGGCTGCAGAAGGAATTCGACGCGATTCTCCCCGAGGCCGGAGTCGGCGACCCGCAGACCTTCCTGCTGGTCGGATCCGACAAACGGGCGGGGGCGGAATTCGCCGAAGACAAGGGCCGCTCGGACACCACGATCCTGATCCGGATCGACCCCGAGCGGGACAGGATCTCGATGCTCTCGATCCCGCGCGATCTCAAGGTCGAGATCCCCGACGTCGGCACCGGCAAGTTCAACGAAGCGTACTTCTACGGCGGAATCAAGGGGACCGCGCGGATGGTGAAGCAGGTCACCGGGCTCGAGATCAACCACGTCGTCAACATCGACTTCCTCGGCTTCGCCCAGGCGGTCTACGCGCTCGGCTGCGTCTACGTCGACGTCGACCGCCGCTACTTCCACTCCAACGAAGGCGTGCCCGCCGACGAACAGTACGCCGAGATCAACGTCAAGCCCGGGTACCAGCTGATGTGCGGCAAGCAGGCGCTCGACTACGTCCGCTACCGCCACACCGACACCGACATCGTCCGCTCCGCCCGCCAGCAGGACTTCCTCAGCGCCACCCGCCAGCGGGTCTCGCCCAAGGACCTGGTCTTCGACCAGGACGAACTGATCGAGGCCTTCACCGACTACACGACCTCCGACATCAACGACGGCCGGGAACTGCTCGACGTGCTGAAGCTGATGCTCGCGGCGCGCAACGCGAGCGTCAACGAGGTCCATTTCCCGGCCGAACTCGGAAAGAGCTACGTCTACGCCTCCCGGGAAGCGATCGACGGGGCGGTGCGCGAATTCCTCGGCGGCGGCGGTGAAGGCGGCCGGTCCGGCGGCGGCGCGAAGCGCAAGCAGAGGGCCGCCGCGAAGCAGAGGGCGCGGGCGAAGAGCGCGCAGGCGAAGAAGGGGCGCAGGAAGCGCAAGAAGAAGGTTGTGAAGAGCGCCCCGCCGGGCTCCGACGAACTGATCCCGGCCGGCGAAGCGGGCGAAGAGGAGGCCAGGATCGCCGCCCGGCGCCTGCGCCGGCCGTTCCCGGTCTTCTACCCGACCAGGCTGCCCGCCAGCGCCCACTACGAGGAAAGCAACCCCTACGAGCACATCGTCGACCCCTGGGTCTACCGGGTCAAGGACGGGCTCGGCCCCGACGCCGACCGCTACCAGGCGTACCGCATGGTCATCGTCCGCCAGCTCGAAGGCTTCGACCACTACTTCGGCGTGCAGGGGATCCGCGGCTGGCCGGACCCGCCGATCCTCGACGAGCCGACCGAAACGCAGACGATCCGCGGTCGCGAATACGAGATCTTCGCCGACGGCGGCAAGGTGAAGCTGGTCGCCTGGCACCGCGGCGAAAGCAGCTACTGGATCGCCAACGACCTGGTCAAGAGCCTCAGCAACGAGCAGATGATGGGCATGGCCCGCTCGGTCGACGTGATCGAGCCGCGAGCGCAACGCCGGCCCTGATCGGGGTTTTCCGCAGCATCGACCCGGTACCGTTTGCCCCGCATGAGTGATCCCTCAGGCCCGGGCTGGGCCCCGAAGAAGCCGTCCGAGAGCGGCGATTCCGAGCCGGCGCCGAAGCCGCAGCGCTACTGGTGGCGCTTCCTGCTGGCCGGGCTGCTGATCGTCGGCGTCTCCGCCGGCGCGACCGCGATCTCCGGACTCGTCTACGTCGAAAGCGTGGCCAAGGCGCTCAGCCACAACAACGCCTTCGGCAACGCGGTGGAAAAGAAGCTGAAGGAGGTCGACGGCGGCGAACCGCAGAACATCCTCATCCTCGGCTCCGACAAGCGGGCGGGGGAAGCGGTCGAAGAGGAATGGGGCCGCTCGGACACGACGATGCTGCTCCGCCTCGATCCCGACAGGAACGCGATCGCGGTGATGTCGATCCCCCGCGACCTCAAGGTCGAAATCCCGGGCGTCGGCACCGACAAGTTCAACGCGGCCTACGCCTATGGCGGCCCGAAGAAGACCCTGCAGGTGGTGAAGGAACTGACCGGGCTGCCGATCAACCACGTCGTCAACGTCGACTTCCTCGGCTTCGTCCGCGCCGTCTACGCGATCGGCTGCGTCTACGTCGACATCGACCGCCGCTACTACCACTCCAACGAAGGCGTGCCGCCGTCCGAGCAGTACGCGGAAATCGACGTTCAGCCCGGCTACCAGCTGCTCTGCGGCAAGAAAGCGCTGCAGTACGTGCGCTACCGCCACACCGACACCGACCTGGTCCGCTCCGCCCGCCAGCAGGACTTCATCAGCGCCGCCCGTCAGCGGGTCAAGGTCAGCGACATCGTCAAGGACGTGCTGATCGGCGGCGGCGAACAGGACCTGATCCAGATCTTCACCGAATACACGACCTCCGACATCCGCGACAAGAAGGCGATGCTGGACGTGATCAAACTCTTCCTCTCGGTGCGCGGGGCGGAGATCAACGAGGTCGACTTCCCGGCCGAACTGGGGCCGAGCTACGTGACGACGACGCCGGAAGCGGTCAACGAAGCCGTCAACAAGTTCCTCGGAGTCGAAGCGAGCGGCGGCTCGCGCGGCACCCTGGAAGAAGGCGAAGCCGAATCGAGCCGCGAATCGAGGTCCGAGAAGCTGGGCAGGAAGATCAGCTCGAAGGGCGGGCGGGCGAAGGGCAAGCCGAAGCCGAAGCCGAAGGTCAAGGTGAAGGTGGCGAAGCCCGGCAACGACGAACTGGTGCCGGCCCGCGAAGCCGGCGAAACCGAGGCCCGGATCGCCGCCGAACAGATCAGCGGCCGGTTCCCGGTCTTCTACCCGACCCGCCTCCCGTCCGGCGCCTTCTACGTCGAAAGCAACCCCTACCAGCACGTCGTCGACCCCCGCGTCTACCACTTCAAGGACGAGAACGGCAACCGCCACGCCGCCTACCGGATGGTGGCCGTCGCCGAACTGGACGACGGCCCGCATTACTTCGGCGTGCAGGGGATCCGCGGCTGGCCTGACCCGCCGATGCTCGAGAACCCGAGCCTGACCAAGAAGGTCAACGGGCGCGAGTACCAGATATACACCGACGGGGGCCGGGTCAAGCTGGTCGCCTGGCACCGCGGCGAGAGCACCTACTGGGTCTCCAACGACCTGCTGCGGAGCCTGACCAACGAGCAGATGGTCGGCATCGCACGGTCCGCCGAGGTGATCGTGCCCAAGCCGAACCGAAAGAGAGTGAGCGTGAGCGAAGAATGAGCGAGCAGCGTGAGCCGGTCGGAGTGATCGGCGTCGGTTGGGTGGGCCTGGTCACCGCGGCCTGCTTCGCCGAGCTGGGCCACAGGGTGATCGCCCGCGACATCCTCCCCGAGAAGGTCGCCGCGCTCTCCCGCGGGGAGACGACGATCCACGAGCCGGGACTGGCCGAGATGCTCGCCCGCAACGCCGAGCGGATCACCTTCACGACCGAGATGCGGGAGCTGCTCGAGGGCGCCCGCCTGCTCTTCGTCTGCGTCGACACGCCGCCCACCTACTCCGGCGACGCCGACCTCTCGCGGGTGCGCACCGTGGTCGCCGAGCTGGGCGAGGACAGCGAGCACGTGCTGGTGATGAAGAGCACCGTGCCGGCGGGCACCGGCGAGTCGATCCGGCGCGACCGCCCCGGCCTGCCCTACGTCTCCTGCCCCGAGTTCCTCAAGGAGGGCTCGGCGGTCGCCGACTTCATGCACCCCGACCGGGTCGTGATCGGCTCCGACCCCGGCGACGAGGCCGCCGGCGACGCGGTCGCCGCCCTCTACGAGCCGCTCGGCGGCGAGATCCTGCGCACCGACGTCTCCAGCGCCGAGATGATCAAGCTCGCCTCCAACGCCTTCCTGGCGACCAAGATCTCCTTCATCAACGAGATCGCCAACGTCTGCGAGGAGGTGGGTGCCGACGTCGGCGAGGTCGCCCGCGGCATGGGCCTCGACCAGCGCATCGGCCCCGCCTTCCTCCGCGCCGGCATCGGCTACGGGGGCTCGTGCTTCGACGGCGGCGAGACGGTTCTGGTCCGCGACGCCGGCACTCCGAAGCTGGTCAGCTTCGAGCAGCTCTGGGAGCTGGCCGGAGGGGACGAGGCCGCGGTCGACGGCGAGGCGATCGAGCCGGCCGACCTCCAGGTCTGGTCATGGGTTCCCGGCGAGGCCGAGCCCGAGTGGATGCCGGTCTCCGTCCTCACCAAGCGCCACTACGAGGGCGAGATGGTCGAGCTGCGGACGAAGATGGGGCGGCGGCTGCAGGTCACCGCGGACCATCCGGTGATCGTCGGCGACGGGGTCGACGACGAGGTCCTCACCACGGTGCGCGCCGCCGAAGTGACCGAAGCCGACTGGCTGCCCCTCGCCGGGGGCGGCCTGGCCGGCTTCGCTGCGGCCGAGTACCCGACCATCGGCGCGATCGAGGACGCTGTCCCCGCCGCCGAGGTGGTCGTCCGCCCGGAGGGCCGCGAGGTCGCGGCCCTCGCGGCCCGGCCGCTGGCGGAGCGCCGCGCGATTCTCGATCACCCCCGCGGCCACACGCAGCGGATGTCCGACATCGGCCGCAGCGGGGCGCTGCGGTTGCCGGAGGCGTGCGCCGCCGAGATGGACCTGCGTGGCGCGACGCTGGGCACGGCGCGCTCGGGCACCTACGTCCCGGAGCGCCTGGCCCTGAGCGAGGCGTTCTGGCGTGTCGTCGGTCTCTATCTCGCGGAGGGCCACGTCGCGACCGATCGCGGCCGCGGTGGTGCGGAGAGGAAGCGGATCACGTGGTCCTTCCACCCCGACAAGGAGGAGCACCTCGTCGCCGAGGTGCTCGCCTACTGGCGTGGTCAGGGCGTGAAGGCCACGGCCTTCTCGACCCCGACTGCCCGCTGCGTCCAGATCTCCTCCCGGATTCTCGCCGCCTGGTGGACCGAGATCCTCGGCCTTGGCCGCAACAGCTACGAGCAGCGGCTGCCGCAGCTGATCTGGGAGCAGACGGAGGAGCGCAAGTGGGCGCTGCTGTCCGGGCTCTGGGAGGGGGACGGCTCATGGTCCGTGGTCAACGGCGGTCCCAGCGTGACGATCGATTTCGGCACCGTCAGCGCGCCGCTGGCCGACGGCGTCGCGCGGTTGCTCGCCGACCTGGGCATCGTCTGCGCCTGGCGCCGCGGCCGGACCGCCAAGTCGACCCGCGAGACCCACTGGCTGCGGGTCAGCGGCGCCGATCAGGTCGAAGCGGCGATCGATCTCGTCCCCGATCGCCAGCGTGACTGGGTGCGCGATCTGCTCGCGCATCAGTCCAAGCGCACGGCGCCGAGCGGATTCCGCCGCTTCGGCGACTCCGGGATGTCGTGGGTGCGGGTGATGAGGACCGTCGTGCGCGAGCATCGCGGCCACGTGTACTCGCTCGAGGTTCCGGGCTCGAACACCGTGGTCGGCGCCGGCGGAATCGTCTCGCACAACTGCTTCCCGAAGGACGTCTCGGCGCTGAAGATGCTCGCCGGCAACACCGGCTACCACTTCCAGCTGCTCAACGCGGTGATCGAGGTCAACGAGCTGCAGAAGCGGCGCGTGGTGAGCAAGCTGCACAAGCACCTCGGCTCGCTGATCGGCAAGCGCGTCGCCCTGCTCGGGCTCGCCTTCAAGCCCGACACCGACGACATGCGCGAGGCGTCGAGCCTGGTGCTGGCGGCGCGGCTGCAGGGCGAGGGCGCCGAGGTGGTCGCCTACGACCCGGTGGCCGCCGGGGTGGCGAGCGAGCTGCTCGACTCGGTCGAGATGGCCGGCTCCGCGCTGGAGGCGCTGGAGGGCGCCGACGCCGTGGTGCTGGTCACCGAGTGGGGCGAGTTCGCCGAGCTCGACTGGAGGGCGGCCGCCGGGCGGATGGCGCGGCCGCTGCTGGTCGACGGCCGCAACTTCCTCGACTCCGAGGCGATGCGCGCCGCGGGATTCGACTACGAGGGCATCGGACGGACGGTCCAGGGCGAGACCTCGGTGGCGCGCTAGACATGCAGGCAATCGTCCTCGTTGGCGGCGAGGGGACGCGGCTGCGGCCGCTGACCGAGGACGTCCCCAAGCCCGCGCTGACCCTGGTCGACCGGCCCTTCCTCGCCTACATGGTCGAGTGGCTCGGCGGGC
>Ga0210085_1000694_pt1 | contig 13874 bp, 14 predicted proteins | sample China_Galinas_PW_5_FD_184866 | JGI IMG/M metagenome (GOLD analysis project Ga0210085, IMG submission 184866) | Wetland microbial communities from San Francisco Bay, California, USA, that impact long-term carbon sequestration - China_Galinas_PWC_D1... | ecosystem: Environmental > Aquatic > Marine... | reverse complement strand
AGCACATGGTTGAGAACGCTGCCGAGCGCATATTTGGTGTCATCGCGCTGCACGGCGCGCTCCACCGCTTCGCTGATGGCGATGCCCAGGCTGCCGCTGCTGTCAGGGTGTTCGCGGAGGATCGCACGCCCGGACTCGGTGAACTCACTCGGACTGGCGATGCAGCGGGCGCCGAAGCTCTCCATGAAAGTGCGCCGGTAAGGCTTCTGGTGGAAACTCACCTTGACCATGAACACCTCGACCTCCACGCCGAAGAAGGCTCCGGCGATGGCTAACGCCGAGCCCCACTGTCCGGCACCGGTTTCGGTGGCGATGCGCCTGACGCCCTCCTCCCGGTTATAGAAGGCCTGGGGAATCGCCGTATTGGGTTTGTGACTGCCGGCGGGACTGGTGCCCTCGTACTTGTAGTAAATGCGCGCCGGGGTATCGAGAGCCTGTTCCAGCCGTCGCGCGCGGTACAACGGCGTCGGGCGCCACTGGCGATAGACATCGCGCACCGGGCCGGGAATTTCGATCTCGCGCGTCTGACTGACTTCCTGTTCGATGACCGCCATGGGAAAAATCGGCGCCAGATCATCCGGCCCGATCGGCTGCCGGGTACCGGGATGCAGTACCGGTGGCGGCGGACTCGGCAGATCGGCCACGATGTTGTACCAGTGTTTGGGGATGTCGCGTTCGTCGAGGGTGTACTTGATGGATTCGGTCATGGCGCTCCTCCGGGAGTGATCGCACAAGAGTTGGTGCTGAGCATTAACTTAGGGAAGTTCCGATTAATTCCGTCATAACCGCGAAAACGCGGATCCGGCCATCCAGGATCAGAGAGTTTCTGGATCACCGCTTTCGCGGTGATGACGTTCAGATGTTTTTATACACACTACACAATCCGGCCGGTCGTGAACAACGTCACGGCCGGATTCCTCCGCTATCGAAGGCACCCTGATACCCGCCGGCGTTTCAGATGTCTGCGACCGGGCTCAGATGTCCAGCTTCGTGATTTCCAGGTCGTGTGAGGACTGCTCGACCTCCGCCCGGGTGAAGAGTTCCGTACCCTGGTGGGAAGCCGTGGCGCTGCCGCAGATCACCCCGAGACGCAGCATGGCTTCAGGGTCACCGCCGCGATAGAGCGCGGCGACCAGTCCCGCGACCGTCGCATCGCCGCAACCGACCGTTGAGTGGACACGCACGCGCGGCGCCGGGCAATGGTAGCTGTTTCTGGGTCCACACAGAATGGCGCCTTCGGAGGCAAGAGAGATACAGACGTATTCGATACCGCGCTGCTGTACTTCGCGCGCCGCCATCGCGACTTGCTGGATGTTGTCCAGGCGGCGCTTGATGCTCATTTCAATGACATAGCGATTGAGCCGCACCAGATAGGGCTGCGCCTGCAGGGCTTCGTGCAGCACCGGCCCGTGGGCATCGATGATCGCCTTGCCACCCTGCGCCTTGATGTGTTCGGCCAGTTTACGGTAGTGATCCTCCGGCACGCCGGGCGGGACCGAACCGCTCAGGATGGCGATACCCGCACCGCAATCGGCCAGAAAGCGCGTGGACAGATCCTCCAGCAACGCCGGTGGAATCTGGGGACCGCGACTGTCGACCTCGTACTGGGTCGGCGGTGACTTCTGCAACAGGGTGGCATTCAGGCGCGTTTCGCCCGCCACGCGGAAATAGACATGATCGTCGCCCAGAGTATCCCCGAGCAGCCGCAACAACAGGTCGCCGCTCTCTCCCCCGATCACGCTGGTGCAGCGAATGGGAATACCCAGTTCGGTGAAGGAACGGGCGACATTGATACCGTTCCCGCCGGGGTGGTAGGAGGTCCTGTCCGCGGCGACCTTGCGGTCGGCGATCAGTTGCGGCATCTCATAGCTGATATCCACGGCGGGATTCAGGGCGAGCACCGCGATGGGCTTTCTGCTGGTGTCCGTCATCGTAACCTCCATTTATCTCAGGCCTTTCCTGAGGATTAAGCTGCGTCCGGTCATGGCCGGAGGACGCGGCAGGCCAAGCAGATCCAGCACCGTGGGCGCGATATCTCCCAGGCCGCGCCCGATGCCGAGTCGCACCGGCCCCTCCCCCATGATCAGAAACGGTACCGGGTATTCGGTATGCTGGGTATGCGGTTCGCCAGTAAGGGGGTTGATCATCTCATCGCAGTTGCCGTGATCGGACGTCAGCAACACGCGCCAGCCGCGCTCCAGCGCGACCCGGAATACCCGGTGGCTTTCGTTGTCGAGGGTTTCGACGGCACGAATGATGGCCGCCGGACGCGCCGTGTGGCCGACCATATCGGTGTTGGCGAAATTGGTCACGACAAAATCATAGGCATCGCTCTCGATCGCGCCGATCAGCTGGTCGGCAACCTTGGAGGCGCTCATTTCCGGCTCGATGTCATAGGTCGCGACCTGCGGAGAGGGAACGATGATCCGTTCCTCGCCGGCATAGGGCGGCTCGCGACCCCCATTGAAGAAGTAGGTCACATGAGGATACTTCTCGGTCTCGGCGCAATGCAGCTGTTTCAGACCCGCCTCGCTGAGCACCTGCGCGAGCACCTGCACGGGGATCTGGGGATTGAACAGCACCGGGAACGGATAGGTCGCATCGTATTCGGTCATGCACACCATCCGCCGCGGGCGGACATTGCCGCGATCGAAGGCATCGAATTCCGCCAGCCCCAGAGCCGCCGATAACTGGCGCGCACGGTCGCTGCGAAAGTTGAAAAACAGGATCGGTTCATCCTCTGCGATACCGTGGTATCCAGCAATCACCGTGGGTTGAATGAACTCATCTCCCTCACCGCGTGCATAGGCCATCTCGATCGCTTCCCGGGGAGAACCGGCAGAGAAACCCTCCCCGTGCAGCAGCGCCGCCCAGGCGCGCTGCGTACGGTCCCAGTGCTTGGCCCGATCCATCGCGGAGTATCGACCAATGACCGTGGCGATGCGTCCCCTGCCCAGTTTGCCCAGCATATCCTCGATTTTGGCGAGATAACCAAGCGCGGCCCTGGGTGCCGTGTCACGTCCGTCGGTAATCATGTGCAACACCGGCTCGATCCCGGTCTTGCGAAGCAAATCGAGGATGCCGAGCAGATGCTCGATGTGGGAATGGACGCCACCGTCCGAGACCATGCCGACCAGATGCAAGCGGTGCGTACCCTCGACCATACCCTGCCAGGCGGGGTTATCTGTCACCGAGCCGTCGTAGATGGCGTCGGCGATGCGCATCAGATCCTGCTCAAGAATACGCCCCGATCCCAGCGTCAGGTGTCCAACCTCGGAATTACCGAATTGCCCGTCAGGCAATCCGACGGCACGACCGGAAGCCTGCAGGGCGGTGTGCGGATAGGATGCGAAATAATGATCCAGGTGGGGGGTACGTGCCAGCGCCCAGGCGTTGTGCACCCGACTGGGATTGAGTCCGAATCCATCAAAGATGGTCAGTAAGACAGGTTTTGGCTTCACATTGCTTACCTGTGGTGGCTATTTGATCATGGCTGCCGAAATCCCGCGCACGCCGCGTTGCCGGGGCTGCGAAGTCAAGAAACCGGAGCGGGCTGAATGATCAACAAGATTAACGCAGTACGCGAGCCAAGAGAATCATTGTCGTCATAAAAAGACAGTCTCCCCGGGCGCACGGAGTTCCGGCAACCGCGATACCGATCGGGAACCGTAATTTCATACTCGCCGGAGGGTTTCCTGCATCGCACGGTCCGGGAGCGGATGCCCGCCGGCACAGAGCTTGCTCAGGGTGTCGCGCTATTTGAATGCATACCTGTCGGTTTTGCGGACTGGTGCGACTTGCAGCGGAAAATCGTCAACATCCGTAGTAGACTACCCGCAATCCGGCCGGCCAAGCGATATGGGGATACAATGATTCGTAAGATCGTCGTCATCAACAGCAAGGGTGGTTGCGGCAAGACAACCTTGTCCACCAACCTTGCGAGCTTCTATGCCGTCAACGGCTACCCGTGCGCCTTGTTCGATTATGACCCGCAGGACTCCGCCACCCGTTGGCTCAGCCAGCGGCCGGATTACCTGGCGAAGATTCACGGCGTGGCGGCCGCGCACCCACCCGAAGGCAACGTCACCCGCTCCTTCCAGATGCGTGTGCCACCGGAGACGCAGCGCATCATCCTGGATACTCCGGCATCCATGAAACGCATGGATCTGGTCGAGGTGTTGCGTGATGCCTCGGCCGTGATCATCCCGGTCCTGCCTTCCTTTATCGATTGCCGGGTAACATCGGCTTTCATCAGGGACCTCAGCACCGAAATGCGCCTGCATGCCCCCGGCGCCCCGATCGCCATCGTGGCCAACCGGGTGCGCAGGAATACACGCGCCTACCACAAACTGCTGGAGTTTCTCGACGAGGAAGGCAGACCTCCGATAGCCTGCCTGCGTGATTCCCAGCACTATGTCAATGCGACAGCGGAAGGCATGAGCGTACATGAGATCAAGGCCAGTCTCACGCACGAGGACCGTGTCCAGTGGCAATCCCTGATCAACTGGGTGGAAACAGGCGGGCGAACAGACACACAGCCCGAAATATTCAATATGGAGAAACAGGCGATTATCGCCTGAGAAGCAATTCAGCGGGTCTACCCCCCGCCGTTACCAAACACCCTGCGGCGGGATGATTCAGATTTACAACGTCTTCCTGACAAGTGTCGCCGGCAACGTCACTGTCATCGCTTCCATTCCGGCAAATCACGCATCATTTTGATGTCGTGGATCATCGCCAGGGCCATCCACTCTTCCAGCGGGAAGTGTATCCCGCCATCCTCTTCCCCGTACTTTTCCATCAGCAGTCTCTCGATCTGTTTGTTGAAATCGAACACGCCGATGCCTTTCATGCCCCAGCCGGCAAACAGACGGGAATCCACGACATTGAAGCTAATCAGCTTTATGTCGTCATGGCGAGGATCCTGCACGATATTCATGAAGGCCACATTGACGTCCTCGAATTTACCCTCGAGGACCTGAAGGTAATGGGTATTGGTCGCGAGCAGGATGCCGGTAATACTGTTCGCCTCGTTATGCTCCTCACTGGCATGAAGTATGTCCTTCACGACATCCCAGTTGAGTTCAACAGTGCTGCGGCTTTTGTATATGAGTCGATACATGAGTCACCCGGTAGGTGTTCTGCGTTGTTAACCAGATATAGCCGGCAGCATAGCACAGGATTTCAGACACTTCCGGGCACCCGTGCAAGGCACGGCAATCCACCGGTATTATATATAATTTATATATATTTCAATATAATAAATACGTCAGTTAAAGCTGATTCGCGGCCCCGTGAAACCGACTAATACGCATAATCCTACAAACCGATCTCCGGTTTATCCTCACCGCCACGCAGGGTCCTGACGAGCGCTTCCAGCAGATCGGTGATATGTTCGTGCTCACGGGTCACAAACCCGTGGATCGCCGCCACAAGATCGTCAAATTGCGCCTCGGGGATGTACTCACGCGCCTCGCCGCTGAGTGAATTCCTGAAATCATCGACGACTTCTCGGGCCAGTCGCAGGTGGTGGTCTGTCATGTGTGGTTCTCAGAAAATACGTGTGCCGCCGTATCATACCAGCAGCTCCAGGCACCGGGAGATCGGCTGCTGGCATGCAGACCGGGAATCCCGGGACGGCAGCGGTTTCACACTTCGAATACCCGACAGTCCGATCGGGCAACCGCGCCGGCAACACCATGATTGCACACTGGCCGGTTTTCACGATAGCTTTGCAGTGCTGCCGGCCACCGGCCAGGGGCAAGCGTTCAATCCATACACCCCGGATTCCCCCAATGCCCTGGTTCGGCCTGACCCTGCTTTCGGCCTTCTGCCTCGCCACCGCCGACGCGATCACGAAACGTTATTTGTCGGACTACCGCGCGGGGCAGATGACACTGGTACGATTCGGTGTAACCGGTCTGCTGCTATTGCCATTGCTGGTGCTGCAACCGTGGCCTGCGCCTGCGCCGGCCTTCTGGGGCTGGGTAGCATTGCTGCTGCCGCTCGAAATCCTCGCCATGTGGCTCTACATGAAGGCGATCCGGGAGTGCCCCCTGTCACTGACACTGCCCTATCTGGCCTTCACTCCGGTGTTCAATGTCGTAACCGGCTATACCCTGCTGGGCGAGACCGTCACGTTGCCGGGCTTTGCCGGCATCGCTCTGGTGGTGTCCGGGGCATGGATACTGAACATCGACGCCCGTCACGATGGCCGGGGGCCGGCATTCCTGACGCCTTTCCGGGCGATTGTTCGGGAACGGGGTTCACGGCTGATGCTGGGGGTGGCGGCGCTGTACAGCCTGACGTCGGTGATGGGCAAGGGGGCCTTGCAGTATGTGACGCCGGGATTCTTCGGGCCGTTTTATTTCGTGCTGCTGGGCGCGGCGACCACCCTGTTGTTTGCCTCCCGTGACGTGCGGACCTGGGTGGTGCTGGGCCGGCACCCGTGGGCGCATCTGCTGGTGGGCCTGTTCATGGGCGCCATGGTAGTGGCGCATTTCTATGCCATCGCACACGTCGAGGCGGCCTACATGATCGCGGTGAAACGCACCAGCCTGCTGTTCGGCATGGTCTATGGTGCGTGGCTGTTCGGCGAAACCGGTTTGAAGCGCAATTTCGCCGCGGGGGCTTTGATGATTGCCGGCGTTACCCTGATCGTGGGATAAACCGGAAGAGGTCAGGCGACCTGCACGGGGATGGCGTGGCGCATGTCCTTGATGCGGTTATCAGCATCGAGGTAGATCAGCGTCGGCTTGAACACTGCAGCTTCCTGCTGGGACAGCACGGCATAGGTGCAAATGATAACCCGGTCACCGGGACTGGCCTTATGCGCGGCCGCCCCGTTGATGGAAATAATGCCGCTATCCTCCTGCGCGCGAATCGCGTAGGTGGTGAATCGCTCGCCGTTACCCAGATTGTAAATCTGGATCTGTTCATACTCCCGGATGTTCGCCGCCTCCAGCAGGCGGCCATCAATGGCGCAGGAACCCTCATACTCGAGTTCCGAATGCGTGACCCGGGCCTGATGCAGCTTTGATTTCAGCAGGGTGATTTGCATACTACCGTGGTTCCTTCTCCAGACCTGTATTAGCGGGCGATTATCCAGCCTTGTGCACGAGAGTTCAAGAAACCATACTGACCCTCTTGTTAACTAGGCAAGCTAAGGAACTGTAATTTCAAGATTGTCTATCAGACGGGCCGGGCCGAGCCAGGCGGCTGCCAGAACGCGGAGTGCGGCATCAACGACGGCGGGCGCGCCCAGATCGGACGCGCGCCGGATGCTGACATAGTCCGGCCTGAATCCCGCACGGGTCAGGGCAGCCATGGCCGTGCGTTCTAAAACGGGGTAGTCGACCGCCCCGCCCTCGACGGCCGACTTTACCTCCCCGAGGGTGCGGTAAAGAATGGGGGCGGTGGCTCGCTCGCTCGAACCCAGGTAGCCGTTGCGTGAACTCATTGCCAGTCCGTCCGGCTCGCGCTCGGTCGCAACCCCCTCGATGCCCACCGGCAGGCACAACTCCCTCGCCATACGCCGGATGAGGACCAGTTGCTGGTAGTCCTTCTCGCCGAACACGGCGACATCGGGCTGCACCAGATTCAACAGACGGGTCACGACGGTGGCGACACCGATAAAAAAACCCGGGCGGAACGCGCCGCACAGGATATCCCCCAGACCCGGCACCACAACGCGCGTGGTGCTTTCCATCTCACCCGGGTAAATCTCATCGACAGCGGGGACAAACAACAGGTCCGCGTCCGCCTGCCTCAAGGCGGCCGCATCCGCCTCCAGGGTCCGCGGATAGGTCTCGAAGTCCTCGCCGGGACCGAACTGGATCGGATTGACGAAGATGCTCACTACAACCTGGCCGGCGATGGCGCGCGCGTGGCGTACCAGTTTCAGGTGGCCGGCATGCAAATTGCCCATGGTGGGAACGAAGGCGATGCGATCCTGCCGACCCCGCCAGGAATGCACACGTGCCCGCAACTCAGCCGTGGAAGCGACGATATCCATCAGGGCTCTTCAGAAACAGTGTTCGGGACCAGGGAAGCTGCCGTCTCTGACGGCGCTGACATAAGCGGCGACAGCCGCGGGTACGCTGCCGGCCTGCCCGAGGAAATCCTTGACGAAGCGCGGTCGCTTGCCCGGGGTGATGCCGAGCATGTCGTAGAGCACTAGCACCTGCCCGGCGCAGGCGGGTCCGGCGCCGATCCCGATAGTGGGGATGGTCACCGCAGCGCCAACCCGCGCGGCCAGTTCGGCCGGCACGCACTCGATCACCAGCAGGCTTGCCCCGGCGGCTTCCAGTGCTCTGGCGTCGGCGAGCACGGCATCGGCCCCGGCCGCATCGCGGCCCTGCACCCGGTAGCCCCCCAGTGCGTGTACCGACTGGGGCTGCAGGCCGATGTGTCCGCAGACGGGGATCGCATGCCGCGCGAGATGCTCCACGACACCGGCCACCACCGAGCCGCCTTCCAGCTTGACCATGTGCGCTCCGCCCTCACGCATCAGGCGTGCCGCGTTAGCCAGGGCCTGATCCCCGGTGGCATAGCTCATGAAGGGCAGATCCACTACCCGCAGGGCATGCCGACCGGTGCGCGCCACATTGGCGGCATGATAGATCATATCGTCCATGGTCACCGCCACGGTGGATTCGTGCCCCTTGAGCACCATGCCGAGCGAGTCGCCGACGATGAAGACATCGATGCCGGCCTCCTCCAGCACCCGCGTGAAGCTCGCGTCATAACAGGTCAGGCAGGCGATCTTCTCGCCCTGGGCTTTCATGCGCTGCAGGGTGGTAATGTTCACGGGAGGTCGGATAATTTCGGCACTCATGGCGATTCAGATCGTGGCGACCGAGGGGTTGAAATAATGCCGACCGCTGCGGGTGGACTGGACCTGCTCGACCAGCGCCTGATAGTCCTCATCATTGTCCACCAGGTCGATGTGCGCCGCATTCACGATCAGCAGCGGAGCGGCCTCGTAGTAGAGAAACAGGCGGGAATAGGACTCGGAGAGGCGTTGCAAATAACTGGCATCGATCCTGCGTTCGTAGCCGATACCCCGCCGTGCGATCCGCTTGAGCAGCACATCTTCCGGGGCCTGCAGGTAAATGACCAGGTCGGGTACCGGCGCATCCACCACAAGGTAGCTGTAAACCTGTTCGTAGAGCTTCAGCTCTTCGGCATCCAGCGTCAGTTCGGCGAACAGGCGGTCCTTCTCCATGAGAAAGTCGGCGACCCGCACCGGCTGGAACATGTCGCCCTGGCGCATGGCCTGCATCTGGCGCGCGCGCTGGAACAGAAAAAACAACTGCGCAGGAAGGGCGCCGGAACGCGGATCCTCGTAAAAACGTTCCAGAAAGGGGTTTTCCCCGGCGCCTTCGAGCAGCAGATCGGACTCGAAAGTGCTCGCCAGTCGTCGCGCGAGGCTGGTCTTGCCGACGCCGATCGGCCCTTCGACGACGATATACCCGGGATGCTCCAGCTCCATCAAACGGCAACCAGCTTTCTCAGCGCGTGGTTCTCGCATCCGGAGATGAACGCGCTCAACCTGCCACGCCCGGGGATGCGGATATCACCGGCGATTTCTCCCAGCGGCACGAGGACGAAATCGCGTTTATGCAGGCCGGGATGCGGGACTGTAAGGTCTGCGGTATCGATCAACCGACCGCCATAGAGCAACAGATCCAGATCGAGTACCCGCGGACCCCATTTCTCATCCGAGCGCTCTCGGCCCCGCCGCCGCTCGATAGTCTGTAGCGCCTGCAGCAATGCCTGCGGCGAGAGCACGGTATCGATGGCGACCACGGCGTTGACATAGTCCGGCTGGCCGGCGGCGCCCATGGGTTTGCTGCTGTAGAGACTGGAGCGGGCGATGAGTATCGAATCCGGGATGGCCCCGAGTTCCTCAATGGCGTCTTGGACCTGCACCACCGGGTTATCCAGGTTGCTGCCGATTCCAATGTAGGCCATCAGCCTCATGCTCCCTCTCCCCCGCGTGCGCGCCGGGGCCGGTTACGACGCCGGCGTTTGCGAGTTGCCGGCGGGGCGGAATCCTGTTCATGCTGTTTCGGGTGCGTCTCCTGAAATCCGGTCCACCACTGGCAGGTCTCTTTCGATACCTCGCCGGCTTCACCACGCAGCAGCAGAAAATCATAGGCCGCGCGGAAACGGGGATGACTCAGCACGCGCTGGCTGCGTCTTCCTCCGGCGAGTTCCAGCCGCAGCTGCAACATCCAGATCTCGCGCATCGGCAGTGAAAAACGCCGTGGTATGGCCATCACGCGTCCCTGCTCCGCTATGATCTGGGAACTGGCATGCTGCATAGCCTGCGCGGGATGCTGCCCCTCGGACTGCATCCAGGCAGCGCGTTCGCGCACCGGTTGCCAGAGGAATACCGCGAACAGGAAGGTGGGCGTAACCGGCTTGTTCTGCTGAATGCGCAGGTCGGTGTTCTCCATGCCATGGCTGATCAGGGTCAGGGGGAAATGCCCCTGTTCATGGGTCAGTGACTGCTCCGTGAGGGGGAAGAGCTGGCCGAACAGGTCGTAGTGACGCAGGGCCTCGAAATTGGCCAGGGCATCCCCTCCCATGAACAGCTTGAGCATCTCATCGAACAGCCGCGCCGGGGGTATGTCCCCCAGCAGGGCCGCGAGATCCTTGATGGGCCACTCGGTATCCGGGTGGATGCGAAACCCCAGTTTGGTGGCAAAGCGTACGGCCCGCAGCATCCGCACGGGGTCTTCCCGGAAACGGGTCTCGGGATCACCGATCAGGCGCAGCATGCCCGCCTTGAGATCGTCCATCCCGCCGGCATAGTCGATTACGGAAAAGTCGGCGATATTGTAGTACAGCGCATTGATGGTGAAATCACGACGGAAGGCGTCTTCCTCGATGGTGCCGTAAACATTGTCGCGTACGATACGGCCTTCGTCGTCGACATGGCGAGAGGGACTTTCCTCAACATTGCTGTCATGCAGGGCACGGAAGGTGGCCACCTCGATCACTTCCCGTCCGAACAGCACATGCGCGAGACGGAAACGCCGGCCGATCAGCCTGCAGTTACCGAACAGCCGACGCACATCATCGGGATGGGCATCGGTTGCGATATCGAAATCCTTGGGTTCGCGCCCCAGCAGCAGGTCGCGCACACCCCCGCCGACCAGGTGTCCCTGGTAGCCGGCGTCCTTCAAACGGTACAACACCTTGAGGGCATTGGAACTGATGTTCGCCCGGGAGATCGGGTGTTCTGACCGGCTGATTACAGTGGGTCCGGTGGATGTGTCGATACTGCTCGTGATGCTCACGTAACTTCGCTTGTGGATGAAATGGTTGAGCGTATAATACCACCGCTTCGCGATACATGGGCATTTCGCCCGACATGCTCCCTTCGTCTAGTGGTTAGGACGCTGGCCTCTCACGCCGGTAACAGGGGTTCGAATCCCCTAGGGAGCGCCATTTTTCCCTGATCGCCGGCTGTTGTGACGACGTGGACGTGAACATTGCGCTGGCGCGGCGAGAAGCGATGAATGCACCGCACAGCTCATGCCACTCGCGACCTCCAGACCGCCGCCTGACCGGAGCATGGGCTCGCAACGACAGGCAGTCACGCCAGCACCCGCCAGCGGGGACATTCAATGAATAAATCCGCAGACCAGCCTGTCTACCAACACGCCGGGTTGTTCCGCCGGCTGATGGCAATGGTCTATGACGTGTTCCTGCTGCTATCAACGCTGATGCTGGCAACCGCACTGGCCTTGCTGGTAACCCGGGGCACGCTGGATTACCATCATCCCCTGTTCCGGACGTATCTCTTTTTTATCTGTTTCATGTTCTATGCCTGGTTCTGGACACACGGCGGGCAAACTCTGGGCATGCGGGCGTGGCGCTTGCGGGTGCAGCGGCTCGACGGACGGCCCATCACCCTGTGGCAGGCACTGCTACGGTTCCTGTCAGCGATTCCTTCCTGGGCGGTGTTCGGCCTGGGATATCTGTGGATACTGGTAGACAAAAATCATATGGCCGTGCATGACCGGATTTCAGAGTCGGTGATCGTACGGTTGCCGAAATAGCCGGCGCCGTAACGCGCGCCATTTTGGAACCTAGACGCGACGCAGGGCATAAATACCCGCCAGCATCACCGTCAGCCCGGGGATAATGCTGACCAGCAGGGGGCTCCAGCCATATACCTGCCCTGCCTGGCCGGCGAGCTGATTGGCCAGAAAGTAACCGAAACCGGCCATGACACCGACAAGAAATCGCTGCCCCGTTCCCGTCGAGCGTAGCGACCCGAATACAAACGGCACGGAAATGAACAGCATCAACAATACGGAAACCGGCGTCACGAAACGCCTGTACAGGGCATAACGGTACTCCTTCGTCTCCAGGCCGTTCGCTTCCAGGTAGCCCAGAAATTGCCTGATACCCTGCACTGACATGTTTTCCGGCTTGAGCACAACCACATTGATCAACTCGGGCGCCAACAGGGCAGGCACAGTGACGGTTTCCTCCACACGCGTCGTCGCGCTGTCGCCCGCGAACAGGGTCTCCCGCATGTTGTGCAATAGCCACTGCCCGCCCTGGTAGGCGGCCGTGTCGGCATGCATTGTCGATATCAGCTGCCGGTTCGGGTCGAACTCGAAGACGCTGACATCGGCCAGGGTATCGTTATCGAATATCTTGTTGACGTAGATGTAGCGCGATTCATCGCGCACCCAGACGCCTTCCCGGCCCATGTAGCTGACGCGTTTCTCCAGCGCGCCGGAGCGCAGGCGCTGTGCGTATTGTTCAGCGACAGGAGCCAGACCCTCGCCCAGGGCGACAACGACGACCAGCAGCACCAGACCGGCCTGCAGCACGGAGCGGACGATGCGCCATACCGACATTCCACTGGCGCGCATGGCTACCAGTTCACCATTCACGGCGAGCGCGCCCATGCCCGTCAGCCCGCCGATCAGTGCGGCCGTGGGGAACAGCTCGTAGATGCCCCTCGGCAGGGTGAGCGCCACATACTCCAGCATCTTGGAAATACTGTAACTGCCCTGACCGAGCTCATCGATTTCCTCGATGATGGAGAAAAACACATTGAGCCCCATGATTACCAGCAGGGCTACGCCGGTCCCCCTGGCCATGGCAAACGCGATATACCGGTCGAGCAGTTTCATGACCGGCGCTTCAGGAAACAGCCAAGCCGACCACTATTGAGCAGGACAACGGACAGCGCGACGGGCAGCAGGTGCACCCACCAGATCCCGATGACGGGGGGAATGGCGCCCTGCTCGACCCAGGCCTTGGCAGTCCCCATCAGGTTGAAATAGATAATGAACAACAGCACCGGCACGACCAGCCCTCCGTAGCGTCCCTTGCGAGGCGACATACGGCTCAACGGTACGGCGAGAAACACCAGCACCATAACCGACAGCGGAACAGACAGGCGCCACTGCAACTCGACGATTTCCTTGAGATCGGTCGATGCCAGCAACTCAACCGTTGGGATTGCGCTGCGCTTGGATGAAGGGGATGCCTTGCCGGGGAGTTCAATGCGTACGCCCTGCTCGTGAAATTTCATGATCCGGTAGTCGATTTCGCCCGGCTTGCCTTCATAACTGTAACCATCGACGAATACCAGATAATCATCACCGCTGTCGCTGTTTGTCATGCGGTAGGCGCTGTCCGCCGAGATCACTTGCGGCGGTTTTTCCCGGTTTTTTCTGTCGTAGACATAGACGAACAGGTTTTCCATGCGTTGTTTGTCTTTCGACAGCCGCTCGGCATAAAACGTTATCTGTCCGCCGCGAAGTACATTAAAACGGCCGGCGCCGAGCAGCGAGACATCGGCCTGCTGTTCCGCGTGCTGAGTGATGCGTTCACCG
>Ga0210085_1000693_pt1 | contig 13886 bp, 11 predicted proteins | sample China_Galinas_PW_5_FD_184866 | JGI IMG/M metagenome (GOLD analysis project Ga0210085, IMG submission 184866) | Wetland microbial communities from San Francisco Bay, California, USA, that impact long-term carbon sequestration - China_Galinas_PWC_D1... | ecosystem: Environmental > Aquatic > Marine... | reverse complement strand
ACCAGCCCCGCCTGGCGAGCAAGCTGTCCGCGGTGGTGGAAGACTGTGTCAACGCCGTGGGGGTCGAGGTGAACACCGCCTCGGCGCCGCTGCTGGCGCGGGTGGCCGGCCTGTCCGAAACGCTGGCGCGCAACCTTGTCAGCTACCGCGAACAGCAGGGAGCCTTCGCCAACCGTCAGCAGTTGCTCAAGGTGCCGCGCCTCGGGCCCAAGGCGTTCGAGCAGGCGGCCGGTTTCCTACGCATCGCCCACGGCGACAATCCGCTCGACGCATCCGCGGTGCACCCCGAAGCCTATCCGGTGGTGGAGAACATTCTCGCCGCCACACGGCTGTCCATGCCGGAGCTGATCGGCAACCGGTCCGTGCTCAGCGCCCTGGCGGCCAATGACTATGTCGATGCGCGCTTCGGCGAACCGACGGTGCGCGACATCATCACCGAGCTCGACAAGCCCGGCCGTGACCCGCGTCCCGAGTTCAGGACCGCGACCTTCAGGGATGGCGTCGAGACGCTCAAGGATCTGACTCCCGGTCTGATCCTGGAAGGCGTGGTGACTAACGTGACCAACTTCGGTGCCTTCGTCGACATCGGCGTTCACCAGGACGGCCTGGTGCACATCTCCGTCTTGTCGGACCGCTTTGTGAAGGATCCGCGCGAGGTGGTCAAGGCCGGTGACATCGTCAAGGTGAAAGTGCTGGAGGTTGATCACGATCGCAAACGCGTCGCGCTCAGCATGCGGCTCGGCGATGAGGTGGCGCGCAAACCGGCCCAGGGTGAGAAGAAAACCTCGCCCCAGCGTGGCAAGGCCCAGCAGGGCAAGGTGCGCCAGCGGCAACAGCCCGCCAGACCGACACCGGTCACCGCCATGTCCCAGGCTTTCGCGAAGCTGACCGAAAAACCCTAGGTGGTGTCCTGCGGCTGTGCCGGGTGGTTGGCTCGTCGTGCCGAGCGGCCAGCGGAAGGGTCGAGGACTGGCGCGGTAATTCACCAGGTGAACCTGTGCGAAACGCGATCTGCGCTATGCGGGTGTCCTAGCTGCGGAGCTCTTCGCGCGGCAGGGCGCACTCTTCCTGGAACCGGTCGGTCTCCGTCGCGAGTCGTGCCCGCGAATTGATGCTATCGGCAGTCCAGGTATGCGCGATCTGTATAATGATCGCATGAACGCGCCCCAGAAAAGAGAGCTCGGACCGCAACGACTCGGGAAATGGATGATTACCGCCGCCTGGTTGCTGCTACTGGTGCTGCTGACCTGGTTTTTCAATAGCCAGCTAGATCGGCAACGCAACCCCAACCGGCAGGTACTGACGGCCACCTCAACCACAGGCTTGCCGGAAGTGCAACTCAAACGCAACCGGTTTGGACATTATGTCGCCAGCGGCCTGATCAACGGCCAGCCGGTCGAATTCATGCTGGACACCGGCGCCACGGATGTCTCCATCCCGCTGCCGATAGCCGAAAGACTGGGGCTTGAAAAAGGCCAACCCCTGGTTTACCAAACCGCCAACGGTGCGATCAGGGCCTGGCAAACTATGCTGGACGAAATCCGGCTCGGCGATCTCCGGGTAGGCCCGGTCCGCGCCAGCATCAACCCCGGGTTCAGCGGGGAAGATATCCTGCTTGGAATGAGCTTCCTGAAGCAGCTCGACTTCAGCCAGCAGGGCAATACACTGACGCTGAAGCAGCGCAGCGTGGACTAGCCCGGATTTCTTACCGGGCGGCGGTAGCCTCACATAAGACACTGAGGTGACGAACAGAGTGCAGATCGGTAACCGTAATAGTCCCTCGTTTAGATACGGCTTATGGTGCAAATATTAGAACGAACCGTATGGAATTGTTCTCAGACGATATTACGGGAACGCTGTTGGTACAATGACCCATGTTCTACAACCCCGCGCGACATCATTCGGCGTATCGAGCACGCGGAAGTTGCAACGCCACTCGATTCGGGCCGTATGACAGCCACAGGTACCCAGCTACACCACCGTCCAGACGATGCAAAGCCATATCCCCACACCGGACCGGATCGCCGTGCCGTTTACTCTCCTGGTATCGGAGAACTCGACAGCCGTAGCTTAATCAAAGGGATATAAGATTATCCCCGATAACACTTTAATATCTTCCGACACATTTCCGACATGCTTTTCAGCGGTACGCAGGACCACCGTGAACGTGGGACTTTGTGCGATGCCCCGGTCCACGATCTTTTCTGCAGCGGCCAGCAACTGACCAATTTCCGCCACCGAGTAGTGCGTGGTGATATCACCGTTCGCATGTCCCAAGAGCCCCTTGCGGGTTTCAAGAGGAACACACGCGCCGCGCAGGCGTCGCCCGAACATGTGCCGCTTGCCCCTTGGTCTATAAGGGCGCACGTCCGCATTGAACTTGCCGCGATTCATACCCAGACAGGCGGGCGCATCCCGCTGCCGGATGAAGCGCGGCTGCAGAACCATATTCCCGCTAGCGGCTATCTGGAAGGTTACTCAAACCGGACGTGCAGTTACGCGTGGCCAGGGCCAGTCATCGACCCGTTGTAGTTCTTCGAGTCAAATGCTCGTATGGCAGAGAACCAGGCGTATACCAGACATATACCAGATATTCGGCAGGAATAACCGAACATTCTCAATTTGGAATCTAATGGGAAGCTATGGTCTGCCCCCGCTAACAGGGTTCCCTTTTTCGCAGCGACTATTGTTTGAATTCAGATTCATTTCAGCTGGCCATGTCAGTCTATTGTCGAGATTCGCCATACAGAATCTGTTGATATAGGATGTTGTTGTACGACACCCCTCCGTACAAATTGCAGGAGCCCAGTCATGACCGAGTTTAAAACCTATTACGTATGGGACGTCAGTGTCCGCTGGTTTCATTGGATCAATCTGCTGTGTCTTATCGGGCTAATTGCCGTGGGCGTGGCCATTCTCAATGACAAGGCGCTAGGCGTGACCAACGACGGAAAGATTCTGCTGAAGACCGTGCATGTCTGGATCGGTTATGTGTTCACGCTGAATCTGCTGTGGCGTCTGGTCTGGGCCTTTATCGGTGGGGTGCATGCGCGCTGGCGTGCGATTCTCCCCGGCGGACGAGGCTATATGAATGATGTGCGCGGTTACATCGTCGATTTCATCGCCGGGCGGCCGCGCCAGTACCTCGGCCACAATCCCCTCGGACGCATCGCGGTTACCTTACTGCTGCTTTTGTTGCTGACACAGGCCGTCACGGGGCTGGTGCTGGCTGGCACGGATCTGTTTTATCCGCCCATCGGTGCGTGGATTGCCGATCGTATAGCCGCCCCGGGTGTCGATCCGACAACGCTGGTACCCTACGCGAAGGAGATGTATGACCAGACCGCCTATGAGGGGATGCGCGCATTCCGCAGCCCCTTCATCACCATACATAATTACAATTTCTTCGTGCTGCTCTTCTTCGCAGTGATTCATATCCTGGCGGTTGTCGTAACCGAACTGCGCGAAGGCGGCAATCTGATTTCCGCCATGTTTTCAGGCAGGAAGGTGCTGAGTGTGCCGCCAGCTGATCTGACAAAAGTCGATTAAGGTATTACGTGCATTCAGTCACACCGCGACACAGATGGAACTGCCAACCCATTGGACTCGTGTCCGATTTCCTATGGTGACGCTCCCGGCACTTCGAACTTAGAACTCAGCCCCGAGTCTGGAGATCGTGGATTCAGGGCACGGTGTGCAGGATTCAGGGCTAAGGGCTAGGTCGAGCCCTCACGCATGTCTGGATGGCCATACAAGCCGGACATGCAGTTATGAGTGCCATCGGCAGGGCGCTGGTCCCTTCGTTACCCGCGGATGATCCGTGGACAAGCGATGAAAATCGTGTTTGTTTTCCCTATACTCTGTCAGGGTCTGATTGTCCTGATTGCTATCTTGTCGGCGAACGGGGTGTTGCTCGGCTCCGCCCCCCTGCAAGGCATGTCTGGCCGCTTGCTCCAAACTCGCCGATCAATCCCAGCATCGTCCGTTAAAGGTCCTTAACTACAACACGGAATTAGGAGATTGCCATGACCATCACTGCCGCACACCTTTCGCCGATCATTGCCCTCATCGCGGGCATCTTGATCCTCATTTTTCCGAAACTGTTGAACTACGTCGTTGCCATCTACCTTATCGTGGTAGGGCTTATCGGACTGAACGCCATTTACCATTTCATCCACTGACAGCCTGGACCTCGATCCAAAAAATAATCAATCCGAAACTTCACACCTACCCCCGCCTCGGCGGGGTTGGTTTGTCCGCGGATATCGGTTCGAGTGGCGATCACCGGCGACTACATCTACTGTTCGTTCTAGGAGCCTGTCGGACTTAGGATTGATCTACTCGGCAACTGCTCCATGCGTCGCTTGAAGCGCCTACTTTTGGTGCTCTACCTCCTGCACGGCCCAGGCCGGTCTCTCGACCGGTCCCGGTCTCACCTTCTGGCCCAGGCCAGTCTCTCGACCGGTTCCCGGTCTCACCTTCTCCCTGCAGTCGTGCGCCGGCGGGAGAGCGCCCATAGTTCCCCGATATTTCGTTACACAGAACCACCATGCGCCTCGATATCGTGAACCTCTGTGCTCGCTAGTTTAGCGCACCATTCGTAACAAAACTGTAAATGCTGCAATCGTAATATACTGGTGCCGTTTTGGATCAAGGATTGGTCGACTTGACACCCCCAGCACAAAGCGCGGGGCGGCATTCGTCAAATCGTTGGCCGCCGTTTTTTTATGCGCATGGTAATACCTGCCCGAGCCAGTTGAATGCTTGCCTTCAGTTTTTAACTGAATAGTTACTGCGAAGCCACTCTTGGGGGGTCTGCTCACCCAGCAGCGCGCCGCTTTGCCGCGCCAGCGCGCCGAGCATCTCCTGCGGCAAGCGTTGGCGCGCCTGGCAATAGCCGCTGGTGTTCACGCTCCCGGGATTCATCCCGGCCAACAGGCGCGCGACGATCGCCTCATTCACCGCGTTCTGACAGGACCCATCCGCACTCATGATCTGCCCCAGAAACATCGCCAATGTCAGCGTCGGAGGAAACTGGCGTTCCCGGTGCTCCGGCAGCAGCGCCTCAACCATTCCCAGCATCCGCGGGTCGGTGAGCAGATTGAAAAAATGGTTGGCATCGACTCTTTGAGCCTGTTTGGCAAGGCGACGTTGCTGTTGGGCAGATCGACCGTTAAAGTGATGTCCCATGAAGGTTGGCCTCGGGGTGGGTGGGGTGGATGTCTGGTAGCAAACATCTTAACCAATCCCGAGCCAACCTTCTTCTTCGCTTTCAATTAATTGGCGCATCGCACGCGTATCGCTGGGGCTTAACTTAGTGCCATTCATACGATTATATTATTTTGCAGAGATGAAGCTTGTTACAGAGCTTTATATCTCACATTTAGTAATGTTACATACTGTTTGGCGAGGTACACTAGTGCGTTCTCTCTTCCCGCCACACCACTGTTAAAGAGGAATCGGCACGTATCACCTGAAAACGATAACTTGTGCAGCCCTGTTCCTGAATGTAGCTCTCCCTCCCTGTGCTCGCAGGAACCCATGGTCAGTCTCGGAAACCCGTCCGTCTTATTGTTGAACTGAAGCGATGCAACACGCGCTGTTGTTGCCTCCGAATCAATCAGCAAATCGTCAACGCATCAGGAGTAGACATCGACAAGTACATCATTGGATATTTTTGTGCAGCAAGTCTCCACGCTGTGGGTCTCGAATTGGTAATCATGCGGCCATCGGAAGCTCGACGAGCCCGCTGCAATGCGCCTGCCAGCCTACGGTGCTTGCGTCGCACCAGGCATGGGTGACATTTCGATAATGTTGATGGTCGGATGCTCACAGCGACCTTGGCGATGCGACCCGGACGGAGAAAAAGTAACCAGAAGCCCAAGAGGAATCGATCAGTATTTGAAAGATTTGATGTCCGCCGCCGTGAACGCGTGACAACCAGGTGTTGCTGCTTGAGAAGGAGGTTCTCTGCAATGGCAGCCTTCGTGCCAGCGGGGCCAGGGAGTTTCGCGACAGTAGTCAGCAGGTGAACCATGAGAATGACTGTGTCCTTCATTCTTGCGATGTTTAGAGTAAGCCGACAGTGGGCGGCAAGATTGCGCAACGCGTCATTTTTAAGAGAAAACAAGAGTTCGAGACCCACACGGGCACGAAGGAGGAAACTCCGGATACAGACAAGGGTTCGCCTGGCGGGTTACCGCGCCAGTCCTCGACCCTGCCGGCGTTCAAACAAACTTACTAAAGTGTGCCTTGGTTACCGTCTTCGCTACAGCCTTTCCAACCGCCTGCAGCTCTTTAATATTCGCCACAGAGTCGAGCTTTTGTACATCTCTCGGGTTGATCTTGGTCAATCCAAGTTTATCAAGACCCTTACGGGAAAGCTCTGCATTGTATCTGACATAGGTGAACAGCGTTGAGGTTACCGGCCGTTTTATGGCGCCTTTTTGGTCGATCAGGTCGCCGACTTCCCGGTCCAGTTCGTCGCCACACAGGCAATTGCCAAAGGCCCGGCAGAGCAGGTCCTGTTCATTGAGTGCCGCAAACATCAAAGCGGAGGGTAGTGACGAGGCGTTGTAAAGCAGATTCATCTCGTTCGGGCTTAAATCGGCATTTGCGTCCGGACTGGTTCCGGTGCCGACAGATACGATCAGTAACTTGTCCTCCCCGGTTTCCCATCCTATGTTGTAGGGCCCGAGTGTCGCCATCAGAAAGGTCTGGAAGGATGGGTTGTTGTAGGTCGTGATACCGCCATCCACAAAGACGAAGTTGTTCTCGCCGATGCGAACCTTTTCCGGTGGAAAATAGACCGGGGCCGCGGTGCTGGCGCGAACCAGTTGCCACAACGGGAGATCAAGATTGCAGTCGTCCCGTTTACGCGAATTATACTTCGCTCCAGGGTTGTTGCTGACAGGCCAGGGTGAGTCAGTCGTGGAATTGCGCATGACCATCATCAACAGCGTCTTCAGTTCTTCACTCCCAAGAGTCGTGTCGGAGCCAAACTCCTTCTGCAGCATCTTCTTGAGTTCTTCGTCTTCATACTGATACATGAACTTTTTCAGCAGACTGGCCTTATCGAACATCTGCTTGCCGCTTTTCTCATAGAAACTGCGGATCTTGTCGACCGACCAGCCCAGTGACAGTGCTGCCGCTATGATGGCGCCTGTGCTGGTGCCCGATATGTAGTCAAAGAAGTCTGCCAGGACAAAGTTGCTATCGCTTCGGGTTTCCTTCCTGAGTAAATCTTCGATTGCTTTGAGAACCTCTACTGTGATCATGCCGCGGATACCACCGCCATCGAGCGCGAGAATTGTTTTTGGGCCATCGCCCCCTATTTTCTGTTGCAGACTCATTTCTTGATTCCTCCATGATAAAAGTCATAACAGCACAGGTATTCGGAATAACGGTCTTGCAATCAGGCAACTGAGTGGAGTCTTCTTCAGACTTGATGGTATGGTAACGCGGCTCACGGCGAATACTGACATGCCTCTGGGATGGTTGCCGCAGCTTTCCCAAGCCAGTCCACATATTTGCATTAAGATAGTAGTTGCTCCGCCACTTTGGGTAGTGTCCTGCAGCCGAGTGTCAAGTCGGGCAGGGATTCATTGTAGTCGCTTTGCCATTTCTTGAACACGCTCTTTGTGTGACCCGGGACACTGGAATCAGTGCTGCGTTGACACGTTCATCTCTAAAATCTTGCTTCATCCATCGGCGTGCCCAGGCAGCTCCACAGATGGTCGATTGCGCATCGCGGCAGGAAACCTTGCTGCAGTGGTTGTCGACGAGTCCCGCCGCGCGGGAAATCGATCGCGAGCCGGGTGATTTGTGGCACGACCTGGTGGCCAGTACGCCCCTGATGAGTTCCCTGCGTTACAACGTTGATCTCCGGAAGAAGAGCGTGGAGCGGCTGGATCCCCATTTTACCGATGTGAAACTGATCGAATCGCTGAGCGCCATGGATGCGCCGCAGAATATGGATGTGCTTCACCAGCCTGGAAAGCTCGTGGCCGGGCGTGATGTGCGCAGCACCGACTTTGCCGCGCATTTCGATCTGCCGGAGGATTGATGCCATAGTGATAGTATCGGTCCGGTGCCGGCTGCTATGCTATGGCCTATGGGATCACGCAATCGATACAGGAAAAGAAGCGACCAGTTCGTGGTTGCCGTGCAGCTGGATCTGGTCACCGACGGTTTCAGCTACCGCAAGTGGGGCGCACAACAGCGATGCAAGCGGGGCGACTGGCTGGTCGACAACGGGGGCGATATTTACACCGTCGACGGCGATGTGTTTGCGGATACCTATCGCAGGGTGGATGCCGGAAAATATGTAAAGACCACGCCGATATGGGCTGAAGTCGCAGTCGAATCCGGTAGCGTGGTTACCAAGGAAGGTCAGTCCAGCTACCAGAAGGGGGACTACCTCGTTTACAACAATGAAGACGGTAGCGACGCATATTGTGTAGGGGCAGCCAAGTTCGAATCGATGTACGAGCTTGACGATTAGCGTGGCCGGCTTCGGCAAGCGCTACACCCGGAACAATGACGGCCGCCTCTTTGTCGCTCAGTGGAGGAGTTTGTCCAATGGCGCAGGCATTCGTAATTCGACCGTTCGGAGAGAAAACAAATTCCTCGGGAGAGAAGGTCGACTTTGAGCGTATCGACCGGGAACTGATCGGCCCCGCGCTGCGCGCGGCCGGGCTTGGGGGTGGGACGACCGGCGAGATCGTCGAGCCAGGTAACATCCGCGAGGACATGTTTGCGCTCATTCTTGAAGCCGACCTCGTGGTATGTGATGTCACCGTCCACAATGCCAATGTGTTTTACGAACTTGGAATTCGGCACGCCTTGCGCAAGCGGCGGACGGTGCTCATCAAAGGCACGCCAACCAGCGATCCGACACCGTTTGACGTGCTGACGGATCGCTATCTCGCTTATCGAATCGACGATCCCGCAGCGGCAAAAGACGCACTTACCCAAACCGTGAAGGCGGCGCTGCAGAGCGAACGCGAAACGGACAGCCCCGTCTTCAAGATGCTTCCCGGTCTTTCCGAGGCCGACCCGTCAGAGGTTGTCGTAGTGCCCATCGACTACAGAGAAGAGGTCTGCCGGGCACAAGCGGCGAAAGCGAAGGGCTGGCTGCGGCTGTTATCAGAAGAAGTACGGACGCGGCGTTTCCAGTGGGAGGGCCTCAGGCTTGTCGCGACTGCTCAGTGGGATGTGAAGGACTACGACGGGGCACGTGACAGCTGGGAGGCGATACGCGACACTCACGCAAATGATATCGCCGCGAACCTCGCACTATCCAGTATCTATGAGCGTCTGTACCGTGATACGAAAAATCCCGAGTTGATCACGGCCTCGGACCAGGCGATCGATCGCGTACTCGGCAACGGCTCGACGAGCAGGAATCAACGCGCCGAGGCTCTGGCGTTAATGGGCCGCAACCAGAAGACACACTGGCGACTGGAATTCATCGGTGTGGAAACGACCGAAGGGCGCCGCAAGGCCGCGACCAACCGGGCGCTGATCAGATCCTATCAGGCCTATCAAGACGCGTTCTTCGAAGACTTGAACCATTTCTATCCTGGCGTTAATGCGTTGCAGATGGGGACCATACTGCTGGACCTGTCCGCAGATGCGGCTTGGTATGATGCGTTTGACAGCGATCGCGAGGCGGAGAGTTACCGGGACATGCTGGAGAGAGAGATAGTCTCGCTTCGCTGTCTGACTCCGAGTTCGGTGGAAGCCGCTTTACGCCGCCTGCAGAAGGCTGATGCGGAGCGTTTGTGGGCGGAGATCAGTCGAGCCGATGTTCTGTTTCTGACCGATAGCGAACGCGCGACGCGTGTCATCAGTGCATATCAGAACGCAATTCCCACTGACAAACCCTTCGCCTGGGATGCCGCACGCGGCCAACTTCAGCTGTTTGCCGATCTCGCGGTGCACGCGGAGCTGGCGAATAAGGTGAAAGCCCGGATCGATGCTCGTTTCGATGCCCGTAAGTCAGAAGGACAGCAGAAGCCGCTCCACGTGATGCTCATCGCGGGCCATCGCGTGGACGCTCCCGGACGCTCACAACCACGTTTCCCTGCTGCGTCCGCGGAACGTGCCAAAACAGCGATCCGGAACACCGTGAAGGAACTGCTGGATGATCGGTACGAGACAATCGTCTTGGCATCGGCCGCGCCTGGGGCCGACATTCTTGCGCACGAAGTCTGTGCCGAGTTCGGCGTCACCAGCACGGTCTGTCTTCCGATGCCGGTCGCTGATTTCGCTCGTTTTGCATTCGAGAGCCTGGATGAGTGGCGAACGCGCTTCCTGGACCTCGAACAGCACCACGGCATTCTGGTGCTCAGTGGACGCGAAGGCCTGCCACGGTGGCTGTATGGGAGCGGCGAGGACCCATGGGAGCGAGGCAATCGGTGGGTCATGCAAATGGCCCTGGCGTCGGGCGCCGAGCGCATCACGCTGGTCGCCTTGTGGGATGGCAAACAAGCGGGTGACGCCCCCGGCGGTACAGCCGACATGGTGAATCTGGCCGAGAATGCCGGCAAAGTGCACATAAAGCGCATTGACGCGACACAGCTTGTCGAATGACGGCAATCTGTCACTGACATCGACATTCAGATTTCGTGGCACAGGTACGGAAGCCGCCGACGTCCTCAGGTTTGCGGCAGGCGGATTCTCTATTTGACACGCTTGTGAGATCATCAGCCCTACGATGATTGACGGGCAGGGAATGCGATGAAGATCTTTCTCTCTCATGCGGATGAGCAAAAACCGGTCGCGGAACAAATCGCCATCGCGCTTCGCAATGCCGGCCATAGCGTCTTCCTCGACAAGAACGATCTTCCTTCGGGGGGTGATTACAATACCCGGCTGTCTCGCGCCATCAAACGCTCGGATCTGTTCATCTACGGGATCAGTCCCGAGTCGGTGGCCGAGGGCAGTTATGCACGCACCGAGTTGCTGTTTGCCGAGAAGCGCTTCAGAAAGGCCGTCAACCACCTGTTGCCGGTCATGCTGGCGCCGACATCCTACGAACAGGTGCCGGCCTACGCCGGCTCGGTGACGATACTGACGCCGACGGGCAACGTGGTTGCGGAAGTCGTGCAGGCGGTCGCCGATATGGAGAGCGGGCTCGCGGGTGAAAGACTTTCCGCCAGACAGGTGGCGCATCTCCTGATCGTCGTCCTGGCGGCGGGTCTGCTGCTCAATGTGATCTATCAATGGAGTTATCCCCGATTTGCGCTGACGTGGATAGTGGCGCTGCTGTCCCTCGCCGTCGTGGTGATGACGGCGCTGACTTACGTCTACCGGCGACAACTCCTGGTCACGGGATCGGTCCTGTCCTGGGGACTATCAGCCGCGGCCTGCCTGGTCATCGCCGGCGCCGGCTGGCTGGTCAGGGAGTCCCGGCCGATGGTCGTTTGGCTGTTGCCGGGCCCCACCATAACGGGGCTTATTCCCCCCGATGCACAGGCATCGCCATTTGCGCTCGATGTTCGTATCGGAGATGACGAACGCACGGTAGGGCAGTTTGGAAAATCCGGTTTCGTTCTCGGCGCCAGTCAAACCATCGTCGATCTGGCCCTGCAGCGATATTCGGATTCAGCCGAGACTGTCCTTAAACACTATCTGGATGAACGACACGTACCTCCGGTTCATCACGCTGCCTACCTCGAGTTGTGGCACAAGGGTAGTACGGTCAAGACAGGAATGGCGCTGTACCGGGAAACTGCTATCTCCGTCGCACTTGTCGAGTCAGGCGCTACAGTGACAGACCTCGCTGTGATATCTTTGCGAGGCGAGATGCCCTTGCGCATCGCCTTTGTGGAATCGCACTGATGACCACCCGGCTTCTCCCATCAGGCATCGTACATCTGCTGGCAGTTCTGCTTCTGCAGGCGGAAACTGCCCGGGCTCAGGTGCCGATTGGCATCGCAAGACTGGAAATCGAATCCGATGTTGTCGCCTCCGCCTTGCAACAGCGACGCGCGGCGATCGAAACCCGTATATCAGCTTACGTTGCGGAGAAGGCCGAAGCCAATTTCGCGTTTCTGGACTGGATCCCCCATCAGTTGGAAGCCAGCGCCCGCATTGAACTGATAGTACAGCTTTCCGAGGAACCCACCGGCAGTTGTCCACCAACCACCTACGTGCGCCTCGTTGGCATGCTTGATAACGTGCAACAACCGACCAATCAGCTCGAACTGTATGACGGCTGCAATCCGAACCCGCCGTACCAATACCCCGATTCCATCCAGTTCGAATTCGACCTGAAGGGCAAAATCGACCGGCTGTTTTCGGAGGATGTGCGGCGTCAGATACAGCAAAACCTGTTGGCGAAGGTTAGGCTGGCGGACAAGCTGACCATCGATCATGGCCGACAGCGTGTCATACTGCCGCTGCACCTGAAGGATCTCAAGGCATCCGAGGACTCGCAACTCACCATCCGGTTTCAGACGGGCGGTGTACAAGGCAGGTTACGCGCCAAGCCCTGGGGGGAACTGGCCGAGGGCATACAATGCCAGTTTACCGACTATGAGGTACCGCCCCCCGTCGATGTCAGCGTGGTCGGTGGTCATTTCTTCTGGCATCAAAGCTTCGAGCAGGTCTTTCCTCCCGGAAATCCACCACCGCTGGGCATTTTCATGACCGATTACAAACTGGATCCCTTTGTTGGGCTGGGCGTATCCGACGGGATTGTGACCACAGGACCCTAGGCAATGCGCTCCCTGGCACGACCAACGCGACTCGGACAGGCGGCGGCCCTGGCGCTACTGGTATCAGTTGCGTGTGTCCTGGCTGCGCCCGCACACGGACAGACCGGGCAAATTGCCCGACCTGCGCCGGCCACTGAGCACGTTATCCGCAATGTCCAGCGCGCGTCCGCCGAGACCGGACAGGCCGCGCGCGCCAAGACACTGTTTGACCAGGCGCTCGAATTGCAGCGTGACGGGCAGTACCGGCGGGCGATCGAACGGTATCGGGAGGTGCTCGGGATCGAACCGGAGTCCGCGCCGACGCTGAATAATCTCGGTCATGTCCACGAAGCGCTCGGTGAGACCGACAAGGCGCTCGACTATTATCAGCGGGCCTTCAAGGTGGCAAAGGACAATCAGACCTTCTACCAGAAACAGTATGCAGATCTGCTGTGGAAGACGAAGCAGGAAAAAGCGGCCGTTTCCCAGTACGAGGCGATCGCGCTGCAAATGCCACACCTCACGCAGGTGCATGAAACCGTTGTCGATTTTTACCTCCAGAGTGAGCAGCGGGACCCCGATGCTTTCCTGGCGTATCTCTGGCGGCTGGTGGAGGAGGGGGAGGTGATCACGGCATCGAATGCCGCACTCACTGCCCTGGCGTCGGGAAAGGGGGGGCGCGAAGCGGAGGAGCTGTTGACGGTAACGACGCAAACGCTGAGTTACGACACGCTCGCTCACGAACAATCCGAGCATATCCGCGATCAGCTCGCGCACCTGAAAGATCGCCCTGACATCGGTCGGGGTGTGACGGAACTGCTGGCGCTCTATAGCTCTCCCACGGGAGACTTCAGCTGGTGGGCACGGAAAGGAAACCCCTGGGACGATCCGAAGCGCGGCGTGTGGCCGCGCGATGCTTTTCGTGCCGTCGTACGTTCCCTGGGTCGGGAGGCGGAAATGAGTGGTGCCCCCGATCGTGCGGAAGCCTACTACTTCACCGCCGCGGAATTGAGTCAGGATGAACTGGACCCGCAGGCGTTCAAGGCGCTGTCCAAGCTCTACACCCGAGAGGGTGACATCGCCAAGCTCGAAGCGCTGGGCAACAATACGAATTATACCGACCGGCTGTTCAGCCAGAAGAACGAGGCCTATCGCCGCGGTCAACTGGACAAGATCTATGAA
>Ga0210085_1000692_pt1 | contig 13892 bp, 13 predicted proteins | sample China_Galinas_PW_5_FD_184866 | JGI IMG/M metagenome (GOLD analysis project Ga0210085, IMG submission 184866) | Wetland microbial communities from San Francisco Bay, California, USA, that impact long-term carbon sequestration - China_Galinas_PWC_D1... | ecosystem: Environmental > Aquatic > Marine... | reverse complement strand
GCAGGCGCCGCGCCGCCTCCTCGCTGGCGGGGTCGCTGGCCAGGGTGAAGCCGCTGCCGACCTCGCGCAGGACGATCCCCCGCCGCCCCTCGGCGAGGTCCTCGCGCAGCAGCTCGACCGCCTCCGCGACCTGGCCCTCGGTCGCCTCGGCGGCGCGCGCCAGGTCCGCCGTCGAGACCGGCTGGGCGGAGAGGAAGAGCAGCGCTTCGACGGTGCGCGAGAGGTCGTTCACGGCTTGACGGCCGCCTCCCTGCGGATCCTGATCGGGCCGAAGGTCTCGCCCTGCTCCCAGCTCGCCTCGCCGCGCCGGTACAGCTCCAGCAGGGCGAAGATCGTCACCGCCTGGGTGAGCCGGTCCTCGCCGCCGAACTCCTCGTCGAAGTCGATGTCGGCGCGGTGGGCCAGCGCGTCGCGCACCGCGCGCAGGCGCCGTTCCAGCGAGACGGTCGGGCGGATGTGGCTGAGGTCGACCGGCTCCGGTTCGGTCAGCAGGTCGCCGAGCGCGGCCCCGAGCTGGTCGGGGTCGTAGACCGCGGCCGCGGCGTCGACCGCGACCCGGCGCAGCTCGGGCGGCAGCGGCGCCGAGCGGTACATGTAGCCGCGCTGGGACTCGAACCGGTCGGAGAGGACGGCGGCGGCGTCGCGGTAGCGCCGGTACTCGAGCATCCGCGCCAGCAGCTCCTCCACCGCTTCCTCGGGCGCCATCTCCTCCATCCCCTCTTCGGGGCCGGGCAGCATGAGGCGCGATTTCAGCTCCAGCAGGGCCGCGATCAGGACCAGGAACTCGGTCGCCGCCTCCAGCTCCAGCTCGCCTTCGCGCTCGAGGTGGTCGACGTAGGCGACGACTACCTCGCCCAGCTGCAGGTCGAGCAGGTTGACCTCCTCGCGGAGGACGACCGCCATCAGCAGGTCGAAGGGGCCGGCGAAGACGTCGAGGTCGAGATCGAGGTCGAGGTCGGTGACCGCCACGGGAACCAGACTAGAGCGGCGCCGGGACGATCCACTCCCGGTTTCGCGCTAATTGGGGGCTAACGAGCCGGCGCGCCGCCGAAGCCCATCCGCTCGCGCACGTCGGCGAGGACCGGGGCGGCCAGCGCCCGCGCCTTCTCGGCGCCGAGCGCGAGGGCCTCGTCCAGCGCCGCCTCGTCGGGGCGCAGCCCGGCGTAGCGCTCGCGCACCGGGGCGAGCAGCCCGACCACGCCCTCGGCGACCGCCTGCTTGAAGTCGCCGTAGCCGGCGCCCTCGAACTCGCGCTCGACCGCCCCCTGCTCGACGCCGCGGGCCGCCGCCAGGATGTCGATCAGGTTGGTTATCCCCGGCTTGTCAGGCGCACGGACGATGTCGCGGCCGGAGTCGGTCACGGCGCTGCCCAGCTTCTTGCGGGTCGCCTTCTCCTCTTCGAGCACGTAGACGGTCCCCGCTTCGGTGCCGCCGGTGGTCGACATCTTCCGCTCCGGCTCCTGCAGGTCCATGATCCGGGCGCCGACCTCGGGGGTGCGCAGCTCGGGGACGACCAGGGTCTCGCCGAAGCGCTCGTTGAAGCGGCGGGCGATCTCCCGCATCAGCTCCACGTGCTGGCGCTGGTCGTCGCCGACGGGGACCTCGGTGGCGCGGTAGGCGAGCACGTCGGCCGCCATCAGCACCGGGTAGTAGAAGAGCGCCGCGGAGACCAGCTCCTGCTGGCGGGCCGACTTGTCCTTGAACTGGTGCATCCGGTTGAGGTCGCCGTGGGCGGTGACGCTGGAGAGCATCCAGGTCAGCTCGGTGTGCTCGCGCACGTCGGACTGGCGGAAGAGGATGCAGCGCTCCGGGTCGAGGCCGGCGGCGAGCAGGATCGCGGTCGTGTCGTAGACCCGCTCGCGCAGCTCCGCCGGGTCGTAGGCGACCGAGATCGCGTGCAGGTCGACGATGCAGAAGATCGCCGGGTCGCCGCGGTCCTGGCCCTCCACGTACTGGCGGATCGCGCCGATGTAGTTGCCGAGGTGCTTGCGGCCGGTCGGCTGGATGCCGGAGAAGATGATCGGCTTCTCGCTCACGGCCGCAACCCTATGCGGGCGAGGGCGCCGGCGCCCTCGCGGTCCGCGACGCCACCCTCGCGGTCGCACTTCTGCCCGGTATGCGGTCGGAACTACGACCGCGAGGGAGGTGGGTGGCGCGGTTCGATGCCGAACCAGGCGGCCAGGCCGCCGGCGATCATCAGCAGGCCGGCGAGCAGGGCGCCGAGGTGGAAGGCGGAGGTCGAGGCGGCCGCCGCCGCGCTGCGCACCCGCTCGGCTTCGCCGGGCGGCAGACCGCCCTCTTCGGGCACGGCGAGCGGCTGGGCCTTGGCTTCCTCGACGGCCTCGGCCGCCGCCGGGGCGAGCGGGCGCGGCCCGAGGTCGTCGTCGAGGGCGCTGCCGAAGTGGGCCGAGATCACCGCGCCGAGCACCGCGATCGCCAGCAGGCCGGCGACCCGGGAGACGCCGTTGCTGACCCCGGAGGCGATGCCGACCCGGTTTCCGGCGACCGAGTCGAGCACGGTCGCGGTCAGCGGCGCCACCGTCGCCGAGAGGCCGAGCCCGAAGACCAGCACCGCCGGCAGCACGTCCGCCGCGTAGGAGGAGTCGGGGTCGACGCGCAGCATCAGGATCAACCCGGCGCCGCCGACCAGCGGGCCCAGCGTCATCGGCAGCCGCGGCCCGGTGCCGGAGGCGATCCGCCCGAAGCGGGGCGAGAGGGCGAAGAGGAGCAGCGAGATCGGCGTCGTCGCCAGGCCGGCCTGCAGGGGCGAGTAGCCGATCACCTGCTGCAGGTAGAGGCCGACGAAGAAGAGGCCACCGATCAGGCCCGCGTAGGCGGCCAGGGTGGTCAGGTTGGCGACCGCGAAGTTGCGGATCCGGAAGAGGGCGAGGTCGAGCATCGGGTGGCGGGCGCGGGCCTCGTGCGCGACGAAGAGGGCGGCGCAGGCGAGGCCGGCGGCGAGCGGCACCCAGACGACCGGGTCGCCCCAGCCGCGGGCCGGCTGTTCGATCAGGGCGAAGACCGGGCCGCCGAGCCCGGCGACCGAGAGCCCGATCCCGGCCCAGTCGACGCCGTGGAAGGCGTCCGGGTCGCGGCTCTCCCCCACCGCCCGCAAGGTCAGGTAGACGGTGGCGGCGATCAGCGGCAGGTTGATCCAGAAGATCGCCCGCCACGAGGTGAGACCGATCAGGGCACCGCCCCCGGCCGGCCCGACCACGGTGGCGATCCCGGTCCACGCGGTCCAGGTGCCGATCGCCCTGCCCCGCTCGGCCCCCTCGAAGGTGGCGGCGACGAGCGCCAGCGAGCCCGGCACGAGCAGCGCCCCGGCGATCCCCTGCAGCCCGCGGGCGGCGACCAGGAGCTCGATCGAGGGTGCCACCGCGCAGAGCGCCGAGGTCGTCCCGAAGCCGGCCAGGCCGACCAGGAAGACCCGCCGCCGCCCGAACTGGTCGCCGAGCGAGCCGCCCACCAGGAGCAGCGAGACCAGGGTCAGCATGTAGGCCTCGACCACCCACTGCTTGCCGGCCAGGCCGGTGTCGAGCCCGTCGCCGATCGCCGGCAGGGCGACGTTGATCACGGTGCTGTCGAGGAAGACGACGGCCGAGCCGAGGATCGTCGCGACGAGGGTGAGGCGCTGCCGGCCGGTCACGCGGCGAGTCTAGGCGGGACCTCTGGCGGCATCCCGCCCGTATCCCCTGCATGAGGAACCGACGACCGCGGCTGTGGCTCGGGCTCGGCCTGGCACTGCTGACCGTGGCGGCCGCCGCCTGGGCGGCGCTGATCCGCCCGGTCGCCGCCAAGGACGGCTCGCTGGTCGGGCAGGGGACGCCGAGTGCCGTGGCCGGCCCGGACTCCCCCCACCGCTACGCGGTGCTCTCGCCGGACCGCCGGCCGCGGCTGACCGTGATCGCGCAGATCGAGCGCGACGGGGGCCGGGTCGACCGCTGGTGGAATCTGCGCGGCGCCTGGGCGATCCCGGCCGGCAGCCACGGAGGCGACGGCGCCGGCCTCTCGGCCGACGAAGGCACGCTCGTCCTCACCGCTGTCGGCAACGACGCCCCGCGGCGCACGCCGGCCGTGACCAGGCTGGCCGTCCTCGACACCCGGGTGCACCTGCGCCACCCGGTGCGCGACGGCGAAGCCCGTCCCGACCACGCGATCCACCGCATCGCCCTGGCCGGCCGCTTCGAAGTCGACGCGGTCTCCCCCGACGGCGCCTTCGCCTATCTCGGCCAGCCCGGGCCGCTTCCCCGGCCCGGGCGGCACCCGGCCGGCAGCGGCTTCCGGGTCCGCCGCCTCGACCTCGCGACTGGGCGCCTCGACCCCGAGCCGCTCCGCAACCGCGCGGGCGACCCGGTTCCCCTCGCCGGGACGCCGATCGCCCGCACCGCCGACGCCGACGGCCGCTGGTCCTACGCCCTCTACATCGATGAAAAGAACCACACCTTCGTGCTCGGGATCGACACGGTCTCCGGCGCGGTCGCCCGCCTCGAAGCGCCGCGGGCGCGATTCGGCCGCGAACCGTTTGGGCTTCGCCTGCGAATCGGCGCGGACGGCGGCGAGCTGACCGTCGTGCGACCCGGAGCGAACGACCCCTCCGCGGCCCTGTTCAGAGCTCCCCTGCCGATCGCCGCCGCCGCGGAACCGCAACCCCTCGATCCCGACTTCCTCGCCTTCACCCAGACGCCGCGGCGGCCCGGCAACCTGGTGGAGCGGGCCGGGTTCGCCGGGCGCACCGCCGCAGGGCGCCCGGTGCGCGTGCGCCAGCTCGGCGACCCGAGCCGGAAGGGCGAGCTGGTCGTCTTCGAGTGCCTGGAGGGCGAGCCCTGCGACGCCGGTCGACTGCGGCCGAGCATCTACGGCTGCCCCGATCCATACGCCGACATCTATGTGGTCCCAAGCGAGGTGCCGGAATCCGACCTCGACATCGCCGGCCGGATCGTGCGCAGGCTGAACCCGGCGGCGACGGTCTGGGTCCACCAGGGCGCACGGTCGGCCGGGGTCCGCGCCTGGGGCGAGAGCGTGCCGGCGGCCCGCCGCCTCGCCGCCCGCACCGGCCTTCGCTTCCGGCTCGAGCCGGTCGTCGCCGGCAGCGCCGAGGAATGGCTGGCGCGGGACATGCCGCGGTCGGCCCGGATCTCGGTCGACCTGCCGCCGGGCCCGATGCCCGACCGGCTGCGGATGCGGCTCGACTCCGCCCTCGCCCACCTGGGGCGGGAAGTGAGTGAAGATGGAGACGAACCGCGAAAGGGGTGAGCATTGCGGGCCGATAGCGGCGAGCTCGAGCGGGCCGGCGGGAGCGAGCCGCCCCCGGCACGCGAGGAGAGAAGGCTCATCCGGGAGGCGCAGCGCGGCTCGGCCGCGGCGCTTGCCGCGCTCTACTCGGCCCACTGGCGGCGCGCCCACCGCGCCGCCTACCTCGTCCTCCACGACGCCGCAGCCGCCGAGGACGTCGCCCAGGACGCCTTCCTCGCCGCGGTCGACGCCCTCGACCGCTTCGACCGGCGCCGGCCCTTCGGCCCCTGGCTGCACCGGATCGTCGTCAACCGGGCGATCGACTGGTCGCGCCGCGAGTCGCTGCGGCGCCGGGTCGTCGACGAGGCCGGCGAGCTGGAGCAGCGAGGGGGTGACGGCGCCCCCGCCGGCGCGGACCTGGGGACCGATCTGATGGCGGCGCTCGCCGAGCTGCCGGTCGAGCAGCGCGCGATCGTCGTCCTCCGCCACCTGCTCGAGTACACGCCCGGCGAGATCGCCCGCATGCTCGAGATGCCGCGCGGCACGGTCAACTCGCGCCTGCGCCGGGCACTCGACCAGCTCGGCTCGGCGCTGGAGGGGGAGCGATGAACGAGCAGAGGCTGCGAGAGCTGCTGGGCGCGGTCGAGGTCCCCGATGCCGCGGCGGCGGAACGGCGCGGCCGGGCTGTGGTCGAGGCGGCGTTCGCCGAGCGCCTGGCGAGCGGCGCCCCGCGGCGCTCGGGCCCTGCCCGGCTGCCGCGGCTGGCGGTCGCCGTCGCCCTGGCGACGCTTGTCGCCGCGCTGCTCCTCTCCCCCGCCGGCGCCGCCGTCCGCGACTGGGTCGGCGAGGTTTTCGACGGCGGCGGCGAGACCGGGCTGCGCGAGATTCCAGGAGGCGGCCGGCTGCTGGTCCAGTCCGAGGGCGGTCCGTGGGTGGTCGGGCCGGACGGCTCGCGCCGCCTGCTGGGCGGCTACGAAGAGACGACCTGGTCCCCGCACGGCCTCTTCCTCGCGGTCGTCTCCGGCCGCACCCTGACCGCGGTCGAGCCGAACGGCACCCCGCGCTGGTCGCTGAGCGCACCGGGCCGGGTGTTCGGACCGCGCTGGTCGCCGTCGGGCCTTGAGATCGCCTACCGGAGCGGCTCCTCGCTGCGCGTCACCGGCGCCGACGCCCGCGGCGACCACCGGATCGCCTCCCGCGTCGCCGCCGTCTCACCCGCCTGGTCGCCGCTCAGCGCCCCCCAGCTCGCCTACCTCGGGGCCGACGGCCGGTTGCGGATCGCCGCCAGCGCCAGCGGTGAGGTGCTGGCCGCCGCGCCGGCGCTGCCGGCGCTCGAGTCGATCGAATGGTCCGCGTCTGCAGCCGGGTACGGCCTGCTGCTGGAAGTCGGCGCGGCGGCCCTGCAGGTGCGGCAGACCGTAGTCGGCAAGCTCGCCGGTACCACCGTGCTCGGCCCGCCGCGCCGGCTCGACCTGCCCGGCGCCACCGAGCTGCGCGACGCCGCCCTCTCGCCAGACGGGCGCACGGTCGCCGCGCTGGTCCTCGTCGAGGGCCCCCGCGGAGCGCGCAGCGTGGTGCGGCTGATCGACTCCCGCGACGGCAGCTTCCGCCGCCTCTACAGCCTCGCCGGCGACGGCCTCACCGAACTCGCCTGGTCCCCGGACGGCAGCCGCCTCCTGGTCGCCGACCCGCGCCGCGACCAGTGGCTGTTCTTGCGCCGCGGCCCCTACGAGGGGCGCTCCTTCGACGGGATCGCCGCCGCTTTCTCGCCCGGCCGCGCCCCCGCCGGCTTCCCCACGGTCGAGGGCTGGTGCTGCCGCGCCCCTGGCGGCTGACGTCGGAGCGCCCGGTCTCTCCTACGGCTCAGCAACCGGCTCGTCCAGCTCGCGCAGCTGCTGGGCCGGGGTGAAGAAGCCGCGGTAGGCGAGCGCGGTGGCGGTGAGGGCGGAGATCGCGACGCTGCCGAGCAGGGTGTAGAGGAGGATCAGCTGCAGGCGCACCGCGTCGGTGGGCTCGGCGCCGGCCAGCAGCATCCCGACCATCGTCCCGGGGAAGAAGATCAGGCCGGTGGTCTTGGTCGAGTCGACCAGGGTGATCATCCCCGAGCGCAGGGCGCGGCGGACCGTGGGCAGCGCCGCTTCGCGGGCGGTGGCGCCGAGCGCCAGCGTCGCCTCGATCCGGGCCCGCGACTCGGTCATCTCGTCGCCGAGCCGGTTCAGCGCCACCGCCGAGGCGGTCATCGCGTTGCCGATCACCATGCCGCCGACCGGGACCAGGTAGCGCGGGGTCGGGTCGAAGATGCCGAGGGCGACGACGAGGCCGAGGGTGGCGCCGCCGGCGAGGGCGAGGGCGATCAGCAACGGCCCGAAGGCATCCGGGACCTTGTCGGCGCGGTGGCGGGCGGTGAGCGCGCCGAAGACGACCATCACCGCCAGCAGCGCCAGCACCAGCCAGATCGCGTCGGCTTCGAAGATCAGCTTGATCGCGTACCCGACCAGGGTGAGCTGGACGATCGAGCGCACGGTGGCGACGACGATGTCGCGCTCCAGGTCGGCGCGGCGCCAGAAGGAGATCGCGACCGCCAGGGCGACCAGGACCAGGGAGGCGGCCACCTGCCAGAGCGCGACGTGGATGCCGCTGCTCATGCCAGCACCTGCTCCAGCGGGCCGGTGGCAGTGACGCGGCCGGACTCGAGGCGCACCACCCAGTCGCCGAGCCGGCGGGCCTGCTCGGGGTCGTGGCTGACCAGGACCAGGGAGATCTCCAGCTCGCGGCGCAGCTCGGCCAGCGCCGCCTCGACCTGGTCGCGGGCGGCGGGGTCGAGGGCCGAGGTCGGCTCGTCGAGCAGCAGCACCCGCGGCCGCTGCGCCAGCGCCCGCGCCAGCATCGCCCGCTGCCGCTCGCCGACCGAGAGCCTGGCGACGTCGCGCTCGGCGAACTCGGGGCCGAGGCCGGCGAGGCGCAGGGTGCCGGGGGCGTCGAGCGGCTCGCCGGCGAGCCGCGCCGCGTAGGCGAGGTTCGACTCGACCGTCCCCTCGAGCAGCTCCGGCAGCTGCGGCACCAGCGCCACCTCGCGGCGCAGCGCCAGCGGCTCGTAGGAGGCGAGCGGGCGGCCCCGGTACTCGATCTCGCCCCGGCTCGGGTCGGCGAGCCGGTTGAGCAGGCGCAGCAGGGTCGACTTGCCGGCGCCGGAGGGACCGACGATCGCGGTCGCGGCGGGGATCGCCGCGCTTACGCCGTCGAGCACCGTCCGCCCGCCCCGCGCCAGCCCAACCTCTCGCAGCTCGAAGAGCACGCAGCCATGATCCCACCACGCGGCGGCGCAAGATGGCGGCCAGGCGCGCGGGGCGCTCGCCGCGCCCCGGTGGGGCTGGAACAATCCGGGTAGGTGATCCCCTGATGGCGAGAGCGATCTGGAGCGGCTCGATCAGCTTCGGGCTCCTCAACGTGCCCGTGAAGCTCTACAGCGCGGTGGCGCGGCGCAGCATCGCCCTGCGCGAGATCCGCGAGTCCGACGGCGCCCGGATCAAACACCGCCGGGTCGCCGAGGGCACCGACGAGGAGGTCCCCCACGAGGAGATCGTCAAGGCCTTCGAGATCACGCCGGGCAACTACGTGCCGCTCTCCAAGGACGAGATCGCGGCGCTGGCCCCGCAGCGGTCGCGGACGATCGAGGTGCAGGACTTCGTCGACCTCGACCAGATCGACCCGATCTACTTCGACAGCCCCTACTACCTCGGCCCCGCCGAGGGTGCCGAGCGCGCCTACTCGCTGCTGGCGGCGGCGATGGGGTCCTCCGGCCGGGTGGCGATCGCCCGCTTCGTCTTCCGCAACAAGGAGCACCTGGCGGCGCTGCGCGCCACCGACGGCGTCCTCACCCTGACCACGATGCGGTTCGCCGACGAGGTCGTCTCGCCCGCCGAGCTCGAGGACGTGCTGCCCGCCGAGGCCCCCAAGGTGGCCAAGAAGGAGCGCGAGATGGCGGAGGCGCTGATCGACTCGCTCAGCACCGAGTTCGACCCGACCGCCTACCGCGACGAGCACCGCGAGCAGCTGATGGCGCTGATCGAAGACAAGGCCGAAGGCAAGGAGATCGTCGCCCCCGAGCCCGCCGCCCCGCGCGCCACCGGCGCGCCCGACCTGATGGCGGCCCTCGAGCAGAGCGTCGCCAGCGCCCGGGCGAAGCGCGGCGGCAAGGGGAAAGCCCCGCGGAAACGCAAACCGCCGGCCAAGGGCAAGGCGAAAGCCAAGGCCAAAGCGAAGTCCTCGAAGTAGGCCGTGGCCTCCTCGGACCGCCAGGTCGAGGTCGACGGCCGTGAGCTGACCCTGACCAACCTCGACAAGGTCCTCTACCCCGCCGCCGGCTTCACCAAGGGGGGGATGATCGACTACTACGCGCGGATCGCGCCGGCGATCGTCCCTCACCTGACCGGCCGCGCCGTCACCCTGCGCCGCTTCCCGGAGGGAGTCGACGACCTCGACGCCGCCTTCTTCGAGAAGCGCTGCCCCAAGCACCGGCCGAGCTGGGTGAAGACGGCGAGCGTGCGCGCCGGTCCGCGCGCGGGCAAGATCGACTTCTGCGTCTGCGACGGCCTCCCGACCCTGACCTGGATGGCGCAGCTGGCGACGATCGAGCTGCACCCCTCGCTCTCCCTCGCCCGGGCGCCGACCCGGCCGACCGTGCTCGCCTTCGACCTCGACCCCGGCCCGCCCGCCGACATCGTCGACTGCTGCCGGGTGGCGCTGCGCCTGCGCGACCTGTTCGGCCACTTCGAGGTCGAGTGCTTCCCCAAGACCTCGGGCTCGAAGGGGATGCAGGTCTACGTCCCGCTCAACGAGAAGCTCACCTACGACACCACCAAACCGTTCGCCAAGGCGATCGCCCAGCTGCTGGAGAAGCAGACCCCGGACCAGGTCGTCTCGAAGATGAAGAAGGTCGAACGCGAGGGCAAGGTCTTCGTCGACTGGTCCCAGAACCACCGCAGCAAGACGACGATCTGCGTCTACTCCCTGCGCGCCCGCGAGCGCCCCACCGCCTCCACCCCGCTGCGCTGGGACGAGGTCGAGGAGGCCGCCGACTCCGGCGACGGCTCGGGCCTCGTCTTCGAGGCGGGCGAGGTGCTCGAGCGCCACGAAGAGCACGGCGACCTCTTCGCCCCGGTCCTGGAGCTGGAGCAGGACCTGCCGGAGCTATAGATCCGGGCGCCTTTTGCAGGAGGGGTCTGCAAAAGGCGCACCGATCCGTCAGAGCGGCTGGCGCACTACCGGCCGGCGGGTCGCCTTGACCTCGTCGAGGCGACGGACCGGGGTCGTGTAGGGGGCCTGCTTGGCGATCTCGGGGTCGGCCTCGGCCTCCGTGAGGATCTCCTCGATCGCGTCGGCGAAGGCGTCGAGGCTCTCCTTGGTCTCGGTCTCGGTCGGCTCGATCATCAGCGCCTCGTCGACGAGGAGCGGGAAGTAGACGGTCGGCGGGTGGAAGCCGAAGTCGAGCAGGCGCTTGGCGAGGTCGAGGGTGGCCGTCCCAAGCTCCTTCTTCATCGGCTTGCCGGAGAGGACGAACTCGTGCATGCAGTGGCGGTCGAAGGCGACCGGCAGGCGCTCGCCGGCGCGGCCCCCGGCGAGACGAGCCTTCAGGTAGTTGGCGTTGAGCACGGCGGTCTCCGAGGCCTCCGCCAGGCCGTCGGCGCCGAGGCTGAGGATGTAGGCGTAGGAGCGGACGAAGACGCCGAAGTTGCCCTGGAAGCCGCGCATCCGGCCGATCGACTTGGGTCGCTCGAGGTCGAGGTCGTAGCTGGGGGCGTGGCCGTTCTCGCCCTCGCGGCGGACCACCTGCGGCCGCGGCAGGAAGGGCTCGATCCGCTCGGAGACGGCGATCGGGCCGGCGCCCGGGCCACCGCCGCCGTGCGGCTGGCTGAACGACTTGTGCAGGTTGACGTGGACGATGTCGAAGCCCATGTCGCCGGGGCGCGAGTGGCCCATCACCGCGTTGAGGTTGGCGCCGTCGTAGTAGAGCGTCCCCCCCGCGGCGTGGATCAGCGCCGCGATCTCCTCGATGTTCTCGTCGAAGAGGCCGAGCGTGTTCGGGTTGGTCAGCATCAGGCAGGCGACCTGGTCGGGATCGTCCTCGATCCGCGCCTTCAGGTCCTCGATGTCGACCCCGCCGCGCTCGTTGGTGGCGACCTTGACCGTTTCGAAGCCGGCCATCGTCACCGAGGCGGGGTTGGTCCCGTGCGAGGTGTCCGGCGCCAGCACCTTGCTCCGCCGCTCGCCGCGGGCGGCGTGGAAGGCGCGGGTGAGCAGCAGCCCGGCGAGCTCGCCGTGGGAGCCGGCCGAGGGCTGCAGGCTGACGTGCGGCAGGCCGCAGATCTCGGCCAGCGAGCGCTGCAGCAGCCACATCAGCTCCAGCGCGCCCTGCGCCCGGCGCGGGTCCTGGGCGGGGTGCAGGCGGGCGTGGCCCGGCAGCGCCGCGACCCGCTCGTTGAGGCGCGGGTTGTGCTTCATCGTGCAGGAGCCGAGCGGGTAGAAGCCCGAGTCGAGGTCGAAGTTGCGGCGCGAGAGCTTGTTGTAGTGGCGGACGATCTCCGGCTCGGCGATCTCCGGCAGGTTGGGCGGCTCGGCGCGCAGCAGGCCGGCCGGGATCAGCTCCTCCAGCGGCGTCTCCGGCACTTCGGCCTCGGGCAGCGCCGCCGCCCGCCGCCCCGGCTTCGACTTCTCGTAGATCGTCGTCGCCCGTTCGCGCTGCATCGGGGTCTCGGCCAGCGGGGTCACGCCGCCACCCCCTCGCGCTCCGCCGCGACGGCGGCGCCGAGCGCCTCGGCGAGGGCGTCGATCTGGGCGCGGGTGCGGCGCTCGGTGATCGCGACCAGGAGGCCGTCCTCGTGCTCGGGGTAGTCGCGGCCGAGCGGGTAGCCGGCGGCGATGCCGCGCTCGGCGCAGCGGTCGAGCACGGCCGCGACCGGGGCGTCCAGGCGCAGCGCGAACTCGCGCGCGACCGGGGCCTCGTGCAGCAGCTCGACCCCATCGACCGCGGCGAGCCGCTCGCGCGCGTAGGCGGTGCGCCGGACCAGCAGCTCGCCGAGCTCGCGGAAGCCGTCGCGGCCGAGCCAGGCGAGGTGGATCATCGCGGCCAGCGCGTTCAGCGCCTGCGCGGTGCAGATGTTGTTGGTCGCCTTCTCGCGGCGGATGTGCTGCTCGCGGGTCTGCAGCGCGAGGACGAAGCCGCGGCGGCCGTCGGCGTCGTCGGTCTCGCCGGCGATCCGCCCCGGCATGCGGCGGATCTGCTCCTCGGTGGCGCAGAAGAAGCCGAACGAGGGACCGCCGAAGTCGAGCCGGTTGCCGAGCGGCTGGCCCTCGCCGAGGGCGACGTCGGCGCCCATCTCGCCGGGCGGGCGCAGGACGCCGAGCGTCATCGGGTCGCAGGCGACGACGAGCAGGGCGCCGTGCTCCTTCGCCGCGGCGCCGAGCGCCTCCACGTCCTCGACCGCGCCGAGGAAGTTGGGGCTCTGCAGGAAGACGGCCGCGGTCTCCTCGTCGACGGCCGCGGCCAGCGCGGCGGCGTCGGTCGTCCCGCCCTCGAGCCCGACCTCGACCAGCTCGGCGCCGAACCCGGTCGCGTAGGTGGCCAGCGTCTCGCGGCTGTGCGGGTGCAGGCCGCGGGAGACGACGAAGCGGCGCCGTTTGGTCGCCCCGATCGCCAGGTAGCCGGCGGAGGCGACCGAGGAGGGGCCCTCGTAGAGGCCGGCGCTGGAGACCGGCAGCCCGGTCAGCTCGGTCATCGCGGTCTGGAACTCGAACATCACCTGCAGCCCGCCCTGGGAGATCTCCGGCTGGTAGGGCGTATAGGGCGTGAGGAACTCGGAGCGCTGGGTGATCGCGTCGACGATCGCCGGCACGTAGTGGTCGTACATCCCCGCCCCGACGAAGCAGACCTCCGCTTCGGCGTCGGCGTTGCGCGCGGCCAGCGCGGCCAGGCGCTCGTAGACCTCGGCCTCGGGCAGGCCGGGCTCGAGGTCGAGCGGGCGGTTGAGGCGCAGGGACTCGGGGATCTGGGCGAAGAGGTCGGCCGGGGAGTCGACTCCGATCGCCGCGAGCATCTCCGCGCGGTCGCCGGGGGTGGCGGACGTGTAACGCGTCACTGGTCTACAGGCTACGCAAGCCGGGGGCCGGCACGCGCTACGCGCTTTCCAGGAGCTTGCGGTAGTCGGCGGCGCCGAGCAGCTGCTCGGCCTCGCCCGGGTCGCTGAGCCGCACCTTGATCAGCCAGCCCTCGCCGTAGGGATCCTCGTTGATCTTCTCGGGCGACTCGGCGAGCGCCTCGTTGACCTCGACGATCTCACCGGAGAGCGGCGCGATCACGTCGGAGACGGCCTTGACCGACTCGACCTCGGCGTAGGAGGCGTCCTTCTCGACCTTGCCGCCGACCTCCGGCGGGTCATAGAAGACGACCTCGCCCAGCGAGTCCTGGGCGTACCAGGTGATGCCGAAGACGGCGACGTCGCCCTCGATGCGGACCCAGTCGTGCTCCTCGTGATAGCGAAGGTCGTCGGGATAGGTGGCCTCGGACAAACGGCTCAGCTCCTTTTCTCGTAGAGGGGACTGGAAGCTATCCGGGCGGGACGATGCTTGCCCCGCACGTCGATTTCGATCTCGGTGCCCGG
>Ga0210085_1000691_pt1 | contig 13924 bp, 14 predicted proteins | sample China_Galinas_PW_5_FD_184866 | JGI IMG/M metagenome (GOLD analysis project Ga0210085, IMG submission 184866) | Wetland microbial communities from San Francisco Bay, California, USA, that impact long-term carbon sequestration - China_Galinas_PWC_D1... | ecosystem: Environmental > Aquatic > Marine... | reverse complement strand
CGACAAGCTGGAGCGTGGGGACGTGGGCGGCGGGGGCACGAGCTACCGGCCCGGCCGAGAGAGCTCAGTGCTGGTGCGGGCGACCGACGTGGTACCCGTGCGCAAGGCGCTTGAGCGGGCCTTTGCGTCGCGCAACGTCTGGTCGCTGTCACCGGTGACGTGTCAAGTCCTGACGGTGGCGAGCGTGGGCGGGGTGCTCCCGCGCAAGCCAAGCCTGGATCAGCTGGCTGAATCGTTTGGGACCCAGCGGGCCACGGTCAAGTCAGTGGTCTACGCGGGCCGGCGCAGCGCGACCATCGAGCTCGCGGCGCGCGACGTCATCCCGATGCCCGCTCGGTCCGATGGGCTGCACTGGGAGATTTCGCTGAGGCGGATGGAGTTGGAGAGGAAGGGATAAATGGCGGTCGCGGAAAAGCAAATTGAACCAAGAACGATCACGCGAGCTCTGCGTGTCGAGATAGTGAAGCCTATCGGCTGCACATGGGATGACGTGGGGCCGGTGCTGCGAGCGCAGCGATCGATCATCCATCGCCTATACACAGCGGCCGCACTCGGCGCGATTGAGGCCGATAGCCAGAAGCGGAAGCTTGTGTTGGCCGATGTTCCGCATCCGAAGACAGCGGCGTACCGCGCCGTCGAAGACGAGCTCTCCGACATCCGGGAATGGGCAGCAAAGAAGAAGCAGCGCACCCCTGAACTAGACCGGCTTGCAACCCTGGTCATCCCTGGTGGGACCAAGTCCGCGATAGGCGCCACTGCTTTCGCGGGATTCCAAAAGTGGCGCAAAGACAAAGGCAAGAACCGCGTGCCGACGTGGAAGTACGGCGCACCCATCCCCGTGCGCGCTGCGGAGAGCGGACTTCGAATCGACGACGAGGGCGGAGTTGTGCTGAGCGTCAAACTGGAATCCAAAGGGCGCAGAGAGTTCCTCGTCAAGGCGGGCAAAGGCGCGCACTGGAAGGCGCTTCGACGCATCGCAAGCGGCGATCCAGGGGTGAAGCTTGGCGAGGTGCGTCTGAAGAAGTGCACCGACCGCCACGACAAGTCTGGACGTAAGAAGTGGTTCGCGTTCATCGCGTACACCGAAGCAGCGCCGTTTCGGCCCAGCATTTGCCGCCCCGAGCACGCGATGGTGGTGCACCGTGGCGAGCGAAACCTGCTGGTGTGCGCGACCAACGAGGGGCGCTACTTGGTACTGGCAACGGGCAACAAGCTGCGGGCGCAGAAACGCGCCTTCAAGGCTCGTCGTGAATCGCTTCAGGCGCGTGCTTTGGCCGAGCGCGGGACAGGGTCAAGCGGCCACGGCCGCGCGCGTCGATACTCGGCCACGGACGTGCTCTCACAGAAGGAAGCCAACGCAGTCCACACGCTGTGCCAGCAGCTCGGCGCCCGGGTCGCGCAGCTGGCGAAGGAATGGGGTTGCGGATCGGTCTACATCGAGAAGTTTGGAGGCATCGGCCCGGACTCCGACCGCGGCAAGCGCAAGGCGCTTGAGCGGTTTCCGTATCATGACCTGAAGCTGTCGGTGGAATGGGCGCTGCGCAAGGCAGGTCTAGGGCTCGACGAGTACGACCACGAGTACATCAGCCAGACGTGTCCGGCTTGCGGCAACGTGGACGCGGCACAGGTGAATCGCGCAACTGGCATATTCCATTGCCGGGAGTGCGCGTTCGATCGGCCCGTGGATTTCGTGGCGGCGATACATGCGCTGCGGCAAGTCGGCGATGGGAGCGCGGGGGACTGGGAAGGCAGGATTGCGGCGGCCGAGCGGCTGCGCCAGAAGGTGAGGAAAGAGGCATGACGTACGAGGAGTTGATCGAGCATTGCGTGGGCCTGCGCGTTGCTTACGAGAGGGATGAAGCCAGGTTCTTTCTGGGCTTGGTGGAGGTCGAACAGAACCACATGGACACGTTGCGAGGCGCGGGGGTCGACTCCTTTGACTCGTTCCTCCGAAGCTGCGAGTTCACGCGCGTGGAGCGCTATCGAGCATTCGCGAGCGGCCTGCGTCACACCACGTCTGAAGAGGCTGAAAAGATGGGCGCGCCGGCGGTCATGCAGCTGTCGAATCTGCGTGACGAGTCGAAGGCGATGGAGTACAAAGAAGCTGTCGCGGCTTGGTCGCAAGACCATCGCGGATTGAGCCCGAGGCAGGAGACGGCCGCCAAGCTCCTGCGACAAGTCGACCCGAGGCCAGAGCGCCCGCAGAGCCTTCGCAGGCTCGAAGAGGTTCAGCGGCTGAGGGAAGAAAACGCTGCACTGAAGAGAGAGGTGGCGAGGCTGCAGAAGCTCCTCGCGAAGCACGAGAAGGGCAGTCAGGCGGCGTGACGATGGGCGCGCCGAGTCAAACGAGGTCACGAGGTGGAAAACTGGGGTGCCTGCACACCCCTAACGCGAGAGCCTATGTGCTGCTCGCGAACCGGGACCCGCTCGCGGGGCCTGGATCTCAGGTGGTTTCGGCCACTTGGGGACCCGCTTCCAGCCGCCTCGTGGCTTCGTTTGACTCGGCGCCGCGGCGGTGCATACGTGGAAGCGGGTTGCAGGGACTCGGCGCGCAAGTTTGGTCTTTGAAAAAAAGGGTTACAACCGGTGCAGAGGTGGAAGCGGGTTGCAGGTGGAACCAGTTCCGCGGTTCCCCCCCTTAAGGGGGAACGTTGCAACCGGTGCAGAGGTGGAAGCGGGTTGCAGGCGGCTCTTGGTGCCCTTGGCGACGGCACAGACGGTGTGTTGCAACCGGTGCAGAGATGGAAGCGGGTTGCAGGGCTGTGCCCACGTCGTCGACGATCAGGATGTCGGCGTTGCAACCGGTGCAGAGGTGGAAGCGGGTTGCAGGGTGTCACCTCTCATGCGACCCTCCGGCGATCGGCGGTTGCAACCGGTGCAGAGGTGGAAGCGGGTTGCAGGTCGATGCACGCGCGGATCGAAGAGTCGTTTTCGTCCGTGTTGCAACCGGTGCAGAGGTGGAAGCGGGTTGCAGGTTGCCTTGTAGCTGGGGCGGCGGTTCGTGCGCGGGTGGTTGCAACCGGTGCAGAGATGGAAGCGGGTTGCAGGAGGCCTTTGCCATGCCGCGCTTGGGGCTGGCTGTCGTGGTTGCAACCGGTGCAGAGATGGAAGCGGGTTGCAGGCTCGGGACATCGAAGGGCAAGGTCTACCAGCTGATCCGTTGCAACCGGTGCAGAGATGGAAGCGGGTTGCAGGGAGGTTCGTCAGTTCACGCTGGCGCAGGAGCTTGGCCGTTGCAACCGGTGCAGAGGTGGAAGCGGGTTGCAGGCACTGGCAACATCGGCGGCGGAAGAAGCAAGGGCGCGGTTACAACCGGTGCAGAGGTGGAAGCGGGTTGCAGGACCAACAGTCCGGGGATCTTCGGGGCTGCCTCCGCCTAGTTACAACCGGTGCAGAGGTGGAAGCGGGTTGCAGGCGCACAGCGCGGACCGCGTTCACCGTTTCGAAAAGGGTTGCAACCGGTGCAGAGATGGAAGCGGGTTGCAGGTGTCCGGGCAGCTGGTTGGCGGCATCGTTACAACCGGTGCAGAGGTGGAAGCGGGTTGCAGGGACGACGATGCCAAGCGGCGCCTGTACATCGCGATGTCGTTGCAACCGGTGCAGAGATGGAAGCGGGTTGCAGGGGTAGCTCTGAAGTGCTTCGATGGCCGGAGGGTCGTCGTTGCAACCGGTGCAGAAGGTGGAAGCGGGTTGCAGGCCTCATGGTGTTGGGGTTGCCGGACGGGTCCGGGAGAAGTTACAACCGGTGCAGAGGTGGAAGCGGGTTGCAGGCAGGCAGTATCGGCGACAAGGGCACTGGGCTATGCGTGTACGTGGGAGGTGAGCATGGGTAAGGAACGCCCGGAGTCCGTAGCGGCGAATGAGCGTAGACGGGGTTGGGTCACCACCGGTCACGTGGCCAAGGCGCTAGGGGTCACGCGCCAGGCCGTCCGGGACATGTGCGAGGCCGGGCGCATTCCTGGCGCTGTGCAGCTGTTTCCGGGCCGCTCCCGCTGGAGGATACCCAGGGAGTGGCTCGACCGGTTCAGGGCGGCGACACGGCCCGTCAGGCGCCAGAAAACGCCATAGCGGGCGCAGATAACCCCAAGTTTGCCAAGAATGACAAGCGGCGGGGGGTTGGCCTACCCCCAATTTTCACCCAGGCTAAGTACCACGCTGGGGGTGGTGGCGCGGCACAACGCGCCGGGCCGACCCCGACAGTCGTGCTGCAAGAGAAGAAGCGGGAGCTGGCAGGATGACTACCTCTCGCGAAAAGCGGGCGCTGGAGTCGCAGATCAAGGCCGCGCGACGTCTTCTTGATGGCATGGACACGTCCGGGCCCTTCGGTGATGGCGGGCTAGGCGCCCACCTTCAGGAGTTGCAGCAGCGCGCCGAAGAGGAGCGCCCAACTAGAGCATGCGCAATCGCAGCGTCTCGGGCGTCACCGGTGTGCGATAGGCCTCCGCCCTCCCGGCGACTTCCTTGCGCGCCTCGTCCTCAAGCTCTTGCGCACCTTCCGGGCTCGGTGCCTCCTGAGGCAACCGCTTCAACAGCTCGAACTCCGCGTTGGGCGCGGTGGTCCAAACCGATTCGCCTGAACACTTATCGCTCATGTCGCTCTCCCCCGGCTCTCCGGAACCTGGCGGGCAAGTACCGCTAGCGCGCTGACGCGCCCGACGCAAGGCCCTGATCTCGTATAGGTTGGCCTGCTCGGTCGCTGCGGACTTGACGCGATCGCCTCAGGGTGCATGCTTGCACCTGGAGATATGAGATACCTCGTTCGGCCCTGGTCGAGCAGGTTCACCAGGAGGCCAGTGGCTGCAACCACTGGCCTTCTCCGCGTCTGGACGGAGATACGGGGAGCGCGAGCGATGCACACGACACAGGTGCCGCCGGTCGACCGGCCGCTCATGACGCGTCGACGCCGAGCGTGGGCGACGCCAGGCCGATAGGACTACGCCATGAACCACACCAAGGTCGATATGCACGAGGTGGAAGACCTTGCGGCGGACCTGGAGCGCTTCGCACACAGGGCAGTTCCGTTTGCAGCGCGGAATGGGCTGAATGACACCGCGTTTCAGGCGCGGCAGGTCTGGCAGAAGGCCATGGGGCGCAGCTTCACGATTCGAAACAAGTACGTCCAGCGTTCGGTGCGCGTTGACAAGGCGGAGATTCGGTCGCGCGTCGACAGCATGCACGCTGTACTGGGCAGCGTGTTCCCGGGGCTCGACAAGCAAGAGTTTGGCGGGACCATAGCGGGCAAGACTGGCAACAAGGCGATACCTACTCGTGTTGCGGCGGGCCAGTCCATGGGCTCGGGCGAGCGCACACGCACTGTGCGGGCGCCGAATCGGCTAAGCCGCATCCACCTGCCAGGGCGAAAGGGTGGAGGGAGCAAGCGCCAGCGCAACGCTATCGCGGTGAGAAAAGCGGCGCGCACCAAGCGCGGCTTCGCTCTCATCGAGACGAAGCGGGGCAGGGCCATTGTCAAAGTCACAGGGCGGAAGCGCTTGCGCGTTCGCATGGTCTACGACTTGTCGCGAGCAAGTGTGCAAGTGCAGCCGTCGCCAACACTGTCGCCCACGGTGAAGATCATGCAAAGGCGCATGCCATCCATCATGCTGGCGCGCTTGAAAGAACAGGCGCGACGGCATCGACTGCTCGGCTACTGAACAAGGCAGCATGCCCAAGCGTGCGGAATCGCAGCGGGTCCTGTGACGGCACCCCCCCCCCGGGGTCGCCGTTTAGATTGGCCCCGGCGCGCGAGCAAAAAGTGACTCTGCGAAGAGTGTGAACCTGTGAACCGCCATGGCAGCCAAGAAGTCCCCGTCCAAGCCCGAGTTCGTGACCCGGGCGGACCTGGCGGCGCGCGCCGGCGTCTCGCGGTCGGCCATCACAAAGGCATGCAAGGGTCGACTCGCTGACGCCTGCGCGGGCCCGCGCATCAACCTCCGGCACCCGGCGGTGCTCGAGTACCTCGACGGCAAGGGAGTTCCCCTCCCGGACCCGCCCAAGGCGAAGTCTCCGCCGAAGAAGAAGAGGACCTCACGGAAGCACCCGGACGGGCTTGACGATCCTCGGCTCGACAGCCCAGACGAGAGCGTCCAGGACGAGCTCGAGCGCGAAGAACCCTACGCGAGCATGACCCTGAGGGAAATCGCCGAGCGGTTCCCGACGCGTCGCGCTTTCAATGACCGGCAGCAACAGGTCAAGCGTGCCGAGGAGATTCGGCGGCTCCGGCTCGAAAACGACGAGACAGAGGGCGAGCTGATCTCCCGCGAGTTCGTGAAGACACATGTCTTTGGGGCGCTCGAGGGACTGCACCAGCGGCTGCTTCGTGACCTGCCAAAGACCGCGGCCAGGCGCTTGCAGGCATCGGTCAAGTCCGGTGATGCGCTTGAGGAGCAGGAGCGCATCTTGCGGGACCTCATAGGCCGGCAGCTCACACCCGCGCGGGCGGAAGCGACGCGCAAGCTCAGGAATGCGTGATGGGCCAGGCCGCGACGCGCCAAGAGGCGTTCGAGGCCGACCAGCAGGAATGGCTGGCGCGGCAGTTCGACGAGCTCACGGTCCGGATGGACGTAGTGCTCCCCAGCGCGTGGGCCGAGCAGAAGCGGTATCTGCCTCCATCGGTGTCGGCTCTTCCGGGCCCGTACAGCTTTGAGATCGCCCCCTTCATCCGAGAGATCCTCGACTGCCTTTCTGACGACTCACCGGTGCGTGAGCTCGCGATCATGAAGGGCGTGCAGATCTGCTTCACCACGGGGGTCTTGGAGAACAGTCTCGGGTACTACATCGAGCACGTGAAGACGGCGCCGATGATGCTGATCACGGCGGACTCGGACCTCGCACAGATCCGCATGGGCTCCTACGTCGTACCCATGTTGCAGCACTCCGGCTTGCTCGACTGCATCAAGTCGGCCGATGAGACAAACGCGCGCAAGAAGGGCAAGACCGACAAGAAGCTCGAGTGGGCTGGCGGCGGCTTCTTGCTCCCGATAGGGGCCCGCAATCCGGCGAAGATGAGGTCGACGTCGGTGCAGGTCATGCTGTGTGATGAGGTCGACGGCTGGCCGGACACGGTAGGCAAAGACGGCGACCCCGTCGGACTGGTCAGGGACCGCACGGCCGCCTACGAGTCCGCCCGCAAGCTACTGTTCGGATCAACTCCCCTCGTGAAGGGGCAGTCGAAGATCGAGACCTTGTTCAAGCGCGGCGACCAGCGCCGCTACTTCGTGCGGTGTCTTCGCTGCGAACACCCGCAAGTCCTGCGCTGGAACCGGGTCGACAAAGAGACGGGTGTCATAACCGGCATCGTGTGGGAGCTGAACGACGACGGAAACCTCGTGCCCGACTCGGTTCGCTATTTATGCGAGAGCTGCGGCCACCCTCACTCCGACGCGGACAAGCCGCGGCTGTGTCACCCAGACAACGCCGAGTGGCGGCCGACAGCAGAGCCTGCGCTCCCAGACGTTCGAAGCTACCACCTGTCAGCGCTCTATTCGCCGGTCGGTATGCAGAGCTGGGCTGCGTGTGTGCAGAAGTGGCTTGAGGCCTGGGACGTCAAGCGGAACCAGCCGAAGGACATAGAGAAGCTTCAGGTCTTCTACAACAACGTTCTAGGTGAACCCTTCGAGGTCCGCGGGGACGAGATCAAGTTCGAGCGCGCCTCGGCTCACCGCCGCACGGTCTACAGCTACGGCGAGGTTCCGAACGCGTTCTGCGAGGAGTTCTGCGGCGGGCCAGTGCTGCTCGTCACGTGCGCCGTGGACGTGCACAAGGACTCCCTGAAGGTTGCCAACATCGGGTGGACGTCGTACCGCCGAGCCGTCCTGCTCGACTATTGGACGCTTGAGGGTACGACCGAGCAGCTGGATGACCCAGCGACATGGGGTCGCCTTCGGGAGATTCTCGACGAGCTCGAGTACGTCGCGGACGACGGGAAACGCTATCGCGTCGAACTCGGGGTGGTGGACTCCGGGTACCTGACCGACACGGTCTATCAGTTCTGCCGCGACGTCGGCCCCATCGCGATGCCGATCAAGGGGCGAGGCATCTCCGAGAAGAGCGCGCGCGTCCCCGAGTTCGCGGAGTTCAAGCAGAAGAGCGGCCTGACCGTATATGGCATCACGGTCGACCTCTACAAGGATCGATGGGGCGCAGCCCTGCGACGTGGATGGGACGGCATCAGTCTCCAGCCCGAGGGCCACTTCAACGCACCGCTTGATATCACCGACAAGCAGCTCAAGGAGCTCACGGCGGAGGTGAAGCGAGCGCGGATCGAGAAGGGCACGGGAAAGCGCCTCGGATTCGAGTGGTACCGCAAGTCGGGGGCCGCCAACGAGCTGTGGGACCTGCTCGTCTACAACAACGCCGCCCTCGACCTGCTGGCCTGGAACACGTGCCGGCAGATGCAGCTCGATGCGACCCACTGGCCGGAGTTCTGGCGGGTGTGCGCGGAGGAGCGGCCTTTCTTCCAGGACGGATGATCATGATCACCAGCGCCTACACAAAGCAAGAGCTTCAGGCGCGGATCGACAAGGTCAAGGCGCAGATCGAGACGTACGAAGATGCGATCACAGCGCTCTCGACCGGCGCGCAGACCTACATGCTCGACACTGGTCAATCGCGCCAGTCGGTGACACGCGCGAACCTGGCGAGCCTCAACAAGACGCTGAATGACATGGAGGTGAAGCTGCAGCGCCTCAATGCACAGATGTGCGGCGGCGTGTTCGTCGCGAGGCCGGGCTTCTAGCCATGGCGTGGTTCTCCGGCGCCACCGCGCGTTTGATGAGCGCAGACCGTGCGATCCCTGATGGGGTCTCTCCCGCGCCCGTCTCGCTGGAGCCGCCGGCGGTTCCACTCGTCGCCGTGGACCAGCTCGCGCCCACGAGATACCGTGTGCACGACGGGGAGAAGTTCTCCGGCGGGCTCGGCGCGATCGAGCTTCTGCTTACGGACTACTGGGGACTCAGGGCCCGTTCAGCGGAGCTGTTCGAGCGCAACCTGTACGCGCGGGGCCTCGTGCGGCGAATCGTCACGAACGTGATCGCGACGGGGCTCCACCCAGAGGCCACCCCAGTAGAAACCCTTCTGGGGCTCGACGAGGGGACGCTCGAGCAATGGGCCGAGGACGTCGAGCAGCGCTTCGAGTTGTGGGGGAAGCACTCCCAGGTCTGTGACTTCAATGGCGTGCTGACCTTCGGGGGCCTGCAACGGGAGATGTGGCGCGAGGCCCTGGTATCCGGCGACGTTCTTGTCGTTCTGACCGTGAACCCGGTCACCGGCCGCGCCCGCGTCCGTCTTGTCCGTGGCGACGCGGTCCAAACCCCCCTTCGGGTTCGAAGGCTGGCCAAGGGGCACGCCATCAAGCACGGCGTCGAAGTCGATGCTGCCGGTCGGCACGTCGCTTATTGGATTCGAAAGACCAGTTCCGATGGTCGTGAGGTGACCTCGGAGCGTTTGGCCGCACGCGGGCCGCGCAGCCGTCGCCGCATAGCGTGGTTGGTCTACGGGACTGACCGGCGCATGGGCGAGGTTCGAGGGCAGCCGCTCTTGGCCATCGTGCTTCAGTCGCTGAAGGAGATCGACCGCTACCGGGACAGCGTCCAGCGGAAGGCCGTGGTCAACTCCATGATCGCGCTCTTCATCCGCAAGAGCTCAGACAAGCCAGGGTCGTTGCCAATGGGCCGGTCCGCCTCGCGCGCGGTTGCGGAGTCGGAGGCGGTAGGAGATGGCTCGTACCGGAGCTACACGGCGACGGAGTACCACCCGGGGCTCACCATCGACGCGCTGCAGGAGGGTGAGGAGCCGGTAGCGTTCCAGTCCAACACCGCAAGCGAGGCGTTCGGTGAGTTCGAGGAGGCCGTGTTGAGGGCTATAGCCTGGTGCTTCGAGATTCCTCCCGAGATCTTGTTGCTCAAGTTCTCCTCCAACTACTCCGCCAGCCAGGCGGCGACCAACGAGTTCAAGCTGTTCCTCGATGCCGTTCGGTCAATTTTAGCAGACGACTTCTGTCAGCCGATATACGTCGAGTGGCTTGTAAACGAGGTGTTGGCCCAGCGGGTGATGGCGGATGGCCTGATCGACGCATGGCGTCGTCGCAGGTCCGGCCAAGATTTCGAGACCTTCGCCTCCTGGGTTCATACCGACTGGGCTGGCGCCATCAAGCCATCGGTGGACCCGGTCAAGCTCACCCGAGCGTACCGTGAGCAGATCGCCGAGGGACTCACGACAAGGCAGCGCGCTACCCGAGAAATCAACGGGCAGAAGTTCTCTCGTGTCATCAAGCAGCTCGCGAAGGAAGCGGTGCTTCTGGCCGAGGCGCTCGCCCCGATCAAGGCGTTGTCGGCGCCGTCCGACGGCGGAGGAACGCAGGCGCCTTCGACCCCCGGACCCGGACAACGAGAATGATGACGAGGAAGCGTCAGCGGAGACACCGACCACCGACGCCCTCGCCGTTGCCTAGCACGAGAGGATCTACCTCATGGAGTACAGCTTCTGGCTCGTAGACCCGAGCCTAGGTGCACAGATCGAGCAGGCCTCGAAGCTTCTGGCCGGCGCCGCACCCAAGGAAATCGCGGAGCTTCGCGATCGCATGAACGCCGAAGCCGAGGAGAGTCGGCTTGTAAGCCGTAGCGGCAGCACAGCGACGATCCGGATTCGCGGTGCGCTAATGCCCGGTGCCAGCCTTGCCGCGTACATCCTCGGGCTGAGCACGACCCGCTACGGAGACATTCTCGCCGCACTGGCGGAATGCCGCGAAGACGACAGCGTCAAGCAGGTGGTCTTCGACATCGACAGCGGAGGCGGCACGGTCGACGGCTTCATCGAGGTGGTGGACGCAATCCGCGCGTGCCCCAAGCCGATGTCGGTGAAGTCGGTATATGCGTGCTCCGCCGCCTACGGGATCGCTGCCGCTACCGGGGGCAAGATCGAGGCCACGAGCCGCGATGCGGAGTTCGGGTCGATCGGGGTCGCTGTAACGTTCATCGTCTTGGACGAGGAGGTCGACATCACCTCGACCGAGGCCCCGAAGAAGCGCCCGAACGTAAGTACCGAGGAGGGCCAGGCCGTTGTTCGGGAACGACTCGACGGCTACCACGCGCTGTTCGTCGAGGCTATTGCCGAAGGTCGTGGCCGCACCGTCGACGAGGTGAACGAGGGCTTCGGCAGGGGCGCGGTGATGCTTGCCAGCGCAGCCAAGGCGGCTGGGCTGATCGACAAGGTGCCATCCCGTGGCGCCCGGGTCGCTGGCACCGCAGCGCAGGCCGAGCGCCGGCTAGCTGCATGCGCGGCAGACACACAGAGCACACCAACCGGGGCGGAACCCGCGCGGGGCGAATCCGATGACCCAACACCGCCCAGCGCGGCGGGCAAAACGAGGAAAGTCATGAATGAAGAGGAGCTCAAGGCACAGCACCGCGCGCTCTACGATTCGATCGTCGAGGCCGCGGAGAAGCGCGGGGCAGAAGCGGCGGTCGCAGAGGAGCGCGATCGCGTAGGCGCCCACCTCGCGCTCGGCGAGAAGTCGGGCGACATGAAGACGGCGCTCGACGCCGTGAAGGCGGGCACGGCGATGACGCAGACGCTCATGGCCACCTACATGGCTGCTGGCATGAACCGCTCGGACCGAGAGGCTCACGCGGGCGACAGCGCAGCCGCAGAGGGAGCGCTCGAGGGCGCGGACACCGCAACCGAGTACGAAGCGGAGGACGAGGGCGACCAAGCCTGGGCCTCCTATCAGCGCCGCAAGAACGGGGAGGGCTGAACCATGTCGATCACCATCACGAACGCCGATGTCGGGTCGGTTGAGTTGGAGGGGGGCAAGTTCGACCCCAACAGCCTCATCACCGTGGGCGGCGCGGTAACCCTGTTGGCCGGGACGATTTTGGCGCGCGATAGCGGCTCGCTGAAGTACGTCCCGTTCGTCAAGGGCGGCAGCACCAACGAGAACGGCATCCCCAAGGCGGTGCTCACCTACCCGATCACGTCGGGTGGTGCGGGCGACGTGGCCGCGACTCCACTGGTCGGCGGAAGCGTCAAGGAAGACCGCCTCATCATCGACGCGGACGGGGACAACAGCAACGTGGACAACGCGGTGCTCGACCAACTGCGCGCCTACGGGATCACGCCGGTCCCGGTCCAGCAACTCGCGGAGCTCGACAACCAGTAATCACCGGGCTCTGAGCCGCGCCCAAGTCGCCCTGGCTTAGCACCAGGGCGACGCGCGGTCAGGGCCCTTCACCAAATCCCAGACCTTCGAGGGTCACCACATGCCCGTGCGCCTCGCTGCGCCGTTTCGGGTGGGCCGTGGTGCGTCCTCGCTTGACCAAGGGCCAACGACATGAGTGACGCAAGCACGACCCACATGATTTCGGCGTACAAGGACCAGGCTTCTTCGCCGATGTTCCTGTCGTCCCTCTTCCGGACTCCGGAAGAGAACTACTACAAGTCCGAGAAGGTCGAGATCGACATCGAGCGCGACGACTCGGACATAGCCATCGCTGTCAGCGACCTCAGCGTCGGCCCGCACCACAACGAGGCGACGCGCTACGTGAACAAGAGCTTCACGCCGCCAATCCTCGACGAAGCGGGATCAGTGAACGCCTTCGAGGCCATCAAGCGCTCTCCCGGCAGGAATCCCTTTGAGGATCCGGACTTCATGGGCGCCGTCGTCGAACGGATGTTCGACATCGGAGGGAAGCTCGAGCGCATGATCCGGCGCACCATCGAGCTGATGTCCTCGCAGGTCTTGCAGAGCGGCACCGTGACGCTGGTCAACAGCGCCGGCACGTCGCTCTACACGCTCGACTTCCAGCCGAAGGCAACGCACTTCCCGACTGTGAGCAACGACTGGGGCGGCGGGTCGGATGACAAGGTCGCCGACTTGCTGGCTCTCGCCAGGGTGATACACCGCGATGGGCACAAGCGGCCCGACCAGCTCATCTTCGGAAGCACCGCGTTGACCGAGTTCCTCACGGACACGGTCATTCAGGGGCTGCTGGACAACCGCCGCATCAACCTCGGGATCATCGACCCGAAGGACGGCCCGGAGGGCGCGCAGTACTACGGTGACGTCTGGATCGGACCCTTCCGGTTCGAGATCTGGTCGTATGACGCCGAGTACCGCCACCCGCAGACCGGCAACATGACCCCGTACCTGGCGGCCGACATGGTGGTGATGCGCGCTTCCTCGGGGCGGCTCGACCTGAGCTTCGGCGCGATTCCCTCGGTCGTTCCTCCCGATCAGCGCGTGGTGAGCTACCTTCCGGAGCGCATGCGCATGCCCGGCGTCGGGCTCGACCTGACGCCCAACGTCTGGGTGACGCCGAACAACCGGACGATGATGTTGTCCGTTGGCACCCGGCCGCTGCCCATTCCCACCGCGATCGACACCTTCGGCGCGTTGGACACCGTCCAGTAAGAGAGCTTGGCGCCGCCAGGCGCTCGGAGGATGAAAGCATGGCCAAGAACGAAACCAAGGAAACGGAAGCTGAATCGCCCGCCAAGGGCGCGTCGGCCGGCAAGAAGTCGACCGAGGTCGACCCGGTCACGGCCGCACGCGCCCATATGGTCGCTCGTGAGGAGGCGGCCAAGCAGGCGAAGAAGGCCGCCGAGTCGAAGAACGGTCGGTTCCCGTACACGGTGTCTGCGGGCAAGTCGGTGACGAGCCGTCGAGGGATTCTTGCCGCCGGGGAAGGTTGCACGCCGATGGACTTCAACGCCGACGGGGCGTTGGGGGCCGGGGCGGCCGACGAGATGTGGCGCAAGGGCTACCTGCTCAAGGACGGCCAGGCACACCCCGACAGTAAGTCGTGAGCCTGCGCACGCAGGCGGCGGCCGACTTCCGGGCCATCGCTGAGAACACGGACGAGTTTGGTTGGCCGGTGACGGTGACGGACCCACAGGGGTTCGAGGCGGCGCTCACCGGCCTTACCACGGA
>Ga0210085_1000690_pt1 | contig 13928 bp, 9 predicted proteins | sample China_Galinas_PW_5_FD_184866 | JGI IMG/M metagenome (GOLD analysis project Ga0210085, IMG submission 184866) | Wetland microbial communities from San Francisco Bay, California, USA, that impact long-term carbon sequestration - China_Galinas_PWC_D1... | ecosystem: Environmental > Aquatic > Marine... | reverse complement strand
ATGAAAAATTGATAAATATAAAGGTAAAAATGACCGGCATCAGCATCATCATTTTGGCCTGGGTCGCGTCTCCCATCGGCGGCGACATTTTTTGTTGTAAAAACATAGTGGCCCCCATGACCAGCGTAAGAACCGGTATGCCGTAGGGCGGGTCCATGAATGGAATGGTGAAATCAAACCGGAAAAGTCTGTCCGGGGCGGACAGATCATTGATCCATAGAAAAAACGGGGCATGCCGAAGTTCAATGGCCTCGTAGAGCATTCGGTAAAGCGCGAAAAAAACCGGGATCTGAACCAGCATGGGCAGGCATCCGCCTAATGGATTTATCTTATAAGTCCGGTAGAGTGCCATTGTTTCTTCATTCACGCGTTTGCGGTCATCCTTATATTTTTCCTTGATCTCCTTGATCAACGGCGCCAATTTTTTCATGTCGCTCATCGACTTGTAGCTCTTTGTGCCCAACGGCCAAAGAAGCACTTTGGTCATCAAGGTCAAAAGGATGATGGCGACCCCATAGTTGGGGATCAGGTTGTGATAAATAAAGTTCATGAGCCAAAGGCAGGGTTTGGCCAAAATGTCGAACATGCCGAAATTAACCGCTTTGCCAAGGTTGTGGCCGTAGCTGTCGAGCAAACTCATGCTCTTTGGGCCTTGAAACAGCTCAAACTCGAAACTCTGTTGGGTTTCGGAGTTGATCGTCGTTTCCGGTAGGATTAATTGCGCGACGACAAGATTGTTTTCTTTGGAAATCAGGTGAAAGGTGGACTCGGTCGGTGATTCAGGGATTATGCTGGTCATAAAATAGCGGGTTTGAATGGCGATCCAATCGGTAACGCCTTCAAAGGTGTTCTTGTCTTCGATGTCCTTGATGGCGATCTGCTGCAGCTTGTTGTTGATATACGCGCTCGGGCCTTCAAACCCATAAGCCCGTTTGGCCTTGGGAATGATGCTGTTGAGCGTAAGCGCCAACCGACCTGTCAGCGGTTGCGGCCCTCCGTTTTTTATAGCGACGGTTAACCCGATAAGATACGTTTTTGGATCAAAACGAAAGCTCTTCTCGACGACAACCCCGCCCGGTGCGTTCCACGTGAAGACCAAATCCTGAGGTTTATCGGTGGCATCGATACGCTGGGCAGCCGTTTCGGCCGCGTAGACCGCATCATTTAATTCCGTCTGGCCGCTTGGCACGAAACTCACCAGATCCGTCCCATTCTCGATAACGGGCGCCACCAGTTGTTTGAGCGGTGAATCCTTCTTTACATGCTCGCGGTATTTTTTTAAAATGATGCTTTTAACGGCTGCGCCAACCTCCGAAAACTCTACGCGGTATAGTGGTGTATCGACCGTGATTGTTCGACCGGCTTTTACAGCCGGTACCGACGGCTTTACCTCAGTACCTTTAACCGCCTCCTGCTTTTGAGCGTAGGGTTTCTCTGTGGCGATCTTTTCCTCTGCCGTCGAGGGGGCCGTCGCACTTTGCTCTGCTCTGCGAACTGGTTCTTTGGATGCAAATAAAAACTGCCAGACAATAAAAACCAGAAAGGAAAGGGCAATGGCCAAAATAACGCGCATGTGATCCATGGAATTCTCCTAAGCTTTCTTCAGTACAACCGTTAAGCGGTTAATGACGATGTCGTTTCTCGTTCTGCGTCTCCCGAAAGTCGAACGACCAAAACACTTTCGTGTCGGCACCATTAAATAACTTTTGGATACGGATGACGAGTACGGGATTGCGGGCTGAATAGGTATTTTCAAGATCTGCGGACTTGTACCGACGGCATCCGCGGATTGCGGCTGACCGGGAGCTAAGGGTTCAAAAAAAATAAATTCGCACTTCCGGGTGTTGAGACCCCGGCTGGCAAAGCGCGAAAAAACAGGTTTATCGGTACATTCCGAGTTTTCGCACCTGCAGTCGGACGGGAGTCATCGGCGTCTAAATTGTGACGAAATTTTTGAGTGCGCCCTAAGGTACCGGATCGAAGCCGCCTGGATGAAAGGGATGACATCGCAACAGACGCCGGAAAGCCAGGTAGGAGCCCTTGACGACGCCGTACTGGTTAATCGCCAGGCTAGCATATTGCGAACAGCTCGGATAAAATCGACAAGCCGGGCCCAACACCGGCGATACGACCAACTGGTAGCCCCGAATCAATGCCAGAACGATAAACTTACTGATTTTACACCCCTTTACCAGCATGTCGGTGAATACCTTCGAAAAGTTGCGCCAGAGATGAGCCCACCTCATCACAGGAAAGAATGGCTGCATTTTTTTTGGCAATGATGTTGACGTCCCAAGCCCCGCAGATCATTGGTCTAATCCGGCGGAAATGTTCGCGCACCAGGCGTTTGATTCGGTTGCGCAGGACAGCGTCACCGACTTTGCGGCTCACCGTGATACCAATTCGCGAGTGCTCCCGACTGGACCTGGAATACAAAAAGATGAAATGCCTGTTTTGAATTTTGGCTCCGCTCTTGGACAGGCGAATGAACTCCGGCCGTTTTAATATTCGGGCAGCCTTCGGAAAAGAATATTCACCCAAAATCCGGTATAACTCTGATATTTTTATATTTTAGTCTATATCACGTCACATGTTGCCGGATAGTCGCATCGGACAAAAATTCGATTTGCGCAACTGCCGGCACCGTGTGACCTGCCTCTGCCGATTAAGCACTTAATCGCTTCCGGCCCTTCGCCCGTCTTCGATTAATGATCCGTCGTCCGCTTTTAGTAGACATGCGCTTTAAAAACCCGTGCTTTCGGGCGCGCTTGAGGACACTCGGTTGAAATGTTCTCTTCATCTATGGGCTCTCTTTCATAAAAAAATGTCACGACCTGCCGGTACCATTACGAGATTCAACTCCCCGGTTCGACAGAACAATAGCTGATTATAACCAAAAACCTTTGAAATTAATCATATACATTTGCGAATGTCAATATGAAATGGCCCATAATATTGAGCCATGCGAAGACGGCCCCGCTTTATGAGATATTGTGATGACTTAATGGTCCCGTTCGCAAATAAGGTGACGCACCGAGATGACAGAGGCGCGCCCAACCAAGCAAGGCGCGAGAAGCAAGCATACCAAGCGTATGTGAGCGCCGAGCAACACAGCGCGGCGGGATGCATCGGTCCGTGAATGCCACCATATTTACGAATAGGGCCACTTAAATTCAGTTCTGGAAGCTTTCGAAGATTTCAAATTCTTCTATGTGGTAGCTGGGATTAGGATAGATAACAATCTGCTTTCTAATTGTTTTTTCGAGCTCGACAATCAGTCGACTCTCTTCGCCGTGTAAAAGTTCAGCGATTTTTGGATTGACCTTGAGGGTCAAACGAGAACAGGCGGTATCTTGGCTTTCGCGCAAAAGATCACGATAAATGTTATAGCAAATGGACTGTTTGGATATGAGGTAGCCTTCACCGTCGCAGTAGTGACAAGGCTCACAGAGCATGCGGGACAGTGGCTTTTTGTTCCGTTTGCGGGTCATCTGAATCAATCCCATCTCGGACATGGGCAGAATATGGGTCTTGCTGCGATCTTTGTTGCAGGCCTCCTTGAGTTCGTGAAAGACTTTTTCCTGGTTTGATTTTTTCTGCATATCGATGAAATCGATGATGATGATGCCACCGATGTCCCGCAAACGCACCTGGTAGGCTATTTCCCTGACGGCTTCGAGGTTTGTCTTCAGGATCGTTTCTTCGAGATTGTGTTTTCCCACGTACCGGCCGGTATTCACATCGATAGCCACAAGGGCTTCGGTGTGTTCGATCACAATATACCCGCCGGATTTCAACCAGACCTTCTTTTTCACGGCTCTTGAAATGTCGCCTTCCAGAGTATACGCATCGAATATGGGTTCGATACTTTGGTGTAGCTCAACATTTCCTTTCAAGCTTGGCATGTAAGTGTCGAGAAAGTTGAGAATCTTTCCGTGTCCGTCGCGCGAATCGATAACAAGGCTCTCGGCCTCGTTGATCAATAGATCTCTGACAGCCCGCAGGCTCAAACCGAGTTCCTGGTGCAGCAGAGAAGGCGCAGGAGCCCTCTCGTTTTTCTCTTGAATATTGGCCCAGAGGTTGCTGAGAAAAGTCATTTCGGAAGCCATTTTCTCGTCTGAAATATTCTCTGCCGCGGTCCTGACGATGTAGCCGAAAGGTTCACGACGAAGGTTTACGACGATGTCTTTCAACCGGTTCCTTTCCGATAGATCTTCAATGCGGCGCGAAATACCGATGTGATTCGATGTCGGCATTAACACCAGAAACCGACCGGGCAGTGAAATGTGGGAGGTCACGCGAGCACCCTTGGTACCAATGGGTGATTTGGCCACCTGCACCATCATTTCCTGACCTTCAGTGATCAAATCTTCGATGTGAGGTGTGTAACGGTTTTCGGTATCTGGCGGCTCGTCCGGTTTAGCTTCCGGCGCGTCTTCCGGGAGTTCTTCATCATTTTCCAGAAGCTTCTCAAACGCTTCAAATCGCTCGCCCAAAACATCGTCGACATATATGAATGCGGCCTGATTCAAACCGATATCGATGAAAGCCGCCTGAATACCGGGCAGGACCCGTTGAACCCTGCCTCTGTAAATGTTGCCGGCGATGTCCGATTCATCACCGCGTTCGATAAATAATTCGACGATATTGCCGTCTTCCAGGAGTGCAACCCGGGTTTCGTGCAGGGCTTCGTTGATGACCAGTTTGCGATGCATAACCTCTCGTTTTTTTATCGATTAAATTTGTTCTGCTGCAGGCGTGGTTGTCCGTGTCGAACCGGTGACAAAGCATAGCGAACACCACCCATTGCTTGCCTGAATTTCCCTGATTGTGGTGACACAGATTGACGTTTTAAACAAGAAAAATCTAACGGTCATAGGTGGATAGGATAGCACCTAATCGGATTTTGCGGCTCCTCCTTCAGGTCTCGGACAGGGTATGTAGGCCGACGCTTGCAAAGCAGCGGAACCCTGAGGAACATCCTTTTCGTTCCCCGAGTCAAAGTCGCCGCATGACGAAATCTTGGTCACACGCAGATGCTTCAATTTTTCCGATGGCACGGCAAACAGGTATTCCACGACGTCGCCGGGTCGCATCACACTGCCGTGTAACGACCGAAGGCTAAGAATCAATTCCGAAGACGATATGCGCTCGATACCCGAAACCGACCGGCGCAAGTCGATTTGCCTGACCTTGCCTTTGCGGTTGGTTCGTGAAACGATCCATTCTGACTTTTTCAGAAAGGAAGCGATTTTTTCATCGGAAAAAACGTCTCCGCCAAGCATCAAACGGTAGGTCGTGACGACGGTTTCAGGCCGGACGAATTTAGACGATATAGGACGACAACCGGTGACCAGCAAACCGTCAGGCAATTGAGCGTTGAGTCTCCTGATGATCCGGTTGGGTGCCGTTTCACCCGTTACAGTCACTAAAAGCAATTCCTCAAGACTCTCCATTCCGACGGGAAGGGCATCCTGAAAAGACATTTTGGGCTGCGGATGAAATCCTTCCGAATATTTCAACCGGACATCGGCTCGGCGCAAGGCGCGAGCAAAAACGTTCGCCATTTCGAGATGGCCGAGAAACCGTATGGGGCCTGTCTTGGAAAAGGTTATCAGGAATTGGCGGTCCATCCTTTTGGGTTGATTTTCCCTAATGCTGCCCCGGGATGAATCGAGCCCACAACGGTCGTTGATCACCGGTGCCAACTTCTCGAAATCGCAAACACCGCAGCTGTTGCAGTCTCCCCCGCGGCAATCTTCGGTCAACTCTCCAGTGAGCGCTTTCTGAGCCTCCTGCCATAAAAATTCTTTGCTCACACCGGTGTCGATAGGGTCCCACGGCAGCGGTTCGGTAAAATCCCGCTGGCGGGTAGTGAATAAGTCGATATCCACACCGGCGGCCTCGCACGCGCTTTGCCATCTGTTGTATTTAAAATGGTCGCTCCACCCGTCCAACCGGCATCCGAGGCGGTAGGCAGTGACCAGCAATTTCCCGAGCCGTCGGTCGCCCCGGGCCCACAACCCTTCTATCCGGCTGACTTCCGGCGGCTGCCACTTAAAGTGGACCCCGGGGACTTTCAATTTGTCTTTGAGCCAGTCTATTTTTCGATGAGCAGCCTCCAACGGAACTTGTCCCACCCATTGAAAAGGGGTGTGGGGTTTGGGAATAAAAGTAGCTACGCTGACATTGATCTGGCCCCTTCTGCGCTCTGGTCGCTTGAGCTGCCTCAATCGTTGGACAAGATCGAAAATCGCCGTCAGGTCATCATCGGTTTCACTCGGCAGACCGATCATGAAGTACAGTTTGATGATCTGCCAACCCAACCTGAAGGCGTTTTCGACCGTTTCGACGATTTCCGCTTCGTTGATGTTCTTGTTGATCACATTTCGCAGCCTCTGACTGCCGGCCTCGGGCGCGATTGTGAAACCGGTTTTACGGACCATTTTGATCAAGTTCATCAATTCCGGCGTCAGGGTGCCGGCCCGCAGGGACGGCAGTGAGACCGCAATGTGGTCACCCGCACAGCGGTCCATCAGAAGTTGCATCAGTGTTTCGATACAGCTGTAATCGCCGGTGCTCAATGACAGCAGCGACAGGTCTTCATAACCTGTACGCCAAAGCGCGCGATCCGTTTGATTCATAAGAGTCTTCACGGAACGCTCCCGCACCGGGCGGTATATCATCCCGGCCTGACAAAATCGACACCCGCGGGTGCACCCGCGGGCCACTTCTAGGCGCAGTCGATCATGGATCGGCCGCCCGAAGGGAACGACCGGTTTACTCGGAAAGGCAGCGCCATCCAGGTTCGCGACAACAGTCCTTTTAATGTTCGTATAATTCGAATACGTCGGCTCGAGATGCTGAAGACCTTTCACATCGTAGATCGGCTTGAAAAATGACGGTATATATACTCCTTCGATTTCTGACCAATTTCGCAAGAGTGCTTGCCGGGATTTTCGACCGTCTTTTTTCCATGTCAACCATTTCTCGACCATGGCGATAATGGCGGTCTCGCCGTCTCCGACGAGCATCGCATCAAAAAAATCGGCCACAGGTTCCGGATTGCAGGTACACGGGCCACCGGCAACGACCAGGGGGTCATCTTCTTGTCGATGGGCGGTCAAGAACGCTATGTTCGACAATTCGAGCATCGTCAGGATGTTGGTGTAATTCAGTTCATAGAGCAGACTGAAACCGATGATATCGAAATTCTGCAAGGGTGTCCCAGACTCCAGGCTTGTTAGTGGACGGCCCAAAGTCCTGAGGCGAGCTTCCATGTCGACGCCAGGGGCAAAAGCCCGTTCGGCAACGGTATCGGGTCTCTGGTTGAGAATGTGGTAGAGTATCTGCATCCCGAAATGGGACGTACCAATGTCATAAAGATCGGGAAAAGCCAGGACGGCGTGCAGGTCGACTCGGCTGTGGTCTTTGTGGACGGCGTTGGTCTCGATCCCCAAGTATCGGCTGGGTTGCTCGATCCCGGCTAAGACATCTTGAATGGATGGTTCAGTCATGATAATAAGTTCTCCTCTCAGCGATGCAACCACCACCTTCGTAAGCCGGAGTTGACAATGCGAGGCAACCAACCGAGAATAGCCGTATGTCTTTTTGGAGTGATCGTATCATTTTGGTTCGGCTGTTTCTACGCTGTGGGCCCATGCGTCGCTTATGATCGTGAAGGTCCCGTCGTAAAAGCCGTACGCGCCGTGAGCCCGGCAGTGGTTAACATAAGTTCGGTCATATCCGCCCGCAAGCGATCCGGACCCTTTTCGGGTTTTGGTCTTAATCCGTTTTTTGACTCTTTTTTCAAGGACTTTTTCGATCCCTATCTCGAGCGTCAACCCGAAAGAAGCACCCTGGGCTCAGGGGTCATCCTCGACGGAAAACGCGGTCTGATCATCACCAATGCCCATGTGATCGCCAATGCCGGAACGATCAAAGTGACACTTCAGGACGAAAGAGAGTTCGAGGCCGAGATTGTCGGTGCCGACCCTGATTTCGACCTGGCAGTCCTGCGCATCCAATCCAAAGCAGTGCTGCCGGAGGTCAAAATGGGCAGTAGCGACGATTTGATGATCGGTGAGACCGTCATCGCCATCGGTAACCCTTTCGGATTTTCTCACACCGTAACCACCGGTGTGATCAGCGCACTCGACAGGAGTATTCGCACAGACGATCGCGTGTTCCACGAATTTATTCAGATCGATGCTTCCATCAATCCCGGTAACAGCGGGGGGCCGTTGCTCAACATCAACGGTGAACTGATCGGTATCAACACCGCCATTTATGCCAAAGCCCAGGGAATCGGATTTGCGATTCCGATCAGCAAAACCCGCAAAATCATTTCCGACCTGATCGCTCACGGTGAGGTCATCGAGCCATGGATCGGGATTATCGTTCAGAACATCGATGCCGGCCTGTCCCGGTATCTGAACGTTCCCGCCAAATCCGGCGTTTTGATCAAAATGGTCGAAAATGGCAGCCCGGCCGCCAAGGCCGGAGCCCGTGAGGGGGATATCCTCTTGGCCCTGGATAACCGCAAAATCGTCTCTGCGGATGATTTTCAGAGCACCATGCGGAATTATTCCATTGGAGACAAACTGAATCTAAAACTCCGGCGCAGAGCTGAGTCGCTTACCCTATCTGTTCTTGCCAGTCAATTTCCTATGGAAAGGGCCGCTGCGCTCGGCTACCGTCTCCTGGGAATCCGAACCGATGACTTAACGCCCGGCACACGGGTTCGTTTTAATGTCGCTGCGGACTCGGGCGCGTTGATCTCCGAGCTCAACCCGCAGAGCTATCTGGCGCAAATCGGTGCCAGAAGCGGTGACGTCATTCGGCGGATAAATGAGGTGCCGATCAAAAACAGTAAAGATTTCAATGCGGCAATCGTCAAGTACCGTCACAAGAAATCAATCATCATACTGCTGCAACGCGGAGATCAAGGATATTACATCACCATTGAATTATAGCTAGTGTCAATCCATAAATGGTCTTTTTCTCGCTGGACTGCCGGTCGTAGCGGGTTTCCGGCTGCGGCGTACATAAAGTACGCCTCGCCGCAAATCCCGCAAGGCGGGACGGCCTTGCCCAGCGAAAAAAATCATCATTTATGAATTGGACACTCAACAGTGCCTAAAAAAGATCGTGGATGGGCACTATCTATCGCGCGGTGTTAAAGATGTCTTCAGCTTCAGCGGTGCAAACGAAACGATCAGCCGGGATATAATTCCATGAAACGAACGAAAATCGTCCATCTTCTGGCTTCTCAAAAATCAGTCGATCGTGTCTTGATTAAGGGCTGGCTGCGCACCCGGCGGGATTCCAAGGGGTTTTCCTTCCTGGAAGTCAATGACGGGTCATGCTTGCACAACGTTCAGGTCATCGCCGATGAAAAGCTGGAAAATTACGCCGATATCAAACAACTCTTGACCGGTTCTGCAGTGGCTGTCATCGGTAACCTGGTCGCATCCAGCGGAAGCGGTCAGAGTTGGGAGATACAGGCGCAGAAGATCGAGGTCATCAGCGGTGCTCCCGACAGCTATCCTCTTCAAAAAAAGCGGCATAGCGACGAATATTTGAGGACCATCGCGCACCTGAGACCGAGAACCAACAAGTACGGCGCTGCATTCCGGATTCGGTCGGACCTCTCTTTTGCCGTTCACAAATTTTTCAAGGATCGTGGTTTCACGTACATTCACTCACCGGTCATAACTGCTTCGGACTGTGAAGGCGCCGGTGAACTCTTCCATGTGACGTCACTCGATCTGAATCGCGTTCCCTTGAAAAACGGCCAAACCGACTACGACCAGGATTTTTTTGGCAAAGAAGCCAACCTGACGGTCTCCGGCCAGTTGGCAGCCGAGATGTTTGCACTGGCGCTGGGTGATGTCTATACCTTCGGTCCAACTTTTCGGGCCGAAAATTCGAACACCCGTCGTCATGCGGCCGAATTCTGGATGATCGAGCCGGAAATGGCCTTCTGCGATCTTAAGGGCAATATGGACCTCGGCGAAGAGCTGGTCAAATACCTGGTCACCTTCGTGCTGCAAGAGTGCCGATACGATCTGGAACTTTTTGCCCGTTTCGTCGACAAATCCCTTCTGCCAACCCTCGATACCATCGCGACCTCTAATTTCGTGCGGTTGCCCTACGCCGAAGCGGTTGAACTGCTGAGCCGGTCGAACCGGAAATTCGAATACGCGGTTGCCTCCGGTAAAGATTTGCAATCCGAACATGAACGTTATCTCACCGAAGAACATTTCAAAAAACCGGTCATCGTCTATGATTACCCGAAGGAAATCAAACCGTTTTACATGCGCATGAACGATGACGACCGTACTGTCGCAGCCATGGACGTTTTGCTGCCGAGCATCGGCGAAATTATCGGCGGCAGCCAGCGTGAAGAACGCCTGTCGGTTCTCGAATCACGAATGGAAGAGATGGGAATGTCGCAAGAGCCCTACTGGTGGTATCTCGACTCGCGTCGCTACGGGTCGGTTGAACACAGCGGATTCGGCCTTGGTTTCGAACGACTGCTGATGCTGGTTACCGGCATCGGCAATATCCGCGATGTCATTCCCTTCCCGCGGACACCCAAGAATATTGATTTCTAATAAGAGGACTTTTTTATGAAAATCCAATTTATTGAAGCCCGTGACCTGCCCGATCTGTGGTTCCAGGCTGTTTACCAGATAATCGAAAATGGCCGAAAATTTAAAATTGACAGGGGATCGTATGCCGGTCAGGAACGGCTCGAATACGACTATTTTGTTGGACATATAAAATTTCCTGGAACACAACCGCTTCTGCCCGACATTCCCGCTTCCTGCGGCATTCCGAATCCTGTAGAAGAAGAGTATATTATAGGGGGTAAAAATTATCAACGCAGCTATATAGAATACATTATGACAGGCCATAAAGAGCCGGGCGAGTCCTATACATATGGGGAGAGGCTTACAAAAGCACCCATTACGGGCGATAAAAGAATCTGGTGGGACAAGGGAGACAAGGAAATAATCGATAAAAGGGAAGTTGACGGAAAAATCATATTTGAGCAAGACGGGCAGCTGTATCTGAATCAAATTGAATGGATCATAGACACCTATAAACGCTACGGCCATCGAAACAACCAGATGGTCCTGCAGGTGGGACATCCCTCTGATCTCACTCTTTTGGACCCACCATGCCTGCGTTCGATCGATACGCGCATACAAGACGGAAAGCTTAACTTTATCGTTTATTTTCGTTCCTGGGACCTATGGGGTGGAATGCCGGCAAACCTTGCCGGAATACAGTTCCTCAAAGAATACATGGCCGGGGAAGTCGGTGTCGATGACGGAGAAATGATAGTAGAAAGCAAAGGCCTTCACCTTTACGGATATGCGGAGGATCTTGCTAAGCTCAGATGCATGAAGGAATAATGAAAGATTTCTTTTCTGTTCTTGGGGAAGTTCCCCAGCCACGCGATTGTCTGCAGGCCATTCAGCCTGTCCTGCGTCCGGGAGGGTTGCTGTCGATTACTGAAATTCAAGGCGACCCCGATGCTCTGGGACAAGTTGAAGTACAACGATTGGCACACCAATGTGGGTTCTCTTCTCTTGAAACGGTCTCACTTTTTAAAGGGTTCACACTCAATTTTACGAAATCCCCTTGTGTGGACGATCTGCGCCAGCAGGGTTTCGGCCCCGACCCGTTTGGCTTCCATTATCATAGTTCCCGTGCCATTGACCGTTGCACCGATCAATTTGTCGCCCTGGCTTTTCTCTACCGGTATGAATTCACCGGTGACCATTGACTCGTCGATCGCACTTTTGCCTTCCACAACGATGCCATCCACCGGCACTTTCTCGCCCGGTCGCACCCGCAGCTCATTGCCGGGCTGCACCTGTTCGAGTGCAATGTCTTCTTCAGCGCCGTCATCTCGAATTATTCGGGCGGTTTTAGGAGCCAGCCCCAGCAGCGCCTTGATGGCTGAACTGTTCTGGCAGCGGGCTTTCAATTCCAGCATCTGGCCTATCAGAATCAGGGTGGTGATGACTGCCACCGCTTCAAAATAGACCGCCACCGTGCCCTCTTTTCCCCTGAAGGAGGCCGGGAATAGGTCAGGGAAGATTGCCGCGATCAGGCTTTAGATGTAAGCAACCGACACGCCCAGTCCAATCAGGGTGAACATATTGAGATTCCAGGATACGACAGACTGCCAGCCCCGCACCAGAAATGGCCAGCCGCCCCAGAACACGACCGGTGTTGCCAATAAAAGTTCGAGCCAAACAAGGATATTTTTCGAGGCTAACCGTGCCAATGGGTTACCGGGAATCAGGTCGCCTTCTGCTTTCCTTTCACGTGGATTTCACTGATCACTCCTCTGTTTCCGCGAAAAGAATATAATGAGAAATTCTACGGTTTCGCCTTCCATGCTGACCGGTCACTTCTGGTTGATCTTCTTGCTGAAGGCCGAATCCGACGGCTTCTCCTCCCGTTGCTTTGGCTGCCAACGCTTTTCCAATTCGTCCAAGTTCTTGCTGTGTGTCAGAATCACGATCTCGTCGCCTGCGTGCAGCGTGGTATCCTCATCGGCATGAGCGAACTTGTCTTCCCGATAATAGCAAACGACGCGGGCATCCGCAGGCAGCTTTAGCTCTTTGACGACGACAGCGTCTTCTTCCTTGGCGGTGAATGTGAAAAACCGGGCCTCGTCCTTGATAACCGTGGACAACTCGACGTTTTTACTGCCGCCGACCATGTCCTCCAGGAAACGGCTGATCGTGCGGGACGGGATGATCGTGTCCTTCAACCCCAACTCATGGCAGATGACCTCGAATTGCTCATCGAGAATGCTCGTCACGACTCGCTTGAATCCGAGGGAGCGGCCGACGAGGCTGGCAATGACGTTGGCTTGGTCGCTATCTGTCAAGCAGAACAGGAAGTCAGTCTGTTCGGGATTCACCTCGCGCAGGATGTCGGGCCGGCTGCCATCGCCTTGCAGGAAGCTACAGTCCATCTCTTCAGACAATTCGTCGATCTTGGCCTTGTCGGTCTCGATGATGATGACTTCGTATCCCTTCTTGACGAGTGCTTTAGCGGTTTCAATGCTGATTTCGCCAGCTCCAATAAACACAGTTCTCATGTTCCCTCCATTCTCCTGCCAAACCAGGTCCCAGGGTACAGCATCACAAACCACGCGATGATTTCAAGTCTTCCCATCAGCATGTCAACGCACAAAATCCCCTTGAGCAGTGCGGGCAATGTTTCACTCGTCAGCCCCACAGAAAGCCCCGCCGTTCCAATCGCCGAAGCCACTTCAAATAAGGAGTCGAGCGGGCTGTAACCCATTGCAACAAACGGCAGCCAGGACAGCGCGACGACGGTTACGAAAAGCACGATGAGCAGTAAGGCCGCATGGATTTCTTCGTCCTGCAACCGGCGGCCTGCCAGTCGGGGTTCGATGACGGCGTGTTTCGGCAAACAGGTCCGCAGGAGGATCAACCGAAACACACTCACCGCGATCAACAGCCGCAGCAGCTTGAATCCGCCTGCAGTCGATCCTGCGCCCCCGCCCACAAGCATCGAGAAGATCAGGACCAGCTTCGAGCCCGCATCGAGTTGCGCACACGGCATCGAGGAAAAACCCGCGGTTGTCTGCGCGGAAAATGCGAGCAAGGGCGCGTGGTGGAGTACTTGAGGCCAAGCCATGCCGGCGCTCAATCGCATGGCGGCGCCCACCGCCAGCGAAACGACCAGGGAAGCGATTATGACGGCCCGGAGTTGCAGAAAGTCCACTGCAACGCGCCGCTTCATCTTTAACACTCGGTAATAGAACGCCAGCGGGATCGCACCGGCGAGGCAGAGCAAAGTAATCCACACCTGTGCGGGCCAACCGAACGCCGCGAGGCTGCCGTCATGCGGGGCAAAGCCTCCGGTAG
>Ga0210085_1000689_pt1 | contig 13929 bp, 11 predicted proteins | sample China_Galinas_PW_5_FD_184866 | JGI IMG/M metagenome (GOLD analysis project Ga0210085, IMG submission 184866) | Wetland microbial communities from San Francisco Bay, California, USA, that impact long-term carbon sequestration - China_Galinas_PWC_D1... | ecosystem: Environmental > Aquatic > Marine... | reverse complement strand
AATTCTATTATTCAATAAAAATTGGGTTTATGGTGATTTGACGACATCAATTTCTTTCTAATAAAACTCAATTTTTTTATATTTCAACCCGATTTAAATCGGGTACACAAATTATATATGAAAATCTACAATCACCTGCTAAATACAATCAAAACAAAAGGAGCCGCTTATCTGGTCCTTTTAGATCCCGATAAATTGTCCGTTTCAAAAATTGCTCCATTCATCCGGCATTGTGAAAAATCTGGCGTAGATGGTTTCCTTATCGGTGGAAGTTTGATGATGAGCGGTGATCTTGATTCGTTTTTAGAAAATGTAAAAGTTGAAACATCCCTTCCTTTAATAATTTTTCCAGGAAGTGTAAACCAGATTTCCCCGAATGCTGATGCAATACTTTTCTTGTCAGTAATTAGCGGAAGAAACTCAGAGCATTTAATTGGAAAACATGTTACCGCATCTCCATTAATAAAAAGAGCTAAAATTGAACCAATCTCAACCGGGTATATTTTGGTTGAATCCGGAGTTACAACAACCGCTGTCTACATGAGTGGAAGCCTCCCTGTTCCGAGGAACAAACCAGAGATCGCGGCAGCAACGGCATTAGCAGGAGAGTATCTGGGGATGAAATTTATTTATCTTGAAGCTGGCTCCGGTGCTCAGGATTCAGTTCCTGATGAAATGGTAAAAGCTGTTTCGGAACAATGTTCAGTCCCAATAATTGTAGGTGGCGGTATTTGCCATCCTAATGCTGCAAGAAAAAAAGTTGACAATGGTGCAAGTGTTATTGTAACAGGAAACTTTTTTGAAGATGAGAATAACTGGGATATGATAAGAGATTTTGCAAATGCGGTCCACCATAAACTTCCGGTAGAAGTTTAATAAAGTAATAAATTCGAAATTGTCTTTCCCGCGGAAGCCTGCCTGACCGGAAGGCAGGCGGGAATCTAATTTTTAAAGAGAAATAAATATGGATGCAAAGAAATTTATAGTTGATTCGTTAATTGAAAGCTCTGAAACAAAGCTGAAGATAAAAGATAATCTTCAGGAAGATATTTTGAAGGCTGTTGATCTGATCTCGACCTGTTATAAAAATGGGAACAAACTTTTGCTTGGCGGTAACGGCGGAAGTGCAGCAGATTGCCAGCACATTGCAACTGAATTGATGATAAGATTGAGCCATCACATTCGGAGACCAGCTCTACCAGCTATTGCACTAACAACAGATTCATCAAACCTTACAGCCGGTGGAAATGATATTGGCTTTGAAAATGTATTTGCCAGAAATATTGAAGGACTTGGAAATAAAGGGGATATTCTGCTTGCAATTTCAACCAGCGGAAACTCACCAAATATTATTAAAGCCACACATTCTGCACACAATAAAGAAATGAAAGTAATTGGGTTTTTAGGTGGCAACGGTGGCAAACTAAAAAAACTTGTTGATCTTCCAATCATAATTCCTTCATCCAATGTTCAGCGTATTCAGGAAGGGCATATCACAATTGCACATATCGTTTGTGAACTTGTTGAAGATAAACTATACGGTAAGCCGTAAATTCCAAAATACAAGTAATTTTCAAACTCCAATTTCAAAATGAAATTACTTTCATCATATGAATTTTAATTATTGAGATTGTGGATTTATTTGAATTTTGAGATCTGTTATTTGGGAATAGAAAGTGTGCTTCCTATCCAGAAAACTTTATCTCCCAAGTTAATACCGTGTTCATCACAAAATCCTGCATTCACTTCTAGTACATAAATTGCTGGTTCTGAGGAAGGATAGCTTTGCTCTGATAGTGGTGTTGTATTTTTATGAATCGTTACAATTTCCTTATCACTATTGATGAAAAGGATATCGAGTGAAAACATTGTATTAAGCATCCAGAAAGACTGAATTCTTTCCTGCGGAAAAATAAAAAGCATACCCTGCATCTTTTCCATACTTTCTCTATTCATTAAACCAAGTTGTCTTTCGTAATCATTGTCTGCAATTTCGATATCAATTTTAATTATCGGGTTTCCAAGTGTATCAACAAAAGTAAGTTCACCTTCTTTTTTAAATGTGTAGTAGTGCATAGTGGAGTCTTCATCCTGACAGTTATTAAGGACAAATATTAGTACGATGACTATTGCAATGGTTGCTATTCCAATTTTCACGATTACAGGCTGTAATTTTTTTTTAGATGATGCAGAATCGTTCTGCTTTTTCTTAATAATCTTTTTACCCATAGTATAAATTCCGATATTTGCAGACAGTAATATAGCTAATAGCAATATAAATTTATGACCACAAATAAGTCAAAAATTCTGGATAGAAAAAAAATTACTCTGAATGACGCGCAGAATAAAATGATTACCAGCGGTTGGGGAAAGGAAGTGCTTGAGGAAACCATAACTGAGAAAATTACCTACTTATCAAATGGATTAAAAGTTAAAGGTTACATTTCATATCCAGCTGATCAATCAAAAAAATATCCCTGTGTTATCTGGAATCGTGGAGGAATTGAAAACCGGGGAGTAATTGATTCTTTTACTGCAAGAGGAATGTTTGGGCAAATTGCAAACTGGGGCTACGTTGTTTTTGCATCTCAATATCGCGGCAATGACGGTGGTGAGGGTAAAGATGAATTTGGCGGTGATGATGTAAACGATGTCCTCAATTTAATTCCATTAGCTAATGAAATTGAAAATGCGGATAAAACCAAGTGGGGAATTGAAGGCTGGAGTCGTGGTGGAATGATGACATACATTGCACTTACGAAAACTGATGTCTTTAAATGTGCTATAGTTAGTGGTGGAATTGCAAATCTTCGGTGCAGTTCAGATGAAAGTCCTTTTATGAGAAGACTCTATGAAGTAACGATGGGTAAATATAAAGGTGAAGAATTTTATCAAAAGTGTGAGAGTCGTTCAATAGTAAAGTTTGCTGATAAATTGTCTAAAACCACACCAATACTCATTATTCACGGAACTGAAGACGAAAGAGTCTTACCACACGATTCGATGGATCTTTCATATAAGCTTCTTGAATTGAAAATTCCTTTTCGACTTGTCATGCTTGAAGGTGGTGATCACTTTATGAAAAAACACAGAAAGGAAGTTGATGAAATGAGGAGAAAATGGTTTGAGAAATATTTGATGTGAAAATAATTTCCCCTCCTGCCAGAGGAGGGGATAATTGGGAGGAGGGAGAACAAAACTACAAAATAAACTTACTCAAGTCTCTGTCTTTAACAATTTTGTCGAGTTTGTCTTTAACAAATTCAGAAGTGATTTTAATTTTTTCTGTTGGGATTTTATCCGGCACATCGAATAAGATTTCATCTAGCAAAGTAGTGAGAATTGTGTGAAGTCTTCTGGCACCGATGTTTTCAACAGCTTCATTGACTTCTGTTGCTATGCGTGCAATTTCTCTTATCCCATCTTCCGCAAAATGTAATTTAACTCCTTCAGTTTCGAGTAATGCTGAGTATTGTTTTAACAATGCATTTTGTGGAGTAGTTAGTATCTGCACAAAATCTTCTTCAGTTAAACTTTTTAACTCAACACGAATTGGAAATCTTCCCTGCAATTCGGGAATAAGATCAGAAGGTTTTGCGATGTGAAATGCGCCGGAAGCAATGAAGAGAACGTGATCAGTTTTTACCACACCGTATTTTGTATTTACATTTGTTCCCTCTACAATGGGAAGAAGATCTCTCTGAACACCTTCGCGGGACACGTCCGGTCCGTGACCCTTCCCGCCACCACCAGCTACTTTATCAATTTCATCAATAAATATAATACCGGATTCTTCAACACGCTTAATTGCTTCGCGATTAACAGCATCCATATCAATTAACTTTTGCGCTTCTTCCTGAGCTAAGATTTTTCTGGCTTCAGCTATAGTTGTTTTTCTTTTCTTCTTTTTCTTCGGCATCAAATTGCCGACAATTTCCTGGATGTTCATACCCATATCATCCATTCCAAGTGGACCCATAACCTGCATACCAATAGCAGGTGCGGCCTGAGAATCAAATTCAATCAATTTTTCATCCATTTCACCGTTTTTCAATTTCAACTTCATCCATTCACGAGTTTTTTTGTTTTGATATTCTGCTGAGTTTGTATCGTCAACAGTTTGTTCAGAACTGCTTTGCGATTGTACCTGAACTGGTTGCACCGGTTGATGTGGTTTCTTAACAGGGGGAATAAGGATATCAAGAATCCTTTCTTCTGCAAGATGCTCAGCTTTTGATTGAACTTCCTTTGTCTTTTCAGCTTTAACCATATTTACTGAAAAGTCAGTTAGATCACGAACCATTGATTCAACATCTCTTCCAACATAACCAACTTCCGTAAATTTAGAAGCTTCAACTTTTACGAATGGTGCTGCAGCAAGTTTTGCAAGTCTTCTGGAAATTTCAGTTTTACCAACTCCGGTTGGTCCAATCAATATAATATTATTAGGAAGGATTTCTTCACGGAGAACATCCTCAATTTGCTGTCTGCGCCATCTGTTTCTAAGTGCAATAGCTACTGCACGTTTTGCTTCAGTCTGACCAATTATATATTTATCAAGTTCTTTTACAATTTTGCTAGGAGTCAACTCCTGCATAGATCTTTCATTCATAAAAATATTTCCTTTCAAGTAACTCTATTTCAATTTCATCCCTCTTGGGCTGGCGTCGTTTCGATTTAATGAAACGAAGCTCCTTAGTCAATCACTTCAACATTAATTTTATCATTAGTGTAAATGCAAATTTCTGATGCATTCTTAAGTGATTCTTCAGCAATCTCTTTTGCAGAGAGTTTGCTGTACTTTTTTAACATTTTTGCTGCCGACAAAGCATACATACCACCCGAACCAATGGCAACTATTTTTTCATCGGGTTCAATAACATCTCCGTTACCGGAAATAACCAGCGCCGTATCTTTTGAAACAACAGCAAGCATAGCTTCAAGGCGACGAAGAATTTTATCTGTCCGCCATTCTTTTGCAAGCTCAACAGCTGCACGACTTACATTACCACGATATTGCTGCAATTTATCTTCAAATCTTTCCATTAAGGAAAAAGCATCTGCTGCACCTCCTGCAAATCCACAAATTACTTTTCCATCTGATAGTTTTCTTATCTTTAAAGCATTGTGCTTCATAATTGTGTTGCCGATTGAAACCTGTCCATCTCCGCCTAGTGCAGCGATTCCGTTATGAACAATTCCAAGTATTGTTGTTGATCTGATTTTGTTACTCATAAAAATTCCTTATTCAATTCCACAAAAAACATTTTTATTGTAAGGCTTAAACAATTTGAAAGGGACAATTCTAGGAACTTCCTCTCTGTAATTTTCATAATCGTCGCCAAATTGTCTCACTAATTTCTTCTCTTCAAAATAAGAACCAATGTAAAAATAAACCACCGTGCATAGGAAGAATGTGAGGTAGAACAAATCCATTGTAGGTCTGAAAAGTAAGAAAGTTATTGAAAAAAAATAAATTGGATGTCTTGAATATCTGTAAGGTCCTTCAATTCGAAGCGTAAAATCCTCATCTAGTTCAGTTGTGTAGCGTTTATCAATAAATCTTTTAATTTGATCAAGCCCCAAAAATTCTCTGAAACAAATATACTTAAACGCCCATAATATTGCCGCCAGAGAAAGAAATTGTGGGATTAGAATTATTAAATCAAAAGGATTTTGCAAGTCGTAAATAGTGATGTGGGGCTTTGGAGAGACTAGGTAGATAATGTAAAGAGATGCAATGGTAACGAGATTGTAAAGTAGTCGGTAAAAAGCGATTAAATCACCAAAGGCATTTCTGATTTTAATCTTTACTGTATCTGAAGCAAGCAGTGAATGAGTGTAACCAAATACCGCAAATAAACTGATGATGATTAGTACATCAACGAGCACATCCATTAAAGCTCTTTTCTAAGCCTTGCAACCGGGAGTCGTAATTGTTCTCTGTATTTTGCAACTGTTCTTCTGGCGATATGAATTCCTTCCTGATTAAGAAGCTCAGCAAGTTTATCATCGCTAAAAGGTTTTCGCTTATCTTCTTTGTCAATAATTTCTTTTAGTCTCTCTTTAATATGTTTGTTGGAAACTTCTTCACCGTTATCTGTTGCTAGACCTTCGCTAAAGAAATATTTTAATTCATGAATACCCTGTGGGCTTTGAACATATTTACCATTGACAACACGGCTGATAGTTGAGATATCCATATTTATTTCTTGTGCGATATCTTTATAGATCATCGGTGTAAGTGCTTTTGGGCCCTTCTCAAAAAACGCATATTGTCTGTGGAAAATTGCCTGCATTATTTTCATTAATGTATCTCTTCTTTGCTGTATACATGCTATGAACCATTTGGCAGATTCAAATTTTTCCCTTAAAAATTTATACGTTTCTTTTTCTCTCGTAGATTTTTTACCACGTTTTCTGTTGCTTTCAAACATCTCAAGGTATTGTTTGCTTATCGTTACAGAAGGCATACTCCTGTCATTCAAAGTAATCACATAATCATTTTCAACTTTTTCAATAATAAAATCGGGTGAAATCTGGTTCATTTCTGCTGAACTGATATTTCCTTCCCCGGGTTTTGGATTCAGGCTTTGTATCAGGTTAACAGTTTCGCGAAGTGTTTCATCAGTGAGGTTCATCTTTTGCTTAAGAATATCAAATCTTCGTTTTGTAAAATCATCATAAAATTCAATAAGCATTTTCTCAGCAATATACCTGTAGTAGTCATCTGCATTTTTAATATTACGTATTTGAACAAGAAGACATTCCTGAAGATTTCTGCTTGCAATCGCTAAAGGATCGAAAAGCTGTATTCGTGCTAACAAGCTCTCGGCTATTTCAGGATCGATTTTAATATGATCAAACAATTCGAGTTCATTTAATATTTCACCTAGCCCTCTTTTCAAGTATCCGGCATCGTCTAGATTACCAATAATTTCTTCACCAAGTCTGTGTCTGTCATCATCAAGGTTTAGCATATTAAGCTGTTCTAACAAATGTTCAGATAAAGTTTCTCTTACAGGTGCCAGTGGTTGAAACTGCTCCTCGTCACTTCCTCGATAAACTCTCTCGTGGTCCTGGTCATCATCGTTCATGTAATCTTCCAGGCTGAACTCTTCGTTATCAGGATCCTTTATTTCATCTACTACAGTATCTTCATCCTTTTCCTTATCATCAGTTTCTTGCTGTAGTTCCATTTCTTCTTCAAGAATTGGATTTAGTTCAAGCTCAGTTTTAATTCTCTGCTCAAGTGCAAGAGTGTTAAGCTGCAGAAGTTTCTGATATTGTATCTGCTGAGGTGAGAGTTTTTGCTGTTGTGATAAACGTTGACTAAGTGTTAGCATTTTGTTTTCCGATTAGTTCCTTAAATTGTGAGTACCATTCTTCTCCATACAACCTGTTGAGTGGTTCTTCGCAAAATTCAGCAACAGTTGTATTTTCTTTTTTTCCAAGTTCAATAGCTGGTTGACATTCATCGAGGTGTTCATACCTGAGAACGTCTCCGCCAAAATCTGAAATTCTTATTGGGAACAGATGACAGGAAATTGGTTTTTTAAAATCAGTTTTGCCTTCCAGAAAGGCTTTCTCAATTGAGCATTTTGCAATACCTTCATCGTAGTAAACGAAAACACAGGCACGGTGATCGACACTCTTTAGTAACGGCTCGTCATTTATTATGTCATAAAAACCTTCCTCCTCAATTACACTTCTGTGCATCATCGGAACGTAGTCGATAACAGTACTTAATATGTTGCCTATCCTATCAATTTCTTCCCATGTAACCGGTGCTCCATATTTGCTTTCGAAAGTGCAGCAAGCACCTTTGCATTTCAATAAATCGCATTTGAAAGGCGTTTCCGCAATTTCTTTTCTAACTATAATATTTCCAACCGGTAAAATTTGCTTATTCATTAACTTGGAATAATTTTTGTTAAAAAATAAGCAATTGATTCTTTTTTACAAAGTTTTAATACTCTTCCCAATTGATTAAATTCCTTCCCAAATTTCGACAAAATGCTCCCTGCATAGATGAATTTTAATAACAAAGTTGTTCTTTTAACCGGAGCCTCATCCGGAATAGGTTATACCCTTGCAAAATCACTGCCAAAGGAAAATTGCTCGCTTGCTCTTCTCTCAAGAAGAAAAAATACTCTCGACGAACTTGTAGCTGAGATTATAAACGGAGGAGGGAAAGCATTATCGTACAAATGTGATGTCGGAAATATAGATGATGTAAAGAATGCTTGTAAGCAGATAAAAAATGATTTTGGTAGAATTGATATTGCAATTCTAAATGCCGGAACATCTCATAGAGCAGATGTAAAAAATTATTCTGTAGAAATTGCCAGAAATATTTTTGATGTTAATGTTTTTGGAATTATCAATTTTATTGAACAACTTCTTCCCGATTTCATTCAAAGAAAGGAAGGAATGCTAGTGGGTGTTTCAAGTCTTGCAGAAGCTCGTGGGTTCCCGAAAAGCGGATTTTATAATGCAAGTAAATCTTCTGTAAGCTTGATGCTTGAAAGTCTTAGAGTAGAATTAAAACCCTACAACATAAAAGTGTTAACAGTAAAACCAGGTTTTGTCAGAACGCCAATGACTGATAAAAATGATTTTCATATGCCTTTCCTAATGGATGCTGATAGAGCAGTAAAAATTATTGTCAATGGAATAAAAAAAGAGAAACACATAATTCAGTTTCCATTAACAACTGTCATCGGATCAAAAATAGCTAAATTTTTACCTGACTGGCTTTTTGATTTTTTAATGAGAAGACCACTACCACCAAGAAAGAATTAAATTGTTGCTCAGACTGCTAAAAAAAATATTGCCTGTTTTTGTTCTGCTTACCGTATCAATTCTTCCACAATCTGATTCGACTCTGATTTTGAGTGAGATAATGTTTTATCCACAATCCGGACCAAATGAATTTATTGAGTTGTACAACACAAGCGAAACCGAAAGCATTGATCTAGATTCCTTTAAAGTAAAATACTATACTGCAAATCCAGATATTATCACAGATGCGGGAGAAGGAACAATTCTTCCACCTAATTCATTTGCAATAATTTTGGAAAACGATTATGTGATTGGCAGTGGAATTTATGATAATTTAATCCCTGATGAAGCTCTGATCCTTAAAATAACAGATAACACCTTTGGTGGTGGAATGTCAAACACAACTGACAGACCAATTTGGCTAATTAATGCTGCAGATGATACTTTGGAATCGTATTTCTACTCTGCAAACAATTCGCAGGCACATTCAGATGAAAAAATAGTTTTAGTAAAAGATAGTTCTCAAAGTAACTGGGCAAATTCGCTGGTTACAAATGGAACTCCGGGATTTGGGAATTCGGTTACACCAGTTCAGCATGATCTACAAATGTTTTCTCTAACTTTTCAACCTTCATTGCTCTTTGAAGGGGATGATGTTACAATTTCAGCAAAAGTAAAAAACATCGGAACTAGTGTGGCTGACAATTATTCGATTGAAATTTATAACGATGCCAATTTCGATTCAACTGCCGATCCCGGTGAACTTATAATTTCACAACAATATTCAAATCTTTCTCCCGGGGATTCAATAAGCGCTAGTACTATTTTATCTTCATTATCTGTTGGTGATTATCAAATCATAGCAAAAGCAGTTTATGTGCTTGATGAAAATCCAACGAACAACGAATTGATTAATTCTTTTGAGGTTTTTCCACCAGGTGCTGCTTATAATGATGTTGTGATTAATGAAATTATGTATGCACCAACAACCGGTGAACCTGAGTGGGTTGAAGTTTACAATCGTAATACGAGTCCTATAAATTTGAAAAAGTGGAAGTTTTCTGATGCTGCTTCTACAATTACAATTACAAATAATGATATACTTATTCCTGAAAATAATTTTGTAGTTCTCAGCAGAGATTCATCAATCTTAAATTTCTATGATGTGGGATCTGAAATATTAGTTGTAAACCTCCCGGCATTGAACAATACCGGAGATGCAATTGTGATTAAAGACTCATTGGGTGTTATTATTGATTCACTTTATTATCTACCTGACTGGGGTGGAAACACTGGTGGCAAGTCTCTTGAAAGAATTTCAACTGAAATTTCAAGTATTGACTCTTCCAACTGGGGAACTTCTGAAAGTGTGTTCAAAGCAACGCCTGGACTGATCAATTCAATAACGCAGAAGGAATTTGATGTGGCTGTTGATGATGTTTTATTTGATCCTGAATTTCCAATTCAGGGAGACACAGTATCAATCTCGGCAATGATCAAAAACCTTGGTAGTATCGATGCAAACTTTTCACTTCAACTTTTTGAAGATACAAATCTTGACTCAGTTCCGGATTTATTAATTGAAACAATACAGAATTTGAATCTTGCATCCGATGATTCTTCCGTTTTCGAATTCAATTATTCCATTCAATACATACAATCAAAAAAAGCATTTTTAGTAAAAGCTGATTTTAGTCCTGATCAGGATACAACAAATAACTCGTTCTACAAAACTATTGAACCGGGATTACCTGCTCAGTCAATTGTTATCAATGAGATTATGTACACGCCTGTTGGCGGCGAACCTGAATGGATTGAACTTTTCAACAAAACAAATCTTTCAATCAATTTAAATGGATGGACGATCAACGATGTTTTCACAACCCCGGTAACTGCTGAAATCAATGAAGATGTTTTTATTCAGCCGAATTCATATTTGGTATTAAGCAGAAGTGCTGCTATTTATGATTATCACAGAGTCATTCCTTCAGAGATTTTTGTGATTTCACTTCCGACTTTAAATAATGATGTTGACGGTGTTGTTCTGAAAGATGACCGCGGACTTCAAATGGATTCAGTTCTTTATTCAAACCAATGGGGAGGAACAAATGGCTACTCACTGGAAAGAGTATCTGTTGATGCCAACTCTAATCTTCCAGCCAACTGGGGAAGCTCTATAGATATTGAACAAAGTACGCCGGGAAGAATAAACAGCTTAACTCCAAAACAATTTGACCTATCTGTTGTAGAGATGAATTTTAATCCGCGTTTTCCCGTTGACGGCGATGATGTTTACATAAATGCTTTCATAAAAAATAATGGAAACAGCTCTACAAATAATTACTCGGTCGAATTTTATATCGATACTGATTCTAACAATGTTGTTGATCAACTACTTAGTACAGTTGGCAATTTGGATCTTGCTTCCGGTGACTCTGCAAGTATCACTTCTTCTTCACCAATTCAGAATATTCATTCAGAAATATTAGCTGCTGTGAGAGTAGTTTTTCCAGCCGATGAAGACACATTGAATAACTATTATGAAAATACTGTTGAACCTGGATTTCCTTCGGGTGTGGTTCTAATTAATGAAGTTATGTACAACACTGAAACGGGAAAACCTGAATGGGTGGAGTTAGTTAATGTTTCCGGGGATAGTTTAAATGTTATAAACTGGTCAATCAGTGATGTGCTTTCAACTCCGACGAAAAGCTTTATAACTAATAATGATTATTTCCTGCAGCCAGATGAATATGTGATAATTGCGAAAGATACTTCATTTAATTCAGCTTACCTGGGAGTAACGTCAAAAATATTTTATGCGAACTTTGGCAGTCTTGGAAACACAGAAGATGGAGTTGTAATTTATGATTTCAGAAATGGAATTATCGATAGCTTGTTTTATAATTCTGATTGGGGTGGGGGGAAAGGTCTTTCACTTGAAAGAATTTCTCTGGAAGACTCAACCAATAAAATTGGCAACTGGACAACATCTCTTGACGCAACCGGATCAACCCCCGGCAGACCAAATTCAATTCTGAATGTCCCTGATTATCAGCGAAACGATCTGGTTATAAATGAAATTATGTATGATCCCGGTACGGACAACTGCGAGTTCATTGAGTTTTTCAATCTAAGTGGTGATTCGGTTAATGTTGGTGGCTGGGTAATAGTTGATGAGAATGAAAATAGTTTTAAGCTTTCTTCAATTCCATTATTGATTCCTGCAAACTCTTACTTTTTACTAGCTGCCGATTCGCTCATAATCTCAAAATACAATTTTGAAGAATCTGTCCTGAAAACAATAGTTGGAGTATCAAGTCTTGGGCTTGTAAACACCGGAGAATTAATTTTACTGAAAGACGTAAAAGGAAATTCAATTGATTCCGTATTGTATTCCGACAAATGGCAGAATGATAATTTCATTTCAACAAAAAATATTTCTCTTGAAAGAATTAATCCAAACTTAAACGGAAATGATTCTTACAATTGGAGCAGTTCAGTCGCAGCAATTGGTGCAACTCCCGGGAAACAAAACAGCATTTACACAACAAATACAAATATTTCATCGAACATTTCAGTTTCGCCAAATCCATTTTCACCGGACGATGATGGATATGAGGATTTTACGATAATTAATTATCAACTGACACAAGCAACATCCCAGGTTCAGATTAAAATATTTGATAGCCAGGGAAGACTTGTAAGAACATTAACTAATAATATGGCAAGCGGTTCTTCGGGTTCAGTTATCTTTGATGGAATTGGTGACGACGGACAGGCTTTACGGATTGGTATCTACATCATCTTTCTCGAGGCTATCAATGAAGGTTATGGTGTAGTTGAAACGATGAAGACTGTTGTTGTTGTAGCCAGGAAGTTGTAAAAATAAAACAAATTCTTTTAACTAATCTTTCGCAGATAAAATCAGGAAAATTTTGAAATTAAAAATTAAACTTCCTCACGTATTTATCCTTTTAACAGGTGTAGTATTCGCTTGTTCTATCTTAACATATTTTGTTAAATCTGGTGAATATGAAAGAGAAACAAAACAAGTTGGTACCTTAACTCGAACCATTGTAATTCCCGGAACCTACGCGGAACTTCCAAAACATATTTCGACTGAAGGAATAATTATTGGAGATAAGGTTGAGGGAGAAGCATCGCCGGTTAGTCTTGTAGGATTTCTTAGTTCAATTCCTCGCGGTATGGAAGAAGCCGCTGACATTATCTTCTTTATATTTATGATTGGGGGAGTGTTTGGCATACTGCAAAAAACCGGAACTATAATGGCATTTATTCAGAAACTGCTGGATATATTTGGAAAAAGTTCTACTCTGCTGGTGATCATTCTTATGATTGCTGTTGCAATAGGTGCTAGTACACTTGGCATGGGGGAAGAGTTTTTGCCACTCATTCCACTCTTTCTGATCGTTTCAAAAAAACTTGGATATGACAGAGTGTTTGGTGTAGGTATAGTTTGGCTTGCTGCAGAGGTAGGATTTGCTGCTGCTACTACAAATCCGTTTACAGTACAGATAGCACAGGGAATAGCAGAAGTTCCTCTTAACAGTGGTATAGGCTTTCGATTAATATTTTTTGCGGTGACAATGATAGTGGCAATGATTTATTTGCTCAGATATGGTGCAAAAGTTAAAAAGGATCCTTCAAAATCAGTAATGCCCGATGATGACTTCTCTCTCTCGGATGTTTCATTTGAAAAAGTAATTTTCACTAAGGAACATTTGACGGTAATGATTATGGGAATAAGCTTGTTTGCATTCATAATTTTTGCAGTGCAGGAATTAGGTTGGTGGATAAACGAAATGGCGGGTGCATTCTTTTTAATGGGAATTCTCGCGGTTATAATTTCACGGATGTCTTTAGACGATGCTTCGAAAGCATTTGTTGGTGGAATGAAAGAAATGGTTGTTGCTGCGCTTGTTGTTGGCTTTGCTCGGGGAGTACAGGTCGTTCTTCAGGATGGACAAATACTTGACACAATAATTCACTCAGCCGCTGATTCATTGCAGGAATATCATGAGTTCGTTGCGGCAGGCGGAATGCTGGTCTTCCAGACAACACTTAATTTCTTTATTCCTTCGGGATCCGGACAGGCTGCAGTTACAATGCCTTTAATGGCTC
>Ga0210085_1000688_pt1 | contig 13931 bp, 7 predicted proteins | sample China_Galinas_PW_5_FD_184866 | JGI IMG/M metagenome (GOLD analysis project Ga0210085, IMG submission 184866) | Wetland microbial communities from San Francisco Bay, California, USA, that impact long-term carbon sequestration - China_Galinas_PWC_D1... | ecosystem: Environmental > Aquatic > Marine... | reverse complement strand
AGGATCTGGTCCGGCAGGTAGGTCTCGAGGTCCATCACCTGGCAGCGTTGGAGGAAGCTCAGCCCCGCGCCGCGGCGGAACGCCTCCGCCGCCGGCGTCGCTCTCCCGGGGCCGAGGGCGGCGCGGATCTCCGGTGCCAGCAGGGTGTCGTAGACCCGGGAGAAGCCCAGGGCGTGGTGGTAGAGATCGAACCCCCGGTAGGAGACCCGGTCGAGGCCGCGGCCGACGAACGAGTCCAGGGCCATCAGGCGGGAGACGCCCCGGGCGAGCAGCCGGCCGGCGGGAGTGATCCAGCCGGCGAGCCGCTCGAGCGTCGCCGACTCCAGATGCCGGGTGTAGCCCATGAACAGCTCGTCTCCGCCGTCGCCCGAGAGCGCCACTGTGACGTGCTTGCGGGTCTCGCGACAGACGTAGTAGGTGGGGATGATCGACGGATCGGCGAACGGCTCGTCGTGAAGCGCCACCAGCTCGGGCAGGATGGCCGCGGCGTCCGGCGTGACGATCTCCGCCTGGTGATCGGTCCCCAGGTGTGCGGCCACCGCCCGCGCGTGCTCGGTCTCGTCCCAGCGCGCCTCGTCGAAGCCGACGCTGAACGTGCGCACCCGTCCGGGGGCGTGGCGGGCCATGTAGGCGACAATCAGGCTCGAGTCGACGCCGCCGGACAGAAACGCCCCCAGCGGAACGTCGGAGATCATGCGCAGGCGCACCGCCTCGTCGAGCGTCCGGTCGAGCTCCTCGAGCCACTCCCGCTCGTCGATCTCGGGCTCCGGCGCCGGCCGGTAGCGCCAATAGCGCTCCACCGTGGGCCCCTCGAGGCCGCCGGTCTCGCAGGGTCCGGTATCGAGGGTCAGCCAGTGGCCCGGCAGCAGAGCGTGGATGCCCCGGTAGATCGTCCGCTCCCCCACCGTGTTGCCGTACACCGTGTACTCCCCCACCGCTCGCGGATCGAGCTCGCGGCCCACCCCCGGGTGGGTCAGCAGAGCCTTGATCTCCGAGCCGAAGACAAAGCCGCCCGAGGTCCGGGTCCAGAACAGGGGCTTCTTGCCGATCCGGTCGCGGGCGATGAACAGGCGCTCGGCGCGGACGTCGTAGAGGGCGAAGGCGAACATCCCACGGAGCCGGTGGACCATCTCCGGACCCCACTCCTCCCAGCCGTGGACCAGGACCTCCGTGTCCGAGCGGGTGGCGAACCGGTGCCCGGCGGCCTCGAGCTCCGGGCGGAGCTCCTGGAAGTTGTAGATCTCGCCGTTGAACACCACCACCACCGACCGGTCCTCGTTGAACAGGGGCTGGTCGGCCGCCGACGAGGTGTCGATGATGGTCAGTCGCCGGTGGCCGAGGCCGACGTTGGCGTGCACCCAGACGCCATCGGCGTCCGGCCCGCGATGGCGGACCGCGTCCGCCATGCGGCGCACCAGCTCGCGGTCCGGCCGGCGGCCGGGAGGCGTCACCCATCCGACGATGCCACACATCTCAGTCGTCCTCCCCGCGCCCCGCCAGGATCTCCTCCATCGCCGCCTCCCAGCGGGGGACCACGGCCTCGACGCCGAAGCGCTCCCGCGCCCGGCTCCGTCCGGCCTCCCCCATCCGCCGCCGGCGCTCCGGGTCACGAGCCAGCGCGGCCACCGCTGCGGCCAGGGCCTCGGTGTCGCCCACCGGCACGAGCAGCCCGGTGACGCCGTCGTCGACGATCTCGTCCGGCCCGAACGGGCACCGGGTCGCAACCACCGGCAGGCCGAGACCCTGGGCCTCGATCAGGGCGTTCGGCAGCCCTTCGAACTCGCTGGTCGAAAGCAGCAGGTCGGCGTCGGCCATGGCGATGGACGGTCGATCGAGAAAGCCGGCGAGCTCGACGGCGTCGCCGAGCCCGAGCGCCGCGACCCGTCGCTCGAGCCGGGGCCGGAGAGCCCCGTCGCCGCACAGGCGCAGCCGAATCGGCGGCAGCGGCCCCGGGTCCAGCCCAATTCCTGGCCCCGGGTCCGGGCCGGAGCCCGCGCGACGCCGGAGCCGCGCCATCACCTCGAGGGCCAGGTCGGGCCGCTTCTGGCGCTCCAGCCGGCCCATCCACAGGAGCCGGAGCGTCCGGTCGCCGGCGTCCCGCCGGCTCCGGTCGTCCTCGGGACGTCCCATCTCCCGCTCCAGCCGTTCGAAGTCGGTCGGGTTGGGGATCGCGCGAACCCGCGGCCCTCGCCGCCCACGGGTCCCGGGATAGTAGCGCAGGAACGCCCGCTCCAGGCCCTCGGAGTTGGCCACCACCAGGTCGGCCCGCGGGTAGACCGCGCGCCCCCAGAGGCGCTGGAGCCACGGGTCGCCGTGCTCGGGCGAGTTGGCGACCCGGGCGATCCACGAAGGCCTCGGGCTCCGGCCGCTCTTCCCGCCGGCTCCCGGTCCGACGAGAGCGGCGCCGGTCAAGCAATTGGTCGACAGCACGTTCGACAGCACCAGGTCGGGCGCCGCCCGCGCGATCGCCCGGCGCAACCGGAGCACCGTCCGCGGCAGGGTGACGACGCCGCCATAGCCGAGCGCGGTCACCGCCACGTCGTCTGGAACCGGATAGGTGGCGCGCGCCGTCGCGGCGACGATCGACGGGGCGAAACGGCTCCGATCCAGCCGGGCGGCCAGGGTCGCGACGAAACGCTCCGCGCCGCCGCCCGAGAGCGAATGGGTGACCAGCAGGATGCGCGCCGGCTGCCGGCTCATTCCGCGCCCGGCTCCCCCGGCTCGTTCGGCTGGAGCACCGATCCCTCCGTCGCCGGCGCCACCACCGTCACCTCCGCCCGGTAGGGCTCGACGCCGCGCCGCGAGAACCAGGAGACCTGCTCGAACACCGGGTCGAGGACGAGCTGGTAGCGCCCCGGGGCCTCCGGCGCGCGGATCTCCTGGTGCACCTCGACCGTTTCCCCCGGCGCGACCGGCAGGGGGAGATCGGTGCGCACGCCGTCGTACTCGACCAGCCCCCCGTCGCCGCCGGGAGCGGCGGCGTACCAGTGGTAGCCAAGGTGGACCTCGGCCGCGGCTCCGGGGCTCCACGGGGCGTCCGAGGTGTTGGTCAGCTCGACCCGGGCGAAGAAGGTCTGGCCGGCGAGCACGCGGTCGCGCACCGTAACGCGCTTCCAGTCGACGCCGAAGACGTCCCGGTCCAGGGCGTCGCCGGTGGCCAGCAGGACCAGCTCGGCGCCGACGGGAAAGTTGTCTTCGAGCGTCTCGTAGTGAGCGAAGCCGGAGCCGGGGCAGCGCGGCGGCGGAAAGTTGCGCGTCCACAGACGGGAGCGGCCGTGCTCGGCGGTGACGGTGAGAGTGTAGACCGGGACCGGCTCCGGCGGCTCCCCCCGGTGGGTGAACCGGCTCGGGCCGCCGGGGTCGAGGGTCACCCGCGCCTCGGGGCCTTGGACGGTGGCCGAGCCCAGCTCCAGGGTCTCGTCGGCGTCGCCCATCTGGAGACGGATCCGGTTGCGCGGGGCGTCGCTCTTGACCAGCAAGTGGAACGGACCGTCGACCGGTCGCGGCGCCAGAATCTGGAGCTCCACCGGCTGGCCGTTGGCGACCCACAGCCGCCCGGCCCGCGGCAGCACCGCGTCCTTGCGTGCCGCCACCTGGAGCGAGCCGAGGGGCACGGAGACGTAGCCCGGCACCTCGCGCAGGGTCAGCTCGAGCGGAAACTCACGGAACGGCGGGTTGCGCACGTGGGCCTGGAGGGTCGGCTCAGGGACGTCGGCGCCGAACGGGGTGAACACGATCGTGCCCAGGAACACCCCGGCGGCGGTGAACGTGGCCGGCAGAGTCCAGAGCGGTCGGATGCGGGTCACCAGGAAGAGGAAGGCCGGGTAGACGTTGACGAAGTAGCGGTTGCCGACGAAGCCGCCGCCCCCCTGCCAGTTGGCCGGGATGAAGATCAGGAAAAACAGGGCCACCACCGCCAGGGAGCCGAGCAGGCTCCAGCGCCAGACCGAGTCCCGCGCCTGACTCCGATCCGGGCTCCGGGGGCGCCGCCAGCCGTGGACCAGGAACAGGGCGAGCGCCAGCAAGCTGAACGGGAAGTAGAGGAAGAGCCCGGTGTGGCGGCCGATCAGGAAGTAGAGGAGGTTCTCGCCCAGGCGGCCCAGGTGGACGTCCGGCACGCGGAAGATCCAGCTCCACGCTCCCCCCGTCGGTCGCTCCGCCCTGCCGGCCTCCCCCGCCGTCGCCGCGGTCGTCCGGTCGATCGGCAGCACGTCCGGCGAACACACCACCACCCCCTGCCGCTCGACCCCCAGGTAGGGAGTGGCGTGGCCGGTGAGCGCCGTGGCGACGCCGGTGGCGAGCCCGAGCGACAGTGCCGCGCCCGCGATCCAGACCGCGACTGCGACCCAGCGCCGGCGGAGCCCCAGGGCCAGGAGCGGCGCCAGGGCCAGGGCCGCGATCATCGGCTTGTTGTAGACGGCGAGCGACAGCGCCGCCCCGGAGAGGCCGGCCATCACCAGTGCCCTGCGCCGGCCGCCGGTCCCGCCCTCCTCCCGGCGCGCGCCGTCGAGCGCCGGGCCGAGCCCCAGGTAGAGGCACGCCGCCACGGCGGTCATGTTGAACACTTCCGGGTGGAGCCAGAAGACGTAGGAGAAGCCGGCGCTGGCGATGAAGAAGCCACCGGCGAAGACCGCCGCCGTGCCGCCAGGGTTCCAACGTGCCAGGTAGGCCGCCCCCATCCAGATCATGGCGACCAGCAGCAACATGTTGAACAGCAGCATGCCGTCGGCGCCGGCGAGCCCGGCGAAGGGTGCCGCGAACAGGGAGTAGAGGTAGGGCTTGCCGAACAGCACCGTCTCCCAGCCGTCGTCCGTCATCAGGATCAAGTTGTGCACCGGCCGGTAGGGGAACTCGTCGAACAGGCGCTCGAGATCCCCAGTGTCGACCACGAGATCACCGTCGTGGACGATCGATTCGGCCATCAGGAAGTAGGCCGGCTCGTCCGACTTGAGGGTCGGCGGCAGTCCCGGCTTGCCGACGGTGAGCGGCAGCGCGAGGAGGAAGAGGGAGACGGAGAGCAGGCCCAGGCGTGCGCGACGGGTCACAGCGGTCGAAGTGTACTCCAGGGGGACGGGGGTGGCTGGTAGCGTGCTGGGAAGGCCGTCACGACGGGCCCGGCGCAGGCGGCGATGCTATCATCGCCACCCCCGCGGCGCGCGGTTCTCCGCGGCGCGCGACGCCGGCCGAGAGTCCGCGACAGCTTGTCCATCCCCCGGGAATGCGCCACCCCGTCCGCGCCTTTTCTTCCGAGACCATGACGATGACGCACCACGCCCGCCGACCGTCCGTCCACCCGTCGCGCGTTCTCCGCCCCGTCCCTCGAAGAGTCGCCGGCCTGCTCGCCGGCGGCGTCCTCGTCCTCCTGGCCGCACTCGGCAGCCTCGCCGGCTGCGCCGCGGGCACTGGCTCGGGCTCCGGGACGGCCTCCGACGCGCCGCCGCGCCGGGTCTTCCTGATCACCGTCGACACCCTGCGCGCCGATCACCTGAGCCAGTACGGCTACGTGCGCGACACGAGCCCGTCGCTCGAGCGGCTCGCCGGCCCCGGGGTGCTGTTCGAGGACGCGGTCTCCCAGTGGCCGAAGACCGGACCGTCGTTCGCCTCGATGTTCACCGGCCAGTACCCCCAGACCACCGGCCTCACCCACAACGCCGCCATCGACCTGCCCGCCGCCTACCTGACGCTGCCCGAGCTGATGAAGCAGCAGGGCTTCACCACCCTCGCGGTGGTGTCGAACGGCGTGCTGGCCAAGGACATGGGCTGGGACCAGGGGTTCGACAGCTACCTCGAGACCGGCAAGCTCGCCCCGGCGCCGTCGGACGACCCGGCCGAGTACCGCAAGTACTTGAACGCCCGCCGGGTCAACCAGCTCGCCCTGCCGCTGCTCGAGCGCCACAAGGACGACCAGAAGCTCTTCGTCTGGCTCCACTACTCCGACCCCCACGGCCCCTATCTGCTGCCGGAGGACGTCGAGAACCCGTTCCTCGGCGACCCGTACGACACCCGCGACGAGATCGCCCCGGTCGACCGCAGCCGCGCGGTCGCGCTCGGGGACCACAAGGAGCTCAGCTACTACGTCGCCTCCTACGACGGCAACGTCCTGTTCGCCGACCAGCACATCGGCGCGGTGCTCGACCGGGCCCAGGAGCTGGGCCTGCTCGACGACGCCCTGGTGATCTTCACCGCCGACCACGGCGAGAGCCTCGGCGAGCACGACTACTACTTCGGCCACGGCCGCCTGCCCTACCAGCCCGGCGCCCACGTGCCGCTGATCGTCTCCTGGCCCGGCCACCTCGACGGCGGCCGCCGCATCCCGGGCCCGGTGGAGCTGGTCGACCTCTACCCCACGCTCCGCGACCTGGTCGCTCCGGGGACCACGGTCCCCGGCCTCGAAGGGCGCAGCCTGGTGCCGTTCCTGGACGGCGAGAACCCCCGCGAAGCCGAAGGCGACGACCCGTTCCGGTTCGCCTACGCCGAGGCCGGGGGCGGCTCGCCGACGACGCACTACCGCTGGGTGCGCGACGAACGCTGGAAGCTGATCTACCATCCGCCGCTCGGCCAGCGCCCGCGCACCTGGGAGCTCTACGACCTCGAGAACGACCCCGGGGAAACCCGGAACCTGGTCGACGACGAGACCCACCAGTTCCAGCGCCTGCGCAGCACCTTGGCCGCGTGGATGAAGGGGAGCGAGTGGATCCGCCAGCCCCAGAGCGAGGTGGAAGTGCGGTCGGAAGAGACGGAGAAGGCGCTCAAGGCGCTGGGCTACATCAATTAGGGGAAGGGGACGCCCCCTCCCAGGGTTGACGAGCTGAGCGGCAGGGGGTGCGTCTAGCTCCGGGTAGTGCTCGGCGGGCTACTGGACGTAGCCGAGGGCCTTGAGCTTGCGCACGTCCTCGGGCTCGAGCTCGATCCGGCCGACCGCTTCGGTGCGCGCTTCGACCGCGTGGCGGGCGACGGCGAGGAGCCGGGCCGGCTCCGGCCGACCGAACGCCCCCTCGACGCCGGACAGGTCGTGGTGCTCGCCCGGATCGGCGGCCAGGTCGTAGAGCTCGAGCTGGCCGTCGCCGTGGAGGATCACCTTCCACTCGGCGGTGCGCACGGCGACGGTCGGCTCGGCGCCCTCGGCCGCGATCTCGGTGACCGAGGTCCGGCAGCGGTCCGGGCGGTCGTCGGCGCTCGCCGGTGACCCCGTGTCCGCCGCGCTCGCAACGCCGGGCTTCCCCTCGCCGGCCCCGGCGCCTGACTCGTCCGACGGCTCGCTCTCGGACTGGATCAGGGGCAGCAGGCTGCATCCGGCCAGGTCGTCCGGCACCGGCGCGTGGACGACGCCGAGGATCGTCGGCACCAGGTCGACCAGGCGGACCTGCTCGGTCACCACGGAGCCGGCGTCGCGGCGATCGTCGAAGGATCGAGGAAGCTTGACGATCAGCGGCACCCGGACGAGCTCGTCGTAGGGCGTCGTGCTGTGGGCGATGAAGCCGTGCTCCATGAAGCCGTCGCCGTGGTCGGCGGTGACGACGATCAGGCTGTCGTCGTAGCGGCCGGTGCGGCGCAGCGTCTCGAGCAGGCGGCCGATCTGGTCGTCGACCGAGCGGATCTGGCCGTCGTAGGCCAGCTTCATCGCCGCCAGGCGCTCCGGGGAGACGGTCTCCCTCCCCTCGCGGATCGCCTCCAGGTGCTCACCCCAGGCCGCCAGGTCGACGCCGGCGTACGGGTCGTCGTACGGGCCGAACAGGGTGTCGTAGGGCGGCTCCGGCCGGTACGGGTCGTGGACGTCGATGTAGTGGATGTAGGCGAAGGTGCGGTAGCGCCGGCCCGGTCCGTCGAACCAGTCGGTCGCCAGCCGGGTGATGCGCGCGGCGTCGCCCGCCTGGTCGCGGTAGAGGGCGAAGCCCTGGCCGAAGCCCATGAACTTGCGCAGGTGGGAGTTGTGCACCCAGGCGGCGGTGAAGAGGCCCCGCCGGCGGAGCATCTCGGCCAGCGTCCGCTCCCGGGTCGGCAGGACGTCGGAGGTCACCGCCCCGGGGAACTCCGGGTCGGCGGTCCGGCTGCCCCAGTAGACGCCGTGCTGGTAGGGGTAGCGGCCGGTGAAAAGCGACGCGATGCTGCTCTTGGTGAAGGTGCTCTGGCTGATCGCCTGGCGGAACAGCACGCCGTCGCTCGCCAGGGAGTCGATCGCCGGTGTCGTGTCCCGCTCGTGGCCGTAGGCCCCCACGTGGTCGGCGCGCAGTGCGTCGACCAGGATGATCACCACGTCGGGCGCGTCCGGACGGGCGCCGGCGGTGCGCGGTGGCCCGGAGAAGGCGATCGCCCCGGCGCCGTGCACCAGGGCGAGGAGCGCCAGCGCGAAGAGCACGGCCCCGGCGCCGCGGGAACGCCACGGCGCCGCCTCCGCTCGCGCGCTCGAGCCCGCGCGCGCGTCCGGCCGGTCCGCGTGCAGCAGCCAGGCGACGAGCGCGCACAGGACCACCAGGGCGGCGCCCAGGTACTCGAGGTTGAGCTTCAGGGGGTAGGCGGCGAGGATCTCGGTGGGGCGGATGCCCGCGGTCCGGTTCAGCCGGTAGCCGCCTGCCGCCACCACCGGCGCCAGGGCGACGGCCGCGGCCACGGGGACGGCGAGCCGCGGGCTCCAGCTCCGTCCGACCACGCCCCGGAGCACTCCGTAGAGCACCAGGAAGAGCGCCGCCCCCGCCAGCGCCCAGTCGAGCTCGGTGCGCACGCTGGCCAAGAGCAGCATCGGGAAGCCGCTCGACCCCGCCCCGCCGATGCCGCCGATGCCGCCGATGGCGGCTTCCCCCCAGCCACGCAGGACGCCGAGCGCCAGGGCGACCGCGATCGCGATCGTGACCGCCGCCGGAGCCGCCCGCCGCATCGCGCCGCCCATCAGGCGCTCTCCCCGTCACCGGCCGCGACCGCCCGCCGGTAGAGCCGGTCGTGGATCTCGGCCACGGCGTCCCAGTTGAGCTCGGTGCGCACCCGCTCGCGCGCCGCCTCGCCGAGTCGACGGGCCCGCTCGGGCTCCTCCAGCAGATCGACCACCGCCTCGGCCAGGGCCTCCGGGTCCCGCTCCGGAATCAGCACCCCGGTGCGCTCGTGCTCGATCGCCATCGGAATCCCCGACACGTCGGTCGCCACCACCGGCCGGCCGGCCGCCATCGCCTCGAGCACGACGATCGGCAGCCCGTCCACGTTGCCCCGCGGGTCGCGGACCGAGGGCATCACCACCACCTCGGCCGCCGCCAGCAGGTCGAGCACCCGGTCATGGGAGAGGCCGCCGGTGAACAGCACCCGGTCCGCCACGCCGCGCTCGGCGGCCCGCCGGCGGAGCGACTCCTCGAGCGGGCCACCACCGCCGATGACGATCCGGGCCTGCGGCACCCGCTCCAGGATCCGGGGCGCCGCGTCGACCAGGTGGGCGAAGCCCTTCTTGTCCACCAGGCGGCCCACGGCCACGATCGGCCGGGCGTCCGGAGGCAGGTCGAGCCCCAGGGAGGCCAACGAGCTCGCGGCGCCCGCCGCCCCACCCGACCGGTCGTCGACCACGCCGGTGCCGTTGGCAACCAACACCACCTTGTCGGCGTGCTCTTCACCGCCGACCCGGAGCAGCCGGTCACGCAGCTCGCCGCTGCACGAGGTGACGTGGACGGCCCCGGCCAGCGCCCGCCGGGCCAGAGCGGAGAACAGCGGGTTGCGCTCGGCCATGAAGACGTCCGAGCCGTGCAGGGTGGCCGCGAACGGCACACCGGTGGCGCGAGAGACCTGGGAGGCGACGAAGCCGTTGGGCAGAATCCAGTGGGCGTGGATCATGTCGATCCCTTCCCGGCGCACCAGCCGTTCAAGCGCCTGCCGGGCGGCGAGGAAGTAGAGCGGCGACTCGAGATAGGCCCAGAGCTTCATGCCGATGTCGCGGCTCAAGGTCCGCGAGTAGCCGAGCAGGTGCAGGCGGTCGGGCCAGACGTAGCGAAACGAGCGGATGGTCAGGGGCGAGTCCCGCTCTTCCCGGAGCTCGGGATCGAACGGCACCAGCGCCCACACCTGGTGCCCGCGCCGGGCCAGCGCCTCGGACAGGTCCTGGACGAACGGCCCGTGGGTGTCGCCCGGGAATCGGGGAAAGCTGTGGGCCAGGACCGCGACCTTCATGGAATGACTGGAGCTCCCTCTGAACCCTCGGTCCCTTTCTCACCCTCCCGGGGCAAGGGAACGCCGCCGCCCTGGTGCAAGGGGCTCTTCTGGGGCTTGCTGGTCACTGAGTGCCCCGAGTCAGAACGAGGACTGCCCGAAGTTGGCGGCCAGGACGGCCAGGTCGCTGCCGTCGACGATGCCGTTGCCGGTCAGGTCCGCCTCGGCGCTGTAGCGCAGCTCGCCCCGGGTCGCTCCGAAGTGACGAGCGAGCTCGATCAGGTCGAGGCCGTCGACCCGGCCGGACTTGTCGATGTCCCCCCGCAAGATGTCGGTTCCGGCGACGCTGAACTCGGTGACGACGGTGTCGGTGCTGTTCGCCGGGCTGGCCAGGTCGCTCGAGCGCAGGCCCACCCGGACCACTCCGGAAAGCGGCGCCGGTGGCTGGTAGTTGAACTGGAGGCGCTTCTGGCTGCCGCTCCCGCTCAACCCGACCGAGGCGCCGTTGATCAGCAGCTCGGTCGACGACAGGTCGATCCCGGCGCCGAAATCCCACACCTCGACCTTGATCGACGTGCTGGCGCGCACGTTCGGCGAGCCGTAGCGGGGCTCGACGATGCCGGGCACCGGCGGCACGGTGTCGGAGCCGGTCAGGACGTCGAAAAAGGTCTCGGCCATGACATCGTAGCCGGCGGCGTTTGGATGGCCGACGTGATCCTCCGGGTCCTTGAGGTAGTAGTTTTCGAACAGGCTCGGGAGCTGGTTGAAGACGTAGAAGGTGTCGACCAGGTCCCGGCTCTCGGTTCCCGCCAGGTTGCGGATTTGGCCGTTCATGTCCCGGTTGCTGATGTTCTCCGGGTCGGTGCTGGCGTTTGGAATGCGCGGAATGACCGTGGCGTGAACCACCTCGAAGCCCCGGTCGACGGCCCGGCGGGCCATCTCGCCGAGGTTGAACAGCGTGGTCTCGATCGAGATGTTGCGCGAGATGTCGTTGCTCCCCTCCATGAGGAGCAGGACGTCGCCGCCCTCGTCCAGGACCTGGTCGATGCGGGACAGCCCCTCCGGGGTCTTCTCGCCGCCGACTCCGCGGTTGAGGATCGTGGCGTTGCGCCCGGCGCCCTGGAGCAGGTCCTCGAGCCGGGGCGGGTAACCGGTTTCGGCGCGCTGGGGATCGTCCCCCACGCCCGCGGTGATGCTGTCGCCGAACGCGACATAGACGGTCTGGCCGCTCACCGGCCGCGCTCCCGGCCCCCAGAGGGCGAGGATGCAGACAAGGCACACGACGACGGCCAGGGATCGGAGTGCTCCCCACATGCGGGGTATCGTAGCAGGTCGTGAGCGCCCCATCGAACCCCGCGAGCCACCCCGACGAGACGATCTCCGACGGGCGTGACGAGCTGGTCGGGCTGATCCCGGCCGCAGGCTTTGCCCGGCGTCTCGGCCCGCTGCCGTGCAGCAAGGAGCTGCTGCCGATCGCCGTCCGCGAGCCCGGAGACGCGGCTGCGGCGGACGGCCCCGCCGACCCCGGGGCGCCGCGCATCCAGGTCGTCGCCGAGCGCCTCCTCTCGGCCTTCGGCCGGGCGGGGGTCGAGCGCGCCCTGATGGTGATCGACCAGGAGAAGGTGGACATCCCCCGGTATTTCGCCGATCGAGCGCATCGGCCGGCGCGGCGAGACGGGGCGGACGGGCCGCGGGCGCTGGCGTTCGTGCCGGTCCACCGTTCTCCGAGCGTGCCCCACAGCCTCGCCGCGGCCCTGCCGTTCCTCGGCGGCTCGCCCGTCGCGCTTGGATTTCCCGACGTCCTCTTCACCCCTGGCGACGCCTTCGTCCGGATCGAGCGCCACCGGCTGCGGAGCGGCGCCGCGCTGGTCCTGGGTCTCTTCCCGGCGTCCGATCCGACGACCACCGACATGGTCGAGGTCGCCGGCGACGGTCGCGTGGTGCGGATCGAGACCCGCCCCCGTCGCTCGTCGCTCGCGCTCAACTGGCTGATCGCGGTCTGGGATCGGCGATTCACCGCCTGGCTCGCGGGCCGGATGGCGGGCACCGCCTCGGCTGAAGCCACCGGAGAGCCGAATGCGGAGACGGCGGTCCATCACGGCGCGGGCGAGCTCCAGCTCGGCGCATTGTTCGCCGAGGCCCTGACCGACGGCCTTTCGATCGAAGGCGTCTCGTTCCCCGACGGCGCCTATCTGGACGTCGGCACTCCGGAGGGCTATTCGAGGGCGCTCGGGGCGGCCGATCCGCTGTGGAGCTCTCCGCCGCGCTGAGCTCGCGTGACCGCGGCGCGGTCCGTTGGATGCTCCGCGGTCGCACTATGTCGTTGTCGCATAACGAATTCCGTGGATTCCTCCCCGGCTCTCCAATATCGGGATTGCGGAATAAGCCTGCGATCATCTATAGTTAGAGGCCACAGATTCGGAGGCACAAGAGCCCGGATCGCGCCTGGAAGGGTCGTCCGGGAGAGATTGAAACACACACGAGGTATGTCGAGATGAAAAGAAGGCGTCTGTACCACCTTCTCCGGGGAGCCGCATTCGGGGTCTGCACCCTGTCCTTGCTGGGCCTGTTCGCCGCGCCGGCGCAGGCTGGCACCGTCTACGTTCCCCTCACCATCGACGGCGAGGCTGGGGGAATCGGAGTCAGAACCGATGTCTGGATCGCCAACACCACCAACAAGGCGATCGAGTTCACCTCCTACTTCATCCCTTCACTCCAGGACGGAACCGACCGTCCGGCCAAGAAAGGCGATTCGATCCAGGTCGCGGCACGGGGCACTCTGCGCTTCGAGGGCATCGCGCCGGCGGGCAAGGTCGGCGTCATGGAGCTGGACCTGCCGGACGGCGTGGTCGCGACGGCCAGGCTGGTCACCATTCACCCCCAGCTCGGCGAGATGCTCGGGGCCGAGATGCCGGTCCTCTCCGCCGAGACCCTGATCCCGGCCGGGAGCACCGCCCATGTCCAGGGCTGGGAGCGCGAGGTGGACCATGTCCTCACCGACTTCGGGACGGTCAACCTCTCCGCCACGCCGGCCCAGTGCCAGGTCTCGGTCTTCCGCGGCAACGGCCAGAAGATCGGCGGCACGGCGACCTTCCCCGTCCAGCCGCTGTCGAGCGTGCACTTCCCCTCGGCGCTCGGCATCCTCGGCCAGAGCGATGTGCCGATCGCCCGGTCGCAGGTGAGCTGCGACCAGGACTTCTACCCCTACGCGGTGGTCACGGACATCGAGACCGGCGAGGCCGTCTTCCACGGCCCCTCGGCCCGCGGCGAGGATGGCCTGTCCCTGCCCGGCGACGATCCGGGCGTCGGTGGTGGTGAGTGCCCGCAGAACGCCTTCTGCTTCAGCAAGAGCGGCACGTTCTTCCTGCCGACCGTCAAGGACGACTACCGCCGGGAGAATTTCTCCGTCCCGGCCGGCAATTACTCCTCGCTTCATCTCAGCGTCGAGGTGGTCAACGGCGGCTGGGCGCAGCCGACCTCCGGCCTGAACCTGATGTTCTGGCTGGCTCGCAACGGTCGCCACTTCAACCTCTACGGCTTCGCCGGCTTCAAGGGCCCGAACCGCAACACGGTCCTGTTCCGCCACGGTATCGGCATGGTGGCCGGAGACAAGCCGAAGTTCGAGAGCAACTTCGCGTCCCAGATCGGCCAGACTTACATCTTCGACTACACCTACAACCCGGGCGAGGGCTACCTCGACCTCAAGATCCTCGACAAATCGGGCAAGGTCTTGTGGCGGGCGACGGACAAGCCGAACGTCAAGACCATCGTCATCCCCGAGGGCGAGGTCATCACCGCCGACTTCAGCAACC
>Ga0210085_1000687_pt1 | contig 13932 bp, 11 predicted proteins | sample China_Galinas_PW_5_FD_184866 | JGI IMG/M metagenome (GOLD analysis project Ga0210085, IMG submission 184866) | Wetland microbial communities from San Francisco Bay, California, USA, that impact long-term carbon sequestration - China_Galinas_PWC_D1... | ecosystem: Environmental > Aquatic > Marine... | reverse complement strand
CGGGCCGGTCGCCAGGGTGCTGCTCGGCTCGGTCTCCAGCCAGCTGATCCACACCGCGCCCTGCCCGGTGCTGGTCATCCCACGGCCCTAGCCCCCGCCCCCCCGGGGCGACCGCGCGCGCCTTCCCCCGGGCGCCGCGGTCCCCTGCTCAGAGCAGGCCGCCGACCAGTTCCGCGTACTCGCGCAGGCGGTAGATCCCGATGTAGTCGTCGAGGACGCGCCGGCGGCCCGCCTCCCCCATCCGCCGCGCCCGCCCGGGGTCGGCGAGGATCGACTCGATCGCCGCCGCGCAGCCGGCCAGGTCGCGGGGGTCGTCGACGAGGAACCCGGTCTCGCCGTCGGCGATCTGGTCCTGGATCCCGCCGACCCGGCTGCCGACCAGCGGCCGCCGCTTCCACATCGCCTCGGCGACGGTCAGCCCGAAGCCCTCGGCGATGCTCTTCTGGACGACCACGTCGGCGCCGCGCTGGACCGCGTTGACCATCGCCGCGTTCTCCTCGACGTCGAACATCGGCAGCGCCGCCAGGTGGGCGCGGCGGCGCGCCTCGGGGCCGAGCCGGCGCCAGGTCTCGACCACGTCGCCGTAGACGGCGGCGCCCTCGGGGTCGTCGGCGACGCCGCCGGTCTCGGGCCCGACCAGGACCAGGTGCACGTCGGGGTCGGTGAGGTGCTCCTCCAGCATCAGCAGCAGCCCGTGCGGGTCCTTGAGGCGGTCCCAGCGCGAGACCTGGACGACCATCCGCGCCCCCTCGGGGACCGGCTCCTCCTGGATCGTCGTCGCCGTCCGCTCGACCCGCCCCGGGGTCCCGTCGCCGCGGGTGTAGACCGGCGCGCCGGAGACGCCGTCGGTCCTGATCCCGAGCGTGCGCAGGATCGCCTCGACCGCGTCGGGCTCCAGCTCCTGGTTCTTCGGCGAGAAGGGGTCGATCACCGGCGGCATGAACCAGGCCCGCTCCGGGTCGAGCCCGTCCCACAGGTACTGGCGGCGCGAGAAGACGTAGGAGTCGGCGCCCTCGACGTCGGGGCGGAGGAAGTCCCAGGCGCCGCGGGCGAGCTCGCCGGGGCGGTCGACGCCGACGTGGCAGCGCCAGACGACCTTCAGCCCGGCGGCGCTCATCGGCGCGACCATCCCGGCGGTCTGCGGGTCGTGCAGGTAGACGACGTCCCCCGCCTGGGTCAGCTCGAGCAGCTGCGCGGCGGTCGCCGCCAGGGTCGACTCGTACAGCCGGCGCTCCTGCTCGCCGAGCGGGCCGCCGTCGCCGGGGTCGTCGTGGAGGCGGTTGTGGAGGCGCTTGGTGATCGCGAAGAACTCGGGCTTCTCGCGCAGCACCGCCCAGCGGGTGTCAATGCCGACGCCGCGCACGTAGGGCAGCAGCGCCCCGAGCAGCTCGGCGACCCCGCCGCCGCGCGCGGTCGAGTTGACGTGCCAGATCGCCCGCCCGTGGAACTGCTCGCGGGCGCCCTCGGCGAAGCGCTGGATCTCCTCCAGCTCGACCTCGCCGATCAGCGGCAGGTAGCGGTCGAGGGGCTCCGGCGCGATCGGGACGAATTTCGGCCGCCCCATCCGGGCTCAGAGCTCCCAGTGGTGGGCGACGTGGGCCGCCGCTCGCGAGGTCAGCATCGCCTCCGGGGCGGCCGAGACCGCCTCCCCCTCACCGCCCAGGGCGGCGACCGTGGCCGCCACCGATTCGCCCAGGGCGAGCGGTTCGTAGCCGCCCTCCAGCACCGCCCCGATCGGGGCGCCGAGCCCGGCGCCGAGCTCGCGCAGGTGGCGGGCCATCTTGGCGAAGGACTCGGTGTCGAGCCGGCAGCCGCCGAGCGGGTCGGCGCGGTGGCCGTCGAAGCCGGCCGAGATCAGCACCAGGTCGGGCGCGAAGGAGGTGGCGACGGGGACCGCGATGTGCTCGAGGAAGGAGAGCCAGACCTCCTCTTCGGAGCCGGCCGGGACCGGCAGGTTGATCGTGTAGCCGACCCCGGGGCCCGAGCCGGCATCGCCGATCGGCCCGCTGCCCGGGTAGATCCCGGCCTCGTGGATCCCGATCACGAGGACGTCGGCGCGGTGGCGGAAGGCCTCGACCGTGCCGTTGCCGTGGTGGACGTCCCAGTCGAAGACGAAGACGCGCTCGGCGCCGAGCTCGCGGATCGCCAGCTCGGCCGCGACGGCGACGTTGTTGAAGAGGCAGAAGCCCATCGAGCGGTCGGGCTCGGCGTGGTGGCCCGCGGGCCGCACCGCGCAGAACCCCGCCGCGTCCTCGCCACCGAGCAGGGCGCGGGTCATCGCGCAGGCGCCGCCGGCGGCGTGCAGCGCCGCCCGGTAGGAGGCCTCGCCGACGTAGGTGTCGGCGTCGATCGCCCCGCCCCCGGCCGCCGCCATCTCGGCCACGGCCCGCACCTGGCGCTCGGAGTGGACCGCGAGCAGCTCCTCCTCGCTTGCCGCCGGCGCCTCGCGCCGCTCGCAGCCGAGCCAATCGCGCGCCGCCATCGAGCGTTCGATCTCGACCAGCCGGGCGGGGACGTCGGGGTGCCCCGGCATTTGGGCGGAGGGGTCGTGCTCGAGACAGGCCGGATGGCTGAAGAAGAGCATCGGCGCCTGACTGTAAGGGTCGGCGACGCGGAGCGGGCTTGCGCGACCCCCTACGATCGGATCGTGAGCCGGCGCTACCCCGCCCACCGCGAGAGCGACGTCGTCCTCCGCGACGGCTCGACCGTCTCCCTGCGGCCCGCCCGCCCCGAGGACGAGGCCGCCCTCGCCCGCTTCTTCTCCAGCCTCAGCATCGAGTCCCAGGCCTTCCGCTTCTTCTCCGGCGCCGCCGACCTCGAGGAGACCGCCCACGAGCTCGCTGCGGTCGACTACGAGGGCCGCTACGGGCTGCTGGCCACGCGCGGCGGGCCGGACGGGGTGGTCGGCCACGGCGTCTACGTGGAGATCGGCGAGGGCAGCGCCGAAGTCGCCTTCGCGATCGCCGGGGAGATGCAGGCCCGGGGGCTGGGGACGATCATGCTCGGCCACCTCGCCCAGGCCGCCGCCGGGGTCGGGATCGAGACCTTCGTCGCGGAGATCCTTCCCCAGAACCACAAGATGATCGAGGTCTTCCGCGACAGCGGCTTCCCGGTCGAGACCAGCGCCACCCCGGACGGGATCCGGGTCGAGCTGCCGACCTCGTTCTCCGAGAAGGCGGTCGCCCACTTCGCCGAGCGCGACCGGGTCGCCGCCCGCGCCGCCGTCGCCAGCTTCCTCGCCCCGCGCTCGGTGGCGATCATCGGCGCCTCGCGACGGCCGGAGAGCATCGGCGGCGCCGTCCTGCGCAACGTGATCGAATCCGGCTACGAGGGGCCGGTCCACCCGGTCAACCCGTCGGCGAAGCAGGTGCAGAAGCTGGCCGCCCACCCCACCGTGGGCGCGATCCCCGGCGAGGTCGAGCTGGCGGTGATCGCGATCCCCGCCGAGGGCGTGGTCGAGGCCGCCCGCGAATGCGCCGCCAAGGGCGTGCGCGGGCTGCTCGTCCTCTCCGCCGGCTTCGGCGAGTCCGGCGCCGAGGGGGCGGCGCGCGAACGGGAGCTGCGCGAGGTCTGCCGCGAAGCGGGGATGCGGCTGGTCGGGCCGAACTGCCTCGGCGTCCTCAACACCGCACGGGGCACCGGCCTCAACGTCACCTTCGCCCCCGAGCCGCCGCCGCCCGGGCCGGTCGGGTTCGTCTCCCAGAGCGGCGCCCTCGGGCTCGCCCTGATCGAGTTCGCGGCCGAGCGCGGGCTCGGCGTCTCCTCCTTCGCCTCGGTCGGCAACCGCGCCGACATCACCGCCAACGACCTGCTCGAGTACTGGGAGGACGACGGCGAGACCCGGGTCGCGCTGCTGTACATCGAGTCCTTCAGCGACCCGCGCCGCTTCTCGCGGGTGGCGCAGCGAATCGGCACGCGGATGCCGATCGTGGTCGTCAAGAGCGGCCGCTCGGCGGCCGGCGCGCGGGCGACCGGCTCCCACACCGGGGCCCTGGTCGCCTCCTCGGACGCCGCCACCGACGCGATCTTCGAGCAGGCCGGGGTGATCCGCACCGAGACGATGGCCGAGCTGCTCGACGTCACCTCGCTGCTCGCCGGCCAGCCGCTGCCCGAGGGCAGCCGGGTCGGCATCCTCACCAACGCGGGCGGCCCGGGGATCATGTGCGCGGACGCCTGCGAGGCGGCCGGCCTGGAGGTGCCGCAGCTGCCCGAGGAGGTGCGGGCGCGGCTCGGCGAGCTGCTCCCGCCCGAGGCCTCGCTGGCCAACCCGGTCGACATGATCGCCACCGCGACCGCCGAGCAGTACCGGCAGGCGATCGGCGCGCTCGGCGAGTGGGAGGGGATCGACGCCCTGATCGTGATCTTCATCCGGCCGCTGCGGATCGAGGCCGGCGACGTCTCCTGGGCGATCCGGGCCGGGCGCCAGGAGCTGGAGCGGCAGATCCCGATCCAGGCCGTCTTCATGTCGCCGACCGAACGCAGCGCCCTCGCCGAGCGGGCCGGGCTGCCGACCTACCTGCACCCCGAGGACGCCGCCAAAGCGCTGGCCAAGGCCGTCCGCCACCAGCGCTGGCGCCACCGCCCGCCGGCCGAGGTGCGCGAGCTCCCCGACGCGCGCGCCGACGAGGCGTCCGCGGTGATCGCCGAAGCCCTGGAAGCGGGGCGCGACTGGCTCGACGCCGCGGCCTGCCAGCGACTGCTCGACTGCTACGGCATCCCCCTGCCCGAGTCGCGGATCGCCGCCGACCCCGACGCCGTGGCGGCGGCCGCCAGCGCGCTCGGCGGCCGGGTGGCGCTGAAGGCGCAGGGGTCGCAGATCGTCCACAAGACCGAGCTGGGCGCGGTCCGGCTCGGGATCGAAGGGGCGCAGGCGGCCTGGGACGCGGCGACCGGGATCGACGCCGAGCTGGGCGCGGCCGGGGTCGAGCGCGAGTCGTTCCTCGTCCAGCGCATGGTCGGCGGCGGCACCGAGCTGCTGGTCGGCGTCGCCACCGACCCGGTCTTCGGCCCCGTCCTCGCCTGCGGCGCCGGCGGCACGGCGGCCGAGCTGACCAAGGACGTCGCGGTGCGGATCTGCCCGCTGAGCGGCGCCGACTGCGCCGAGCTGCCCCGCTCGCTGGCGATCTTCCCCCTGCTCGAGGGTTACCGCGGCGCCCCGCCCGCCGACCTCGCCGCGATCGAAGACCTGCTCGCCCGGGTCAGCACCCTCGCCGACACCCACCACGAGATCGCCGAGCTCGACCTCAACCCGCTGATGGCCGGCCCCGACGGCGTCCTCGCCCTCGACGCCCGCGTCCGCGTCTCCCTCGCCCCGCCGCCGCGCCCGTGGCCGCGGACCTGGGCCTGAGCCAAGTCATCGCGCGGCTCAGCGTTCGATGATGCCGTTCGCCAGCGCGTAGCGGGTCAGTTCGGGGCGGCTGGAGAGGCCGAGCTTCTGCTGCACGTGGGCACGGTGGGTCTCGACGGTGCGGACGCTGAGGTCGAGGTTCGTGGCGATCTCGCGGTTGGTGTGGCCGAGGGCGAGCAGGCGCAGGACCTCGGTCTCGCGCGGGGAGAGCAGCGGGCGCTCCTCGTCGGGCGCCCTGCGCAGCCCGTTGGCGATCGCCGCCGGCAGGTACTCCTCCCCCGCCGCGGCGCGGCGGACGGCGTCGATCAGCTCGAGGTGGGCGGCGTCCTTGAAGAGGTAGCCGCGGGCGCCGTCGGCGAGGGCGCGGCGGGCGAGCGAGAGGTCGCGCTCCATGGTGAGCAGCACCACCTCGGTCCCCGGCGACTCGCGGCGCAGGTCGGCGAGCGCGTCGACCGAGAGGCCGTCGGGCATGTTGACGTCGAGGATCAGCACCCGCGGGCGCTTCTCCTCCAGCGCCGCCCGGGTCGAGGCGATGTCCTCGGCCTCGCCGACGACCTCGATGTCCGGCTGGGCGTCGAGCAGCGCCCGCAGGGCGCCGCGGACCACGGCGTGGTCGTCGGCGAGGACGACCTCGACCGGCGCGCCCCCCTGGCTCGACGTCTCCTCCATCAGGCGGGAGCGTAGCGGCCGGGAACGGCGCTGCCGTCGACGGCCGCGAGGCCGGCGGCCAGCGCCGGCGCCCCGACCGCGGCGCGGCGCCCGGTGGCGGCGGCGAAGCGCTCCGCCGCGCGCGAGCGGCCCTCGGCCCCGTCGCCCAGGAGCAGGAAGAGGTCGGCGTCGAGACGGCGGGCGAGCAGGGCGGCGGCAAGGTCGGCGTCGACGTCGGCCTCGACCGGGCGCATCTCGCCGATCCCGTCGACCGCGAGCGGCCGCGGCGCGATCTCGCAGATGACGAGCGATCCGGCCTCGATCAGGGCGCGCAGGCTGCGCAGCTCGACGATCGCCCGCGGCTCGGCGGCGTCGCCGTCGGCGACCGCGCCGTCCTCGGCGCCGAGCACGACGTGGGCGAGCACGTCGACGACGTCGCGCTCGGGCAGCGCGTTGCGCAGGGAGAGGCCGAGCGCCTCGAAGCGGTCGGGGCCGTGGCTGACGATCAGCTCATGCTCGCGGGCGAGCGAGGCAAGCACGGCGTCGTTTGCACCTCCCTCGGCGCCCAATGACACCAAGATCCTCATGAGAACAGGTTGCCTGTGGGACGGCGATGCTCCATCGGCAGCAACCCACATCGCCCCTTGCGGCATCGCCCTGGCGCCGCGTGGCAGACTCCCACAGCGGAGCGCGATGGAGAACGGCAAGGAGATATCGGTCGTCCTCGCGGACGACCACAACCTGATCCGCACCGGCTTGCGGACCCTGCTGGAAGGGGAGGACGGGCTGCGCGTGATCGGCGAGGCCGACGATTCCGCCGCGGCCAAGAAGCTGGCCGCGGGTCGGCGGCCCGACGTGCTCGTCCTCGACCTGCAGATGCCGGGGGCCGACCCGGTCGCCGACATCCGCCGCCTCGGCGAGCAGGCGCCCGGGACGGCGATCGTGATCCTGACGATGAAGAGCGACCCGCGGGTCGCCCGCGAGCTGCTGCGCGCCGGCGCCTCCGCCTACGTCCTCAAGCAGTCGGCCGAGCGCAAGCTGAGCGAGGCGATCCGCACCGCCGCCCGCGGCGGCTCCTACGTCGATCCCGAGCTGGGTGGGGCGATGGCCAAGCTCGAGGCCGACCCGCTCGACGTGCTCAGCGAGCGCGAGCGCGAGCTGCTGCGCCTGGTCGCGCTCGGCTACACCAACCGCGAGATCGGCGAGCGCGTCTACCTCAGCGTGCGGGCGATCGAGGTCAACCGGGCGAAGATGATGGGGAAGCTCGGCGTCGAGTCGCGCCCGGAGCTGGTCCGCTTCGCGATCGAGCACGGCGTCGTCGATGCCGAGCCCGGCCCGGACGCCTGAGCCCGCTCAGGCGTCGATCCGGCGCGGCACGACCGCGACCACGCGGGCGCCGCCGTCGCAGCCCGGCGTCAGCTCGAGCCGGCCCCCCAGGGCCTCGACCCGCTCCCGCATCCCGGTCAGGCCCCGGCCGGAGGCGATCGCCTCCGGGTCGAAGCCGCTGCCGTCGTCCTCGACGGCCACCTGCAGCTCGCCCTCCGCCCAGGCGGCCCGGACCTGGACCCGGGCGGCGCCCGAGTGCTTGGCGGCGTTGTTGAGCGCCTCCTGCACCAGCCGGTAGACGATCCGCTCCTCGTCGCCGTTGAGGCCGGCGGGGAGGTCGAGCGCGGTCTCCACCTCGAAGCCGCCCCGCGCCGAGCCCTCCTCGGCGAGCGACTCCAGCGCCCCCTCGAGCCCCAGCCTTTCCAGCGCGGCCGGGCGCAGGTCGTTGATCAGCCGGCTCAGCTCGCCGATCTGGCGCTCCAGCTGGTCCACGGTCTCCCCGGCGGCCCGCTCGAGCTGCGCGGCGCGGTCCTCGGCGCCACTCTGCAGGGCGGTGGCCAGCGAGATCCGGATCGCCGCCAGGTTCTGCAGGGTGTCGTCGTGCAGCTCGCGGGCCCAGCGCTTGCGCTCGCGCTCGCCGACCTCGACCTGCTGCTGGAGCCGCTCGGAGGCGACCGTCTGCGCCGTCGCCACCGCGGTCGCGGCGCTGGTCGCGAAGGCCTGCAGCAGCCGCACGTCCTCCTGGTCGAACCCGCTCCCCCCCGCTTCGCGGTCGAGCGCGACCAGGGTCCCGACCGCGTAGCCGCGGAAGAGCAGCGGCACGACCACGCCCGCCTCCGCCTCCAGCAGCTCGCGCAGGCCGTGCTCGGCCTTGCCGCGCGGGCCCTCCAGGCGCCGCGCCGCCCGCTCGGCCATCGCGGCCCCGTAGACGGAGTCCTCGGCGGGCACGGCGAGGTCCTCCAGCCCGGCGTCGATCCGGCCGGCGGAGGCGGCGACGAAGAGCCGCTCGCCGCGGCGCAGCAGGACCAGCAGGGCGCGGGCGTCGACCAGGGCCCGGGCGCGCTTGACGATCAGGTCGAGGACGCGGTCGACGTCGGTCTCGCCGCCCACCGTGCGGGCCAGCTCGACCGAGGTCTCGGCGCGCCGCAGGGCCTGCTGCAGGTCGGCCTCGTGGGCGGCCAGCTCCGTATAAAGGCGGGCGTTGTCGATCGCCACCCCGGCCCAGGTGGCGAGCATCCGGGCCGCTTCCTCGTCGGCGAGGTCGAACTCCCCGCCCCCCCGCTTCTCGGTCATGTAGAGGTTGCCGTAGGCCTCGCCGCGGACCTCGATCGGGACGCCGAGGAAGGTGCGCATCGGCGGGTGCCCGGGCGGGAAGCCGTAGGCGTGCGGGTGCCGGTCGACGTCGCGCAGGCGCAGCGGCGAGGGGTCGCGGATCAGCTCGCCCAGCACCCCGCGCCCGCGCGGCAGGTTGCCGATCGCGCGTTTGGTGTCGTCGTCGATGCCGACGTAGATGAAGCGCTCCAGCTCGGTGCGGTCGCGGTCGAGCACGCCCAGCGCCGCGTACTCGGCCCCGGTCAGCTCGCGCGCCGCCTCAACCACGCTGTCGAGCACCGACTCCAGGTCCAGGTTGGAGAGGACCGAGGCGCCGATCTCGACCAGGCGCCGGTAGCGCTCTTCGCCCATCCCCTCATCTGGCTGACTGGAGACACTCACCGCGGTCATCAGGGTACCTGTCCCCATCGGGGTTTAGCCGAATCCGGGCGCCGGGTCCTGCACCGATGACGCCGCGGCGGCAAATGGTCGAGAATCGGGCTCCACTTCAACCGAGGAGAGCGATGACCCCTACCGTGAAGCTGAACGAGATCGAGCCGGCCGAGCTGCGCGAGCTGGAGCGGCTCGGCGGCGGCGAGCGGCCGGTCCTCAGCCTGTACTTCAACCTCGACCTGCCCGAGGTCCCGACCGAGCACAACCGCGTCGCCGAACTCGAGTCGCGGCTGACCGAGGCCGAGGAGCGGCTGGCCACCGAGGCGCACGACGGCGAGCTGGGCGCGCTGCGCGAGTGCGTCGCCCGGGTCCGCGCCGAGCTCTCCACGGCGGTCGAGGAGGAGGCGCCTCCGCACGGGCTCGCCTTCTTCTGCGCGGACGGGGGCGAGATGCGCGCCTACGCGCTGCGCCGCCGGCCCGAGTTCGCCGTCGCCGGGGCCTTCCGCGATGGCGCGGCCCTGGAGCCGCTGATCGAGGCGATGCCGGGCCCGAGCTGGGGCGTGGCGGCGCTCAGCCGCAAGCACGGCCGCGTCTTCCGCGGCACCGACACCGGCCTGGCCGAGATCGGCGAGGTCGATGACGACGTCCACCGCCGCCACTCGCAGGGCGGCTGGTCCCAGGCCCGCTACCAGCGCGGGATCGAAAAAGAAACCAAGGACCACGTCGGACGGGTCGCCCACCTGCTCTTCTCGATGTACGAGCGGCGGCCGTTCGAGCGGGTGGCGCTGCTGGCGCCCCCCGAGCTGCTGCCGGTCGCCGAGCAGTCCCTGCACCCCTACCTGCGCGAGCGGCTCGGGGCGCGGCTGGCGGTCGACGTCGACCAGGCCGGTGCCGAGCAGGTGCTCGAGCACCTCGCCGAGGCGATGGAGGAGTGGCGCGGGAAGCGCGTGCGCGCGGCGCGGGAGCTGCTCGAGCAGCGGCTCGGCGAGGGCGACGGCGCCGTCGCCGGGGCCGAGGGCGTGCGCTCGGCGCTCGGCCAGAAGCGGGTCGAAACCCTGCTGATCGACAAGGGCAGCCGCGACGAGGAGAGCGAGCGCGCGGTCGAGGAGGCGGTCGGCCAGGCCGCCGAGGTGATCGTGGTCGAGGACGGCTCGCTCGACCCCTACGGCGGCGTGGCGGCGCTCCTGCGCTACTGAGCGCCGGCGCGGCGGAGCAGGCGCGACGCGGCGAATCGAGGCGCCGCCGAGCGAAGGTTTCAGGGCTCTGGCAGCTTTGTAAGGTTATTCTCTAACCTTACTTAGCTGTCACCCGTACCGAAAGGCTCTCGCATGGTCGCCTCACCTTCGGTCCCGAACCGCCCGCTCGGCCATCGCGAGGAGCGGTTCTGGCCCGCGGAGCCGACCGCCTACGGCAGCCGCCGGGCGCGTCGCGGCGGCCTCTACGAGGTATTCGTCCCCGCCCCGATCGCGGACCGGGGCTTCGCCTTCGACGCCGAGGCGGGCGCCGCACTGCACGTCGCCGGCAGGGCGCTGGGACGGCTCGAGCGCGACCCCGACGCGCCGCGGCGCCTGGGCTCGGTCGCGCAGAACCTGCTGCGCTCCGAGAGCGCCGCCTCGTCGCGGATCGAGGGAGTCGAGATCTCCCAGAAGCGTCTCGCGAGAGCAGCCTACGAAGGGCCGGGTCGGCGTCGGGGAGACAGCCGCGCCGCCGAGGCACTGGGAAACGTCGAGGCGATGCGCCTGGCGATCGCGCTCGGCGAGCGGGCGGAACGCCTCTCGGTCGACGATCTGCTCGCGATCCACCGCACCCTGCTGCGCGATACGGCCGACCGCGAGATAGCCGGCGTCGTCCGCACCACCCAGAACTGGATCGGCGGCAACGACCACAACCCGGTGGGCGCCACCTACGTCCCCCCGCCCCCCGAGCTGGTCCCGGACCTGCTCGAGGACCTCTGCGGGTTCCTCGCCCGGGCCGACCTCTCGCCCGTCGCGCAGGCGGCGATCGCCCACGCGCAGCTCGAGAACATCCACCCGTTCGCCGACGGCAACGGCCGCACCGGGCGGGCACTGATCTACGCGATCCTGCGTCGCGCCGGCGAGATCGGGCCCTGCGTCCCGCCGATCAGCCTGATTCTCGGCAGCGAGCCGAGCCTCTACGTCGCCGGCTTCGGCTCCTACAGCGCCGGCGACGTCAGCTCGTGGTGCGCGCTCTTCGCCGAGGCCACCGCCCGCGCCGCCGAGGGGGCCTGGCACTTCACGCGGGCGATCGAGGAACGCCAGGGACAGTGGGTCGAGCGCCTGGGCAGGCCGCGACGCGACGCGACGGCGCGCCGCCTGGTCGAGCTGCTGCCGGAGCAGCCGGTGATCGACGTCGCCACCGCTCGACGCCTCACCGGCAGGTCCCACGTCGCGGTCGGCGCGGCGATCGACCAGCTGGCGCGGGCGGGGATCCTCTCCCCGCTCAACCAGCGCAAGTGGGGCCGGGCCTGGGAGTGCGAGGAGCTGTTCGCGCTGGTCGAAGGCTTCGAGCGCGACGTCTCGCTCCCCTAACTCCACATCTCCTCGTCCTCGAGGTAGTCGTGGATCACCTTGCCGTGCGGGAGGTCGAAGTCGTAGACGCCGAAGTAGCACTCGACGATCCGGGTCGGGGCGAGCAGGTGCCAGGGGTCGACCGAGGAGACGGTCGGCATGGTCAGCGAGCCGCGGCCGGCGAACAGCTTCGGGGTGCCGTCGGGGGCGGTGTGCAGGGTGGCGGGCACGTCGAGCCGGACCAGCTCGGCGACCGAGGGCGGCTTGCCGGCCTCGGAGTTGGGGATCACCCGGGTCGAAAGCACCGGCGTGTCCTCCAGCTCGTCGGGGTCGGCGAGGCGGTCGGCGACCATCGTCGCGGTCATGATCGGCTGGCCCTTGGGGCGTTCGACCGTGAACACCATCTGCTCGCCGAACGGGGTGCCGGCGCCGCCCCAGTTGCGCTCGAACACGGCCAGCTTCTTCGCGTAGCCCCAGATCTCGCGGCCGGCGCCGAGCGGGATCTCGTTGTCGACGAAGATGAACGGCTGGTAGAGGTAGGTCGTGCCGCCGAAGCTGGCGCGGATCATCACGTAGGCCTCGTGGTAGGGGCCGAAGGTGGAGAACGGGACCCAGCGCGCCCAGGCGATGCAGGTCGGCGTCTCGTCGGCGATCTCCAGGCCCGGCGGCAGCAGCGCCTCGACCCCCTCGCGCTCGGCCTCGTAGACGATGAAGCAGTCTTCGACGCCGCGGTAGAGGTAGGGCGGCGGCGCGTACATGCTCCCCGTCCCGATCGGCAGCGAGTAGGAGCTGGCGAATGTGGCTTTGTCCATGGTTCCGGTCCTTTCCGTTGCGCTACTTGGAATCGAAGCCGCCGTCGACGACGTGCACGGAGCCGTTGACGAAGGAGGCCTCCTCGGAGGCGAGGAAGAGGGCGGCCGCGGCGAGCTCCTCGGGCTGGGCCCAGCGCCCGATCGGCGCCGATTCGACCGCCTTCATCACCTCGGCGTCGCCGGAGGCGAAGATCTCCCGGGTCAGCCCGGTCTCGACCGCGCCCGGGCAGAGCACGTTGGCGCGGATGCCCTGCCGCGCGTAGTCGAAGCAGAGCTGGCGGGTGAAGCCGATCACCCCGTGTTTGGAGGTGGTGTAGGCGGCGCCCCCGTTGCCGCCGTTGAGGGCGGCGGTCGAGGCGACGTTGACGATCGCGCCGCCGCCGCGCTCGAGCATCTGCGGCAGCAGCGCCCGCGAGGTGTGCAGCATCGCCTTCAGGTTGACGCCCAGCACCCGGTTCCAGAGCTCGTCGCTGGTCTCGGCGGCGGCCCGGTAGTCGTCGAGGATGCCGGCGTTGTTGACCAGCACGTCGACCCGGCCGAAGCGCTCCAGCGCGCTCGCCGCCATCGCCGCGACCGCGTCGGGGTCGGCGACGTCGGTGACGATCGCGATCGCCTCTCCCCCGGCCGCCTCGATCGCCGCCGCGGTCGCCCGCGCCGCCTCGGCGTCGACGTCGACCGCGACCACGCCCGCGCCCTCGCGGGCGAACAGCTCCGCGGTCGCGCCACCGATCCCGGAGCCCGCGCCGGTGACCAGCGCGACCTTGCCGTCGAGCCTGCCGCAACCATCGCTCGCGCTCACAGCGAGTACCCCCCGTCGATGCTGATCGTCTGTCCCTGGACCATCTCCAGCGCCGGGTCGGCGAGCATCTCGACCAGCGCCGCGCAGTCCTCGCCGGTGACGCCGCGGCCCATCGGGTTGGCGGCGTCGGTCTTCGCCAGACGCTCCTCCCAGGTGCCGGGGAACATCGCCCGGAAGGCCGGCGTGTCGACCGTGCCCGGCGAGACGCTCAGCGCCCGCACGCGGCGCTCCGCCAGCTCCCGGGCCAGGTAGCGGATCGTGTGCTCGCCGAGCGCCTTTGCGGTGCCCAGCGCCCCGTAGCCGGGGATCACGGCGCGGCCGCCGCGGCTGGTGACGTAGAAGACCGTGCTGCCCTCGCCGAGCAGCGGCAGCGCCTCGCGGGTGAGGTCGACGAGGGCGAGCGCGTTGACGGCGACCGACTGGCGCAGCTCCTCGGGGTCGATCTCCAGCAGCGGCCCGCTCACCGCCTTCGCCGCGCAGTGGACGAGCTGGTCGAGCCGGTCGGTCCGCTCGGCGACGGCGCGCATCAGATCGCGGCAGCCGTCGACCGTGCCGACGTCGGCACGGATCAGGTGGCCGCGCCCGCCGGCGTCCTCGATCGCGGCGAGCGCCGCCGCCGCGGCCTCGTCGTTGGCGTGGTAGTTGACGAAGACCTCGTCGCCGCGGCGCGCGAAGCGCTCGGCGATCGCCCGGCCGATGCCGCTGGAGCCGCCGCTGATGCAGATCGCCACGTCCCGACCCTCCCAGAGCCGCGCCGGCGGGGAGGGG
>Ga0210085_1000686_pt1 | contig 13933 bp, 10 predicted proteins | sample China_Galinas_PW_5_FD_184866 | JGI IMG/M metagenome (GOLD analysis project Ga0210085, IMG submission 184866) | Wetland microbial communities from San Francisco Bay, California, USA, that impact long-term carbon sequestration - China_Galinas_PWC_D1... | ecosystem: Environmental > Aquatic > Marine... | reverse complement strand
GTCGGGCGGATTGTATTACAATGCTGTCGATGACCGGTTGCGATGGAATTGCCCTCGGACGGATGGCAGTGGCCCGTCCGTGGGTTTTTTCAGAGTGGGCCGATGGCGTGTCAGTCGGACCGAATATCTACGAAAACACTGCACTGAGACTGACCGCTCTCCTGCCGCTGTATTTCGACGAAGCTCGGGCCGTTCGCCGTTTCAAGAAATTCGCGCTTTACTTTGCCGCCAACTTCCGGTTTGGTCACACTCTTTACACCCGGATCTTCAATGCATCCGACATGGAGGCGATCCGGTCGATCCTCAGATCCTTTTTTCAAACACCGCCCGATTTGACCATGCGGCCTAACATGAATTTGTTCAACAATTGACGTAGCTCAATTGGTCGCCCTTCAGAAGGTGGCGATGGCCGAGGTTTTTGACCATCGGCGCGGAGAATATGGCGCCGCCCGGCATCGGCAAAAGGCCGATCAGGGCGGGAAAGACTATGAGGTTGAGCGATGGGCGCCTCACCAGTCCGCGGAAATTATCGAGTAATCTGTTCATCTGGCCGGCTACCTCCATACTGTGACTGAGGACCAGGATCAGCATGACGATGATGGCCAGGGCAAGCGTCTTGGGTTGCGTCACGGAAAGCAGGGCTGATTTGAGGATCTGCAGGGGACCCAAACCGAATGAGAGTCCGAGAGCCAGCGCACCTGCCGTGAGGGCATTGCCGAGGCTAAATTTATTACGAATGGCAACCAGAATCAGTATGAAAGCCAGGGCAATCCGCAAAATGGCGGGGATGTGATCGAGAAATGACATGGAGAATGCGTCCGCTGTGGGTGAAACGAGTTGTGATGGTCACCGTGCGATGCGACGTTTCGAAAATTAAGACCATATCAACCGTCTGGAGACGGATGGTCTGTTTTTTGTCGCCAGGATTTGAAATAACAGCTTACTGACTGGCCGTGCGCATATTAAGGGCCCCAGCAAAAAAATAATTCCACATCTTGCTTGTCTTTTGGCCCGTCTACCGCGTTACATCCACCGACACGTATCTCGATATGCGCCGATGGATGTGCCTTGTAGACGAGCCCAAATCCGGCGCAATCTAGTGGAATTATTTGTTGCCGTGATCCTAAGGTGACCGGTTCGCCGTGTGGGGGGAGTGGAGGAGATGGGTGGTGAATGCGTCCTTATCAGCAGGTGGTTGTACCCCCGGAGTCGAATCGACTCCGGGGGCGTCCGAAAGGAGGCGTGCTTCTGAAGTCCGCCATACTCCAGAAGCCATCAATGAAGATGAAACGGACGTAAACAAACCACATACAAAATTAATGCCAATTTACTCAAAATCACAAATACTTAAAATGATTATATAATTTAAATTTGTTGTCGTTAAAGGATGTCAAGAATTTGACATCTGACGGGCCTGCCCCCGTTGGTCGACGATCCTTATTACCGCAAGAATTGCTTACGGCTGTAAATGATGCGTTGCAGTACGGTGATGGATGTCAGCAAAAAATATAGCACAAGGCCTGCCCACAATATCAGGTCCACAAAGGGCGGCAGAACGCAAACCAGAAAGGCCCAGACGATAAGGTAGATTGTTCTCCAGCCACGCTCCATCAAACCGATGTTACAGGTGCCGCCGAGGGCTTCCGAGCGCGCTTTGACATAACTGATCATGATCGTCGCGAGTGAGCTCGCAAAGATCAGGCCGCTGGCCAGAATAAACCGGTTAGCGTTCCAGAATAGAATCCAGAAACCAAAAAGGTAGAAGAAATCAGAGATCCGATCCAGGGTAGAGTCGAGAAAAGCACCGAACACCGATGCAGCGTTACGACGACGGGCCAAGAGACCGTCCAATGTGTCGGCAATGCCGGAAATAATCATAAAAAGAAGACCGACGATATGATTAATGAAAAAACCGATCGGAACGGCGGCGGCCAGAAGGAAGCCGACCAGCGTGAACTGATTCGGACTGAGTGTCAGCCGATTGACGTGCGGCAGAATCCTTTTATCGAGCCACCGGTAGTAGGGTTCGGCCAGGAAACTCTTGCGTAGCGTCATGTCAACAGTTCAGAATTTGCGATAGATTTCAGAACCGGTCTTTGCCCGCCTGATGATCTCCGTTTCCTTTTATCAATTGGACAGAGGTTCGCGTTGCTGAGGATAGTCGCTCTGTGCATCGTCTGTTTCCGGAAACCGAGATATGAAATTTTCTGTCAGGCTAAACGCTTCATCGTCGGTGAATTGATGCGGTGGATGTTTGCAAAAATACGCCGAAGGGCCTTCGAGTACACCGCCTTGGCCGCGGTCCAGTGCGAGTTTGACACACCGGATCGCATCGATGGTGACTCCGGCCGAATTGGGAGAATCTTCGACCGATAGACGCAATTCGATTTCCATGGGGACACCGCCGAACAACCGTCCCTCCATCCGGATAAAACAGACTTTGTTGTCCTTCTGCCAAGGGACATAGTCACTCGGGCCGATGTGAATGTTTTCATTTTCCAGACGCCGAGCCGCCACGGATTGGACCGCTTCGGTCTTCGATTCTTTTTTGGACATCAATCGATGACGATTGAGCATGTTCAAAAAGTCGGTGTTCCCCCCCGTGTTGAGCTGGTAGGTCCGCTCGAGCTTAACCCCCCGTTTCCTGAACAGATCGGTTAGAACTCTGTGCGTGATGGTGGCCCCAAGCTGGGACTTGATGTCGTCGCCTATGATCGGTATGTTTTTTTCCTGAAATCGTCGAGCCCATTGAGAATCACTCGCGATAAAAACCGGGATGTTGTTGATCAGGGCGATGTCGGCGTCGAGTGCGCATTCGGCATAAAATTCTGTCGCGCGCTGTGAGCCGACCGGCATGTAGTTCAGGAGAATTTCTGCACCGGTTTTCTTAAAAATATCCACAACAGCCTTATGTTCCGGTTCGGGAGCATCGGAAGGAACAAAGGTGTACCGGTCTTCGTAATCCCGCATGTGGGCCGACAGGCCGTCAAGGATTCGGCCCATGCTGACCGTGACGTCAGACTGCGGCAGGTCGGGACAAAATCTTTTGGTGCAATTGGGGAGTGCAAAGATCGCCTCGTTGACCCTCCGGCCGACTTTGCGCCGGTCGATGTCGAATGCCGCAACGACGTCGATGTCCCCAGGCCTGTATCCTCCCAAATCCCAATGCATCAAACCGGTCGCATCTGCCGGACCCTTTTCTCTGTAATAGGCAATCCCCTGAATCAGTGAACTAGCACAATTACCAATTCCCGCTATTGCAACCTTGATCTTGCCCATTGGCGATTCGACCTCCCCCTGCAAAATAGAGCCCAAAGATACCGGATACCTATTTTCCGATTGTGCCGGTTGCCAAGGGTTCACGAAAAAATTCATGCATAATCCACCCTTCCGCAAAGATCTCCCCCCGCGGTTGGTGTAAATTGGCGGAGCGCTAAGCGGCAAGTGTCATACCAAGCAATATAGAACGGTTTAATTCAGAATCAACGCGGTTTGCAACATCTTTTAACATCAGCAAATAATTTTCAGGTTGGCCGGCGGCCGTTTTCGATTTTCGACTCCAAGAAATAAATAATGTTTCCAGGGGATCAACCATCGCCGTCATTTCAAACGATTAACGATACGTGAAAAGTGCGGAAGGATCAGAGCGGCGGGTGGCTTTCGGCCGTGGCTGCCGTGGTCTCATGGTTGCTGAGTTCGGTTGTCCAGCGGGTCAGAATTTTATGGTAGGTTCGGATTCGGTCAACATAACTGACGGGCTCGGCCCCGCGGGCATATCCATGCGTCAGTCCGCGGTAATATTTCTTAAGACGCAGCAGCGGCAGTGTTGCACGGATGTCGGACCAGGCTTTCGGATCTTTCCCGAGTGCGACTGCCAACGCCTGGGCATCCTCCAGGTGTCCGAAGCCGACGTTGTAAGCGGCTAAAGCCATAAATGTCCGATCCGGTTCCGGAATCTCCACTGGTATTCTCTTGTGAAGTCGGGCCAGGTAGCGTGTGCCGCCGTAAATGGACTGCTTGGGATCGAGCCTGTTTTTCACTCCAACCAATCGCGCGGTCTCGAGGGTCAGCATCATCATCCCCCTGACACCGGTGAAACTCTTGGCTTTGGGGTTCCAATGCGACTCCTGGTAGGATTGCGCCGCTATCAGGGTCCAGTCCAGACCTTGTTTCCGGGCCGCGTTTACGAAATACTGACGAAATGGCGGCAACCGGTGCTCCAACCGTTTGCGGAAAGTCGTGATGTCGACATAATCGAACTTCTCCAAGTGACCATAATAGTGTTGCTTGAGCCGCTCCAACAGCGAAACGGTAGACGGCAGTTCGAACCACTGCTGGAGAGCGCGGCCCAGATGCCAGTTGTGAGGGTGCCGGACCCAAGCCTGATTTTGGCCTTTGTCAATGGCAAAATGGACTGTCAGTTGCGGGTGGTAGCGCCGATTCAGCGCGATAGTGGTCGATTCTGCAATGGTCAACGGAATGACACCCTGACCAGCCATTTCCAGCAATTCTTCTGATTCATAGTCGGAAATGGACAACCAAGACAGTTCCGGGTATTCTTTCTTCAAAATGTTCAACCGTTTTTCTTGAAACCCGCCGGCGGTAACCCATATGGGCTTGTCGATCAGATCCGCGGCCGTTTTGAGGACGGTGCCGTCACGGCGTCCCACGACCTGCTGCTGTATTTGTTGATAAATCGGTCCGAAGGCCAGATGCCGGCGCAGGTCATCCGATACGATGAAACCGGCGGCGATCAGATCCGCCTCACCATTGAGAAGAGAGGTGACCATCGTTTTGTCATTTTCCATGACCAGGATTTCAAGTCTGACGTTCAGGTAATCGGCAAAGGCTTTTACAAGATCGTATTCGAACCCCTCCTCTCCATGCGGCCCTTCGTAGTAGCAGGTCCCATTGTTGCGGGTGATGACCTTCAGAACCCCTCTGGCCTGGATAGCCTCTAAATCGTTTTTAAAGAGTGGTTGATTGCAGCCCGAACCAATCAATACCATCAAAATGGCCAAGCATAGAGCGCTGGCGCCGCGACAAACCTGCCTGAGGGTTGTTTTTTCCGGCCGGGTGTCCGGGATAACACCAATTTTAATCGGAAAGCGTCTTAAGGAATTCATCAACCACCATATGAATGAGGTGCCATTCCAGATACAACTTCAGAAGGCGGTTGCCGTCCGGCAGTTTTCCTGGAAATAGCAAGCGCGGGATCCTGGACACGAGACCTGCCATTAGTCCCTTTGCAGGTAACCGTTCACAGGGTTGCAAAGTCCGATGCGCGTCAAACCACCTAACTGTAAGCGTTTGCAGGGTGCCGCAGATGCAAGGCGTCGGGTGCGCAGACGTACTTTTGTATTTCAAGTGCCCGACAACAAAGCAGATGCGGTGCCCTGTGAACGCTTACCTTTGCAGCATGGTCATCGGTATTAAATATCGGCTGGCGGCAAGCGATACTTGAGACAACGCACCTGAACGGCAGCGGCCGATAATGGCCTCTCGAATCCAGCACATCTGTGGATTCACAGAATGCGGTCAAAATTAGGTGGCGAGATTCTCAAAGCTGTTTCCTCAAAACGATTTTTCGGGTACTATAGCCCTTAATGTACTAAACGAGGTCCGCTTTGGTTGAATATTTGTCCCAAAAGGGATAGTAATGAAATTTACTCTTTTAAAACGTCTGACGCTCGGATACGTCGTTATCTTGCTCCTGGTGGTTCTGCTCGGGGTTTACGTGTCCCTCAATCTCAACTTGTTAAACCGCTTGATTCGTGGAACAGCGGTAGACGGGACCACCATCGCCCAGATGGAACATCTGCGGGATTCGCTTTTTTCGCAGGTCAGTTTTGAAAAAAAATACCATATCTCCAAGGACGAAGATTTTATAAAGAAGTTCTGGGAAATTCGCGAACTCTTTGTAACCGGTCTCGATGACAATGAATATCGGATGGATACAGACCGCAAAATCGAACTTTTTACAGAAACACGCCAATTGTACAATCAGTATGTCGCTTTATTTGACGAGGAAAACAAGCGCTTGTCCCAAGGGAACTCAAAACCGAGCCGCGAATATACGACCCAGAACGAAGCACTGCTGGACGGTATCGCCCTCCGGCTCAACGGCATCATCGCCATCGTTCAAAAGGGCCGCGAAGAGAAAATTCTCTCGGCCGGTTTGATCAGTTCGCGGGTATTGAATATGACCCTGTTCACGGCGATACTCACCGTGGTGATCGGAACGCTGATATCTTTTTTCAGCACCCGCCGAATCAACCGTTCGATTGTGTTGCTGCAGAAAAAAACGAAGGAAATTGCCAAAGGAAATTATGTGCAGTTCCCCGAGATGAAGGGTCCGCCTGAAATCAAGAACCTGGCCGACGATTTCAATGCGATGAGTGTAAAGCTCAAACAGCTCGATGAGATGAAAATAGATTTTATCAACCATTTGTCACACGAACTTCGGACCCCGCTGACCGCCATACGGGAAGCCTCTGAAATGCTGATCGAGGGCACCTACGCCAACGCACCGGAAAAAAAACAGCAACTGTTGATCATAACCCGAGAAGAGTGTGAGCGACTGATCCGATCGGTCAATCGGATTCTCGATTTTTCCCGCATGGAAGCTCACATGATGGAGTATCGGTGTCAAAAAAGCAATTTGACGCCATTGCTGCAACAATCGGTACTGAAACTGACACCGATCGCGCAGAGCAAGCAAATTCAACTTGAACTGAAGCCGCTGCCCGAATTACCGTTGATTATGATGGACGAGGAGCGTATCAGTCAGGTGATGGATAACCTGGTCGGCAATGCGCTGAAATTTACACCTGAAAACGGCCACGTCCGCATCATGGCGGCACCCTACAATCACTCAAAAAAGGCTGTTTGCGTGGCTGTTTCCGATACCGGCATCGGTATTGCCGCCGAGTCGCTGAAAATCATCTTCGAAAAATTTTCCAGGGTCGAAACCAACGGTCACAAGGCCGCCGGTTCCGGTTTAGGATTGACCATCGCCAAACACATCATCTCAGATCACGGAGGTGAATTATGGGCCAAAAGTACGCCGGGAAGCGGCAGTACCTTCTATTTCGCATTGCCGGCTGCCTGATGTTAACCTGCCTGTTGGCCGGTTGCCTGTACCCGCCGGAGCGCTGGAAAACGGAGGAACACCTCGCGACGGCCAACTATTATCTGGGCAGAGGAAATTTCAGCGCCTCGCTGAGAGAGAGCCGGGCCGTACTGAATCTCTATCCCCAGCTTTTGGGGGACCGGGCCCTATTTCAGATCGGCCTCATATACAGTCATCCCGAAAATCCAGAACATGATTTCACAAAAGCCCGCGAGGCTTTCGGAGCACTCGTGAACCGGTATCCTGAAAGCCCTCTCAAGCCTCAGGCCGAAATGTGGATTATGGTCTTGCGGAACCTGCAGGACATGGAGAGCGTGTTGAGCGCTAAAAATCAGGAATTGGCCCGGGCCAAGGACCAACTCAGAGATCAGCTGGAAAAAGTGAAAAAACTTCAGGTGCAGAAACAGAAAATCAGCGAAACCAAAGAGGATCATTACGAAAAGGCCATCGAGGCCAAGGATCGACAGATCAAAGAGTTGGAGGAAAACAAGGATCGACAGATCAAAGAGTTGGAAGAAAACATCGACCAACTAAAAGAGGTGGATATCAAGATCGAGGAAAAAAAACGCAAAGTCACTCCTTGAATACAAATATGCAACCAAAGAGGAAGTCATGAACAATATCCTGGTGGTCGATGATGACCGCAATATCCTGAACGTGATCCAGATGCGACTCGAGGCCGAAAGCTACCGCGTTTTCAAGGCGCTCAATTCGAATCAGGCCCTTACTTTTCTGGGGGACAACGACATCGACCTCGCGTTGGTCGATTTGAGATTAAAAGACGAAGACGGCATCACGCTGATGGATGATATCCATCGCGCCAACCCGGACCTGCCTATCATTATCCTGACCGCTCACGGCAGTATCAACAGTGCCGTGGAAGCCATGAAGCGTGGCGCGGCCAACTACCTGACCAAGCCGTTCAACTATCAGGAGCTTTTGTTGCAGATCCAGAATTGCCTCGAGAAAAGCGAGTTGTCCAAAGAGGTCAACACGCTGCGAAATATCTGCGCCGTTCAGTTCGGTTTCAAAAACATCATCGGCAGAAGCGAGGGAATGAAGCGGGTCCTGGAGCAGGTCGCCCAAGCCGCCGAGACCGATTCGAACGTTCACATCGAAGGAGAGAGCGGAACCGGTAAAGAGCTGATCGCCAAGTCACTGCATCTTTCCGGCCCCAGAAAAAAAGGTCCTTTCGTTGCCATCAATTGCGCAGCAATTCCGGAAACCCTTTTGGAAAGCGAGTTGTTCGGTTATAAAAAAGGGGCCTTCAGTGGAGCCGTGAGTGACAAGAAAGGTCTCTTCGTCCAGGCCCACAACGGCAGTTTCTTCTTGGATGAAATCTCTGAAATGCCGCTGACCATGCAAAGCAAGCTGCTGCGTGTACTGGAAGAGCGCGAATTCTTTCCGGTCGGCGGTCACCAGACCATTAAAGTCGACACACGGATCATCACGGCCTCCAACAAGAACCTCGAGCAGGAAGTCGAAAACAAAAATTTCCGTGAGGACCTGTATTACCGCATTCACGTGATTCGGATCCAGCTGCCGCCACTGCGTGATAGAAGAGATGACATTCCACTTCTGGCAAAACATTTTCTTAAAAAATATGCTACCGAGATGAAAAAGGAGATCACCGGTTTTTCATCCGCCGCTCTGCAGAAACTTCTCCGTCACCACTGGCCGGGCAATGTCCGTGAACTCGAGAACACGATCGAGAGCGCCGTCGCCATGGGTGCCGGCAATGAGATCGGTGCTGATTTGATCCTGCCAAAATGTGAAGCCGACAATGAATGCATCAAACCGCTCAAAGAGGCCAAGGACGACTTTATGAAAAACTACCTGCTGCAACTGGTCGAATTCACGCAGGGCAACGTCAGCCAGGCCGCCAAACTCGCCGGCAAATACCGCGCCGATCTCTATGAACTAATGAAAAGATACAAATTGGATCCGTCCAACTTCAGGGAATAACCTGATTTCATGAAAACGGTTGATATGCGGCTTTATCTGCGCGGTGTTGTCGATAGCTGTCTCAGCGCCTTAAAAGAAACAGTTATGTTGATGAACGATCGCCTGACGTCGGCTAAAACCTCACTCAGACGAGACCACAGCAGCTGATTTGCTTTAGTCTGTTCGCATACCGATAAAGTCCAATCGTCTTCATGCTCTCAGGATGATTCCAATAGGCAGGGACTCGCCGAACATGGCCATCTGATCATTGCGGGCCGGGGGTGTTATCTCCATGACGCGGCGCTTCAAATCCTCTGTCAGTCCATTGACCGCCATCCATTCTACCACCCGATTTCGCATTTCTTCGTCGAGATCCCGCGCCCTGTCGCCTGTTTTGCGGGCGATCTGTGAAATGGTCCGGCCGGCTATCGTTGGCTTCGACCAGGTATAGCCGATCAACTGCTCAATCCAGCGGGCGGCTTCAGCCGGCGGGATGGTGCGATCCGCCGGACCGTACAAGAGCTCACGGGCAGCCAGTCGGGAAAGCGCCCAGAGGTGCTGAGATTTGAGCTTTTTGGGCGATATTTCAGTCAGAAGTTGACGCCCCATTCGGACCTTGTCTTTACTGTAGAGCTTTTCCAAGTTGGCGGCGGTCATCCAGATTTCCAACCGTTCCTGGGGGCTAATTTTCTTGGTGGCGGCTTTTTTTTCGAAAAACACCGCCGATAGGTCTTGGAAGAACTGGCGCTGCTGTCCCGGCGTCAGCCCGGCGGCCACTCGGCGCCACATAATCCACCATTCCAGCCGCACCCGGGGGTTTTTGCCATGCACCGGTCCGTTCGGGTACAGTTTCCAGAGTCGTTGCAGACGCTGTTTGTCCAGGCTCTCGCCAATGCCCGGACGCAGGCAGAACCCGAGCAGGTTCGTCCAAGCGCTTTCAAAATCAGGTCCCTTGTTGCGAACCGGCGTCAAGTCCAGAAGATCGTCGGCCAGGCTACGGATGAATCCTAACGGCCAGTCGTCTCGAGGCAGATCGACAATCCGGCTCAGTTTTTTGGCGATTTTTTCCGCTCTGGATTTGTCGTTACCGCTCAGGACCCGGTGCATGAGGTCTCGAGCAGCTTCGACGACCGCCAGTTCTAAAACCTGGGCATCGTCAGCCGCCTCCGGTGCCGCGGTTTCACGCAGCTGAAATTGGAGCTTCCAGCGATGCTCGCTGATGCGGGAACGGCACCAGAGTGCCAGGGTCCCGACTTCGGTGTACTCGGCCTCGACTTTGACCGGAATGGCCCTCTGAGCACCTTTTTTTCCATACTGCACGACTGTCTGCAGCGGCGGCAGGGCCGTGAAGGAGTCATCGACGCGAACCAAGTCGCCGCTGCGGTCGCCGCTGCGGTAACTCGAGCTGAAGATATCGAAGCTGACCGGCTGATTGGTCAATACATCGAAAGCCTTTTCCTCCAGGGGAATGGCGCTACCTTCGTCGAGGCCGCGTTCGACGATGCACATGACCTCACGCTCTTGGGGTTTTGGCTGCCCCTGATCGTGTCGTGCCACCCCGAGGTAGTAAGCCCGCGGGCTGCCGCTGCCGACGCGCACGCCCGCGCCTATTTTGACCAGGCCGTAATAGGCCGCGCCGAAGGCCACCGCCAAATCGAGGTCCGGGTTTTCCAGTACCTTCGGGAGTTCTGAATCCCGGCTGGCAGTAGAATTTTGCAATGCCATCCGGATCCGCGCTTGAATTTCAGCCGGTTTGAGCGAGCCGCCGTTATAGAGGATCAAATCGGGAGCAACTGAAGACCGCTGCAGAATTTTCGAGATGTCGTTTCGATGACGATCCAGAAACCACTTCATGTGCCGCGTAATGGCGGGTTCCTGCTCGTAGGGCAGGCCGAATTCCGCAATGCCCTTGCGCTCGGGTGCGGGTTGGCGGGTATCGTCTATGTCGGTTGGGAAAAAGCCATCCAGAACGAGTTTCGCAGCATCGGCCTTGTTCAGGTTCATCCGCTGTGTCTCGGCAATCAGGCGACTGCCTTCTCCCATCAGTGTGACCTTGAAATTTGCGGCCGTACCCCCCAGAAGAACTTCCTTCGCCTGACGGCATTGGTGGCACAAGGCTTTCCAGCGATCCGTGCTCATCGAACGGCGCGTACCGGTGAGCTGCGCCTCGACCTGTCTGGCCAGGGCCAGATCGATGTTGTCGCCGCCCAGGACCAGGTGATCCCCAACGGCAATCCGTTCGAAACGGGGGCTTCCTTCGACGTCCCGCAGGACAATCAGGGTGAAATCGGTGGTGCCGCCGCCCACATCGCAGACCAGGATCAACTCGCCGGGTTGAACGTACTGGCGCCAGTTATTTTCATGGTGCATGAGCCAGTTGTAGAAAGCCGCCAAAGGTTCTTCGAGTAAAACGATTGAATCGATGCCGGCTGCTCTAGCTGCTTCCAGGGTCAACTCCCGGGCAACTTCGTCAAAAGATGCCGGCACGGTGACGACGACGAACTGGTTCTCGAGATGCAGACTCTCATCCTGGCCCCAGGCGCGATTCCATGCCAGACGAATGTGCTTCAAATAGGTGGCAGTGGCCGTCACCGGAGAGATTTTGGGGATCTCGGCGGCCGTACCCCACGGCAGGATGCGGGCGCGTCGGTCGACGTTGGAATGGCAGAGCCAGCTTTTGGCCGAAGACACCAGCCGATCCGGTACCAGTGCCCCCTGATCCCTGGCATAGGTGCCGACGAAGGTGGTTTCCTGATTGTCCCAGAGTTTTACGACGGCATCTTCGGGAATATCGTATTCACCGGGAATGTACAGAAAGGAAGGCAGAAGCGGCAGGCGGTTCACTTGGCCGGGTCCGGTGAGCTGAGGGACCTTGAAAATCCGGAGTCCTTTGCCCGCCGTTTTTTTTTCCTGCAAATCCACATAGGCTGCGGCACAATTGGTCGTACCCAAATCGATGCCGATAATGAACCGCCGATCCTCCCTGTCGCTTGTCATGCTTTTTCCCGCACGTTGAATTCGAGCTTCCAGCGCTTGCCGTCCTGCCGCGAGACACACCAGAGCTCTATGGTACCGATTTCAGTCAATTTGACCTGGATCGAAACCGGGATGACGCTGCCGTACGTGCCGTCAAGAGTGGTTTCGATGGTGGTGATCGGCTCGATGTCGCTTTCCCAATCTTCAATCAAAGCGCCTACGGTATCTCCCGTGCGAACCGAGGAACCAAGGAAATCGAATTTTGCGGGTTCACCGACGATGAGATTGAATTCCCTTTCGGTCAGTTCGGTGGACGACCCTTCTTCCATGCCGAAGGGCGCCACACAAAGGGCCTTGATCGGGGCGGGCATTCCCGGTACGGCCGGTAGTGAGGCGGCCACTCCGATGTAATAGGCTTTGTTGAGTCCGCTGCGTATCCGAACGCCTCTGCCCCTGCGTGCCAAGCCGTAATATGCGGCACCCGAGGCAACGGCCAGGTCCAGATTTGAAGATTCCAGCACCCTCAGTTCGGCATCGTTTTGCCAGGAAGCCAGTACCTCTGTCACTCTTCTCTGAAGCAGCGGGGCTTTCATCACGCCGCCGTTGAACAAAACGGCCGTGGGCAATTCACGCGGGCGATCTTCTTGACGACTGAGGAATTGCGCCAGATGCCGGGTCACGGCCGGATCGGCTTCATAGGCCAAACCGGTTTCCTGTATGCCGGTCCGTGGCCCAGTCTGGGGACGGCTCTCAGGCTCGCAAAATGGGAAGAAACCTTCCACAATGACCTGCTCGACGACATCTCGCGTCAATTCGGTTCTCAGAGTGCCACCGATCAGGCTGCTGCCGCGGCCCAGCACTGAAACTGGAACGGCAGCGGCATCGGCTGACGCCAGGATTTTCTCTTTTGCACTTCGGCAGGTGTGCCAGAGAGCGCGCATTTGCCAGGCGTCCAACTTTTGACCGGCCGCGACCATCTGATTGGCGACGGCATATGCCAGAGCCAGATCCATGTTGTCTCCGCCAATCAGAATATGGTTGCCGACGGCAATTCGCTCCAATTCGAGATTGCCTGAAATGTCGGAAACCTGGATCAGACTGAAGTCGCTCGTACCGCCGCCCAAGTCGCAAACCAGCACCAGGTCACCGGGTCTGACGGCCTCTCTCCAGCTGTCGCCGGAGGCCACGATCCAGGCATAAAACGCCGCTTGCGGCTCTTCCAGCAGGGTGATGTCGGGCAACTGCGCCATGGCGGCGGCCTTGACGGTCAACTCGCGTGCTACGGCATCGAACGAGGCCGGTACCGTCAGAAAAATTTCCTGTCGCTCCAGTATCAAGCTCTCGTCGTCACGGGCGATCGTGTGGTTCCAGGCACGGCGAATGTGATCCAAAATGGCAGCCGAGGCTTCTACGGGCGAGAGTTTGGGAACTTCAGCCGGAGATCCCCATGGCAAAATGGCCTGGTTGCGGTCCACCATCGCATGGCACAACCAGGATTTGGACGAACTGATCAACCGCTGTGGGAGTTCAGCGCCCCGATTGCGGGCCAGTTCGCCGACAATCTGCTTGACATCACGGTGCCATGGTAAATCAAGGGCATCCGAAGCGATATCCTTTTCTCCGGGCATATAGATGAAGGACGGCAACATCTCGCGTTCTGCAACCGCACCTGGGCCGATCAACTGAGAAATTTCAAGAGTCTGAATGTTAGGGGCCTCCCGGGCCTCCGTTTCAGCCTCCGTGTACGCCAGAATGCTGTTGGTTGTTCCCAGGTCTATGCCGACGATGAACTTCGCGTCACTCATTTTCAGTTCTCACGTTCGATGATGTCAGATGGGTCGCAACATGGTGGAGTTCGTAAACGGTTCAAGATCGAATCGC
>Ga0210085_1000685_pt1 | contig 13945 bp, 10 predicted proteins | sample China_Galinas_PW_5_FD_184866 | JGI IMG/M metagenome (GOLD analysis project Ga0210085, IMG submission 184866) | Wetland microbial communities from San Francisco Bay, California, USA, that impact long-term carbon sequestration - China_Galinas_PWC_D1... | ecosystem: Environmental > Aquatic > Marine... | reverse complement strand
AATGTCTACGAGGAGTTGACCGACCGCCGTAATGTGGTGGTGATTGCCGACGAAGCGCACCGCACCCAATACGGCTTCAAGGCCAAGACGGTGGACGAGAAAGACGCGCAAGGTAACGTCACGGGTAAGAAGATCGTCTACGGCTTTGCCAAATATCTGCGTGACGCGCTGCCCAATGCGACTTACCTGGGCTTTACCGGCACGCCCATCGAAAAGACTGACGTGAACACCCCGGCGGTGTTTGGCAACTACATCGACGTGTACGACATTGCCCAGGCGGTGGAAGACGGCGCCACCAAGAAGATCTATTACGAAAGCCGCCTGGCCAAGGTGTCGCTCAGTGACGAGGGCAAGAAGCTGATTGCCGAGCTGGATGATGAGCTGGATCAGGATGAGCTGACCGAGACACAAAAAGCCAAGGCAAAATGGACGCAGATGGAGGCCCTGGTCGGTGCCGAGCAACGCATACAAAATGTCGCGCAGGATATCGTGGTGCATTTCGAGAAGCGCCAGGAGGTGTTTGTCGGCAAGGGCATGATTGTGACCATGTCGCGCCGCATAGCGGCGGAGCTGTACGATGAAATCATCAGGCTAAAGCCTGAGTGGCATTCCGATGAGTTATCCAAGGGTGTCATCAAAGTGGTGATGACGGCTGCCAGCTCGGATGGCCCAAAGCTGGCCAGGCATCACACCAACAAACAACAACGCAAAGCCCTGGCCGAGCGCATGAAGGACCCGGACGACGAATTGAAGCTCGTGATCGTGCGCGATATGTGGCTGACGGGATTCGATGCGCCGTGTATGCACACCCTGTATATCGACAAGCCCATGAAAGGCCACAACCTGATGCAGGCCATCGCACGTGTGAACCGCGTTTACGGCGACAAACCGGCGGGCCTGGTGGTGGATTATTTGGGGATCGCGTCCGATCTCAAGCAGGCCTTGTCCTTCTATGCCGACGCCGGCGGCAAGGGCGATCCGATGCTGGCGCAAGAGCAAGCCGTGACGCTCATGCTGGAAAAATTGGAAGTGGTCTCGCAGATGTTTCATGGCTTCGCCTATGAGGACTATTTCGAGGCGGATACCTCCAAGAAGCTCTCCATGATTCTGGCGGCGGAAGAGCACATCCTCGGCCTGGAGAATGGCAAGAAGCGCTATATCGACGAAGTCACCGCGCTATCACAAGCCTTCGCCATTGCTATTCCCCATGAGCAGGCCATGGACGTGAAGGATGAAGTCTCCTTCTTCCAGGCGGTAAAGGCGCGCCTGGCGAAGTTCGACAGCACCGGTGCGGGCCGCACCAACGAGGAAATTGAATCCACCATTCGGCAGGTGATCGACAAGGCGCTGGTGTCGGAACAGGTGATCGATGTATTCGATGCGGCAGGCATCAAGAAGCCCGATATCTCGATCTTGTCCGAAGAATTCCTGCTGGAGCTGAAAAATAAAGAGCACAAAAATGTCGCACTGGAAGTGCTGAAGAAACTGCTCAACGATGAGATCAAGGCACGCGCCAGGAAGAACCTGGTGCAAAGCAAGAAATTGTTGGAAATACTGCAAGACGCCATTAAACGTTATAACGCCAAAGTACTGACCGCGGCGGAGGTGATGGACGAGCTGATCAACATCAGCAAGGAAATCGTCAAGTCGGACAAACAGGCCGAAGAACTTGGAATGAGCGAATATGAGTACGCCTTCTATACCGCCGTGGCCAACAACGAAAGTGCCAGAGAACTAATGCAGCAGGACAAGCTGCGCGAACTGGCAATCGTGTTATTCGAACGAGTCAAGGCAAACGCCTCGATCGATTGGACGATTAAAGAAAGTGTAAAGGCAAAGCTGAAAGTCATTGTGAAGCGGACATTGCGGCAATATGGCTACCCGCCGGACATGCAGAAGCTGGCAACCGAGACGGTACTCAAGCAGGCGGAGATGCTGGCCAATGAGCTGGCTGCAAGTGCCAAGGGATAAGCGAGTGATCTTCAACAAGTCGCAGAACAAGTTCCAGGACCCGGCCAAACTGCGGCGGCTGGTGGTCGATCTCATCGGCAAGGAACAATGGGTGTCGATGGCGACGTTGAAGAACGAGGGTGTGATCAAATTCGAGGGGTTAAAGATCATTGAGTACAAGTTGCCTAAGGCTAAGAAAGTGAAGACTGTCCCTGCTTGACCGATAACGGAAACCATTCGCTTGCAATGGATAGATGAGGGTGGCTTGAAGCACAAGAAGGTATGTGAAGGGTTTCGGTGCGATGTCTGAAGCGGCCGCTTTCAAGCCCCGTTGCGTCTCTATCGATCTGGAGGTGGGCAAGGACGACTCACGCATTCACCAGTTTGCCGCGGTTCGAGGCGATACGGGCAAGTCGCTGATATACAAGCAGGGCCAACTCCTCAAGGCGTTGGCCGAGCTGGACGTCTTTGCCGAGGGAGCGGCCTTTTTGCTGGGCCATAACCTGGTTGCCTTTGATGCCGTGCATCTGGCGGCGGCCAAGCCGGACTTGCGGCTGTTGCACCTGCCCAGGGTGGATACCTTGCGGATCAATCCCCTGGCTTTTCCCCGCAATCCCTATCACCACCTGGTCAAGCATTATCAGGATGGGCAGTTGAAGCGCGGTCAACTTAACGACCCGGAGCTGGATGCCCGGCTGACCCTGGAAGTGTTCCGGGACCAGTACCATGCCCTCAAGGCGCTGGGTGAAAACGCTCCCGAGTTGTTGCTGGCCTGGCACTGGCTGACGACGGTGGCGGAACCCACTTCCGGCTTGAACAGCTTCTTCACGTTGATACGGGGCAAGACCCGCCCGCCTGAAGCGGAGGCGTTGGCCGCGGTGTCGAATTTTCTTTCCGGTAGAGCGTGCATGAGCTCCGCACGGGCGGTGATGGCTGATGTGGACAAGCAGGGCTGGCCCTTGGCATTTACCCTGGCCTGGCTGTCCGTCGCGGGAGGCAATTCCGTGATGCCGCCCTGGGTACGGCACCAGTTTCCGGAGGCGGGCCTGCTGGTGCGGCGTCTGCGGGACGCGTCTTGCACGGACCCCGCCTGCGAGTGGTGTCGGGAGCGGCATGATGCCCGCAAGGAACTGACCCGCTGGTTTGGCTTCCCCGATTTTCGCCCCGAACCTGTGGGGGAAGATGGCCGGCCCTTGCAAAGGACCATCGTGGAAGCCGCCATGGCCGGTCGGCATGTGCTGGGCATTTTGCCCACGGGCACGGGCAAGTCGCTCTGCTACCAGATTCCGGCCCTGTCACGCTTCGACAAGACCGGCGCGTTGACGATAGTGATTTCGCCCCTGGTGGCGTTGATGGCGGATCAGGTGGCGGGTCTGGAGGCTCGTGGCATCACTTCCTGCGTGTCAATCAACGGATTGCTGTCCATGCCCGAACGGGCCGATGCCCTGGACCGGGTGCGCTTGGGGGACGTGGGCATCTTGATTGTTTCCCCCGAGCAGTTGCGCAGCGGCGGCTTGCGCAGGGTGCTTGAGCAGCGGGAAATCGGCGCCTGGGTATTGGACGAGGCCCATTGTCTGTCCAAGTGGGGCCACGCCTTCCGTCCGGACTATCGTTACGTGGGACGCTTCATCAAGCAGATGGCGGGCCGGGACCCGGTGCCGCCGGTGCTGTGCCTGACGGCCACGGCGAAACCCGATGTGGTGGCGGACATCCTGGGGCACTTCCACGACAAGTTAGGCATCGATCTGGCCCTATTCGACGGCGGGGCAAGCCGTGCCAACCTGGATTTCGTGGTGGTGCAGACGACGCCGGCGGAAAAGTACGCCCACATCCATCTGATACTGACGACTGACTTGCCGGCGGGAATGCCTGGCGGCGCTATCGTCTATTGCGCCACCAAGAAACAAACCGAAGAGGTCGCTGGCTTTCTTCGGGAGAAGGGTTGGGCTGCCGGCCATTTCCACGCGGGTTTGCAGCCAGAAACCAAGAAGAATACCCAGGCGGCATACATCCGTGGCGAGTTGCGGGTCATCGCGGCCACCAATGCGTTCGGCATGGGGATCGACAAGCCCGACGTGCGCCTGGTGATTCATGCCGATATTCCCGGCTCCCTGGAAAACTATCTGCAAGAGGCCGGACGTGCCGGGCGCGACCGCGAGGCGGCGCGTTGTGTACTGCTCTACACGCAAGAGGACGTAGAGCGGCAGTTCAGCATGTCCGCCCGTTCCCGTCTGACGCAACGGGAGATCCAGGCCATCCTGAAGGCCTTGCGGAACCTGGATAGAAAGAAGCGCCTCGATGGAGAGGTGGTGGCCACCGCCGGCGAGATCCTGACCGAGGAGGAGGATGCCGCGTTCCAGCGGGATCAAGCCACGGACGATACGCGTGTACGCACGGCGATCTCCTGGCTGGAGGAGGCGGTGCTGCTCTCTCGCGAAGAAAATCAGGTGCAGGTGTTTCCTTCCTCGCTACGAGTTGCGACGCTGGACGAAGCGGCGAAAAAACTGGCCAGGCGGGCGCTGCATGAAGACTACAAGCGGCAGTTGTTGATGCTCGTGGAGGCACTCATAGAGGCGGATGCCGATGAAGGCATTTCCACGGACGAGCTGATGGGGATCTCCGGCCTCAGCCCGGAAAAGGTGCGTGCAGCTCTTCATGACCTTGAGACACTGGGTATCGCCAGCAACGACACCGCCCTGACCGCCTTCGTCCATGCGGGTGTGGAGCGATCTTCCCAGAAGCGGTTCACGGAGGCGGATGGGACGGAGGCGGCCTTGATCCGGGAACTCAGGCTGGCCGCCCCGGATTTGGGCAAGGGCGACACGTCGGTTCTGCATTTGCGACACGTGGCCCAGCACCTCAAGGATGCGGGGCTGCCCCATGTATTGCCGGAGCACGTCTGGCGCCTGTTGCGCGGCTTGGCCATGGACGGGCGAAGCGAGGAGAGCGGGGTGGGGAGCCTGGGCCTGAGGCGTCTGGACGCGGAGACCGTGCAGGTGGGCTTGCAGCGGGAATGGGCGAGCCTGGAAAGGACTGCCCGTTTGCGGCGTGCCGCCGCGTCCAGGTTGCTGGAACACCTGCTGGCATGCCTGCCCCAGGGACAAAAAGGCACCGACCTGTTGGCCGAGACCACGTTGGGAAAACTGAGCGCGGCCATCCAGTCAGACCTGGTGCTGAGGGCGGAAATCAAGGATTCCGGCAAGTTGCTGGACCGGGCTTTGTTGTGGTTGCACGAACAGGACGTAATTCGCCTGAACAAGGGACTTGCCGTATTCCGGCCCGCCATGACGATTCGCCTGGGACAGGACAGGCGCAATTTCGTGAAAGCGGATTTCGCGCCCCTTGGGTTGCACTACACGGAGCAAATTCTCCAGATTCACGTCATGGAGGAATTTGCTCAGCGAGGGCTGAAGGCCATGGCTGAGGCTTTGCGCCTGGCCATGGATTATTTCAGCCTGTCTCAAGAATCCTTCCTGAATCGCTGGTTGCCAAATCGGGATAAGGAACTGGCTCGTCAGACAACGCCCGCGTCCTGGCGGGCCATCATCGAAGCACTTAATAACCCCAGCCAGCAGCGCATCGTCGCGGATGATCGGGAACAATCCAATGTGCTGGTGCTGGCGGGGCCTGGCTCGGGCAAGACCCGGGTATTGGTGCACCGCATTGCTTATCTAATACGTGTTCGACGGGAGAACCCAAGAGGCATCCTGGCATTGGCCTACAACCGGCATGCGACCGTCGAGATACGGCGACGTCTGTCCGAATTGATCGGACAGGATGCCAGGGGCATCACGGTCATGACCTGCCATGCCTTCGCCATGCGTTTGGTGGGGGCCAGCTTTGCGGGACGGGCGGATAAGGTGGACGGCGATAGTTTCAAGGAGGTCATGGCCCAGGCGGTGGCGTTGCTGAAAGGTGAGGGATTGCCACCCGAAGAGGCGGATGATCTGCGCGGCCGCCTGTTGGCTGGGTTCCGCTGGATACTGGTCGATGAGTATCAGGACGTAGGCCCGGAACAATATGATCTCATTTCCGCCTTGGCCGGCCGAACGCTGGCGGACGAGGATGGCAAGCTTACTTTGTTCGCGGTTGGGGACGATGACCAGAACATCTACGCCTTTGATGGCGCGTCCGTGGAGTTCATCCGCCGCTTTGAACAGGATTACTCCGCCAGACCAACCTATATGACCGATAACTACCGATCCACGGGTCATATTGTTGCGGCAGCCAATCTGGTCATAGAAGCGGCGGCGATCAGGATGAAGGCGGAGCATCCAATCACGGTGGACCGGCTGCGCCTCAAGGCGATGCCGGGTGGAGCATGGCAGGATCGGGACCCTGTTTCACAAGGACGTATTCAAGTTATGCCGGCTGGGCGGGATGCCATGAGCCAGGCCGTCGCGGTGATGTCTGAGCTTGAACGCCTTGCGGCATTGGACCCCCATTGGGCGTGGGCCAAGGTGGCTGTGATTGCACGGGAATGGAAATATCTCGGTCCGCTGCGCAGTTATTGTGAGCTCCATCGAATACCCGTGCAGATGGCGGATGAGGAGTCCTTTCCGTTCTGGCGGCTGCGGGAGACCCAAATCCTGATCCAATGGTTACGCGGTGCCGAATCAAAATTGATTGATTCGGACGAGATAAAGCGGTGGCTGGACAACCAGCCCACCGGGCCTTGGTGGGCTTATCTCCGTGAAGCAGTTGATGAGTATGCCCTTGAAACGTGTGGTGCCGAATTACCGATTGATCATTTTGTCGATTGGCTGGCGGAGTGGGGGCGGGAAATGCGGCGTCGCCAGACCGGGTTGTTGCTACTCACGGCCCATCGGGCCAAGGGCCTGGAGTTCGACCATGTGGCCGTCCTGGATGGCGGATGGGATCGGGTTGGCAAAGGGGAGGACCGGGACGCCCCGCGCCGGCTGTATTACGTTGCCATGACCCGGGCCAGGCAGACACTGATCATGGCGCGTTTGTCCAAGGGCAATGCTCTACTGACGCATCTGCCTCGGGACAAGAGTATATTGATTCGGGACTCCTCCAATCCATCAGAACCTCCTGCCGAACTCAATCGGCTGTATATGCGTGCTTCCATGAAGGTATTGGATTTGGGGTTTGCCGGACGTTATTCGCCGGATAAGTCGGTCCACCAAAACATTTCGACATTGATCCCCGGTGATCCGATTGAATTGGTGGCGCATGGTGGGAAGTGGGAGCTGCATGATGCCTCCGGGAACGTGGTCGGCAGGATGTCCCAATCGTTCGCATTTCCTGAAGGTAAGGTTTTTTCCTGCGGCAGTGTAGCTGCCGTCATCAGACGCAAGCTGGAAGACGTGGGAGAGGAATACCAAGACCGTTTTCGCTGCGATAGCTGGGAGCTTGTTATCCCCGAGCTGGTGTTCATGCCTTCGGTCACTTCTACATGATGTCAATAGACAGCACTGAAAGCCTGAAAAGCCTCCTCTCTCCAACCCTCCACCCTCTTGCGAGGGAAGGAGTGAAAAGCAGCGAAATTGGTGAGAAGGGGCGGCCACGTGCAACCATACAGGGTCAGCCTCGATTGATTCGAGAGTGTTACGTGAGATTAATCGAGTCTGACCCCATTGATACACGAATATTTTACTTTCGGAGAAATAGAGCAATGGCATCCAGGGGAAGGAAATGAAAATAAATACTCGAATTGCGCTATTGATTGACTGCGATAATGTCAGTTCTACCTCAATAGAGGGTGTGCTTGAAGAATTGGCGAAGTATGGAACAGTCAATGTACGTCATGCGCATGGGGACTGGAAGAATGCTCACTTGGCCGGGTGGATCGAGAAGCTTCACCCGAACGCTATAAGGCCAGTTCAGCAATTTGCATATACAACGGGGAAGAATGCAACCGACTCGGCCATGATCATTGATGCGATGGATTTGTTATATAGCAAGACCGTCGACGCTTTTGCATTGATGACAAGTGATAGCGACTTCACCCCGCTGGTTATGCGAATCCTGGAAAGTGGCATGCCTGTCTATGGGTTTGGGCAGAAGAAAACGCCCTTGCCCTTTGTCCACGCATGCTCACAGTTCATATACACAGAAAATCTGCAAACGGAACTAGAGGAAAAGGCGGATAAATCAGGGGTAGTTACCAGGCGATCTCGAAATGAAATCAGGGGCGATACGGCGCTCGTGAAACTGCTTAGAACATCAGTAGAGCAAACATCCGAAGATGATGGCTGGGCACATCTCAGCAAGGTCGGGAAATACATCTCAAACAACAGCTCATTTTCCCCCATAAATTACGGATACAAGAAACTCAGCGAATTGATCAAAGCGAGTGAGTTATTCGAAGTCGAAATGAGAAACAACAATACAGCCATCTATATTAAAGACGCTCGGTAACTGACATCGGAGAAACAGGGTCAGAGAGGCATGGCACATACTTAAGATAAATGGGTGTCAGAGCGCACACAATCTAATACTCGATAAAATTGTGCTCTGACTCCCATTCTGTACCTTGTATTCTTGTTGTGAATATATACAGATGGGAGAAAAGGGGACATTCTGGTTTTAGGGAGAAAAGGGGACATTCTGGTTTTATGGCCTGGAGGACAGTAGCGGTGGATTGACGTAAAAAAAGTAGAATGTCCCCATTTATCCCATTTATCCCTGATTGTGAATTTAAACAGATGACAACTTGTTCTAGATATGTGACTGAGCAGACCCGGGATAACGAATTGCAACCCATTGTATCCATATCGAACCTGTCAAAGACTTATTCAACGGGTTTTCAGGCGCTGAAGAATGTCAGCCTGGACATTCAGCCGGGGGAAATTCTGGCGCTGCTCGGTCCTAATGGCGCGGGTAAGACAACGCTCATCTCCATTATCTGCGGCATCGTTAATGCCAGTAGCGGCTCAGTCACAGTTGGCGGACATGATAACGTTAAGGACTACCGCATTACGCGTAGCATGATCGGGCTGGTGCCACAGGAGCTCACACTCGGTGCTTTCGACAAGGTATGGAATACCTTGTGTTTCAGTCGCGGCCTGTTTGGAAAAAAGCCGGACCCGGAATACCTTGAACGGGTACTGAAGGACTTGTCATTATGGGACAAGAAAAAGAATATTCTCATGTCCTTGTCGGGCGGTATGAAACGGCGGGTGCTTATTGGCAAGGCGCTGGCGCACGAACCCGTGGTTCTGTTTCTGGATGAACCGACCGCAGGCGTTGATGTGGAGTTGCGCAAGGATATGTGGGCGCTGGTGCGACGTTTGCGCGAATCGGGCGTCACCATTATTCTCACCACACACTATATCGAGGAGGCGGAGGCGATTGCAGATCGCGTCGGCGTCATCAACCATGGTGAATTGCTGCTGGTGGATGATAAAGATGCGTTGATGCACAAGTTGGGCAAACGGCAACTGATTATCGAGTTGGAAGATGCACTCCCGGCATTGCCTGAAACTCTGGTGCCCCTGGCTTTGGACCTGTCGGCAAATGGCAGCACACTGACCTATACCTACGACCCGCATAAAACCCATACGGGTATCAACGAATTGCTACAGACCCTGCGGGATGCCGGTTTGTTGATAAAGGATGTGCATACGACCAAGACGTCATTAGAAGAAATATTTGTTAGCCTGGTGAAAGCAAAAACATGAATATTTACGCGATACGCGTTATTTACAAATATGAAATGCTGCGCGCCTTTGAAACCATTGCCCAGAGTTTCGCGTCACCGGTGATTTCCACAGCGCTTTACTTCGTGGTGTTCGGGTCTGCGATCGGCTCACGCATCGAATCTGTTGAAGGCGTATCCTACGGGGCCTTCATTGTGCCCGGTTTGATGATGCTGGCGCTGTTAACGCAGAGTATTGCCAACGCATCCTTCGGGATATTCTTTCCCAAATTCACGGGCACAATTTATGAATTGCTGTCTGCGCCGATTTCGTTTGTTGAAATTGTGATCGGTTACGTGGGAGCGGCCGCGACCAAGTCGTTCATTATCGGACTGATTATCCTGGCGACGGCGGGATTCTTTGTGCCACTGCATATCGCGCACCCGTTCTGGATGCTGGGTTTTCTGGTGCTCACCTGCATTACCTTCAGTCTGTTTGGATTGCTCATCGGCCTGTGGGCAACCAATTTCGAAAAATTGCAACTCATACCGATGCTGGTGATCACGCCACTGGTTTTTCTGGGCGGCAGTTTTTACTCGGTCAGCATGTTGCCGCCGGCCTGGCAGACTGTCACTCTTTTCAACCCGGTAGTTTATTTAATCAGCGGGTTCCGCTGGAGCTTTTTTGAAGTCGCCGATGTGAGCGTGGGCCTGAGTCTTGCCATGGTGCTGGTGTTCCTTGGCACTTGTCTTGTCATTGTGTGGTGGATGTTCAAAACTGGATATCGATTGAAGCAATAAGAGAATCAGGAGGCCGGATTATTGTCAGGCCTGCATCAAAGATGCCCGCTACCCGCTGATCAAGGTCACGACGTGATTCTCCACTGCTCAAAAATGCTTGCCGCGAAACTGCCCAATGTTTCACCGGAGCCGCTTCAGGAAGCCAGTCCGCTGGGTAGCTGGCACGGGCACCTGATCCGATTCGATCGGCGCCAGTGTGTGATGTTCATGCACGATGACACCCGCTATGCGTTGTTTCTGCCGGGGCTGCGCAAGGAACATTTCGCGGTGTTGGGCGCGCGCTGGTTCCGGGAGCTTTACACGGCGACACTGGCGGTGCTTGGCTGTCCGAACCGGCAGATCCGCAAGGTGGAACTCGCATTGGGACCGGTTCGTTATGACACGACAACCGACCGCTCGGTGCAGGGTTCGATGCGGGTGGCGAAGCAGGACCTGGAGTCCTGGGTAGGCGATGTCCCCAACGTCATGGTGCTCGACCCGCTGGCGGCGGCCGCCTGGCTCAACGACCGCCCGGCGACGGTGTACGGGAAGCCGGTCTGGCCGATGCGGGCGATGCGCGAGCGGGTTGAGGCGTTGTAGCGCCAGGCGCATGCTCCCACCAAGTAGTCGGATTTTGTTTCATAAAAACAGAAGAGCAGGTTGGCCCTGATGAGGCTATCTTCCAGGGATCCGTATGCAATATGCGAATTGCATACGGCTCGCTGGTATTCCAGACAAACATATGCTATATGCATACAGCATATGAGAGGCATCAAGTCACACAAAACATCTGTTGCCATGCGGCGTGCCAGTAACCGTCAATGGGTGCTCAAACCGCAGGATCTGGCCATTGCCTTCAAACTGGTGGCCTTAAAGGGGCGGTGGCTGCCGTATGCCGACTTGGGCGAGGCAATGCGTCTGTCCCGTTTCGAGGCGCATGCTGCCGTTCAACGTCTGATGGCTGCCCGTCTGGTAGCGCAAATCGAGGCTCCACCCGCACCGGTGTTCGCGGCGCTGCGGGCGTTCGTGATCTATGGGGCGCCCTATGCGTATCCCGCCGTGCGCGGGGAATTGACCCGGGGATTTCCGACGGCACATGGCGTTGCCCCCCTTAAGGACATGATGGCGGTAACAGATGAACCCCCTCCCGTTTGGCCGCATCCCGAGGGGATAGCCAGGGGGCCGGGGTTGTTGCCTTTGTATGAGAGTTTGCCCCTGGCGGCGCGGGAGGATCCTGCGTTGTATGAGTTGCTGGCTTTGTTCGACGCCTTGCGGGCCGGACAGGCGAGGGAACAGGAACTGGCCAGAACTGAATTGAGCAAGCGCCTGGGGATTGCACCAGGGCAAGAGGAAGACAGGGTGACGGGCAAACAGGACAGGTTCGTGATCGGGGGGACGATCGTGGTTTCTCGTTCAGACCTGCAGGAGTTGGCGCGGCGCCACCACATCCGCCGGCTGGTGCTGTTTGGCTCGGCGGCGCGTGGAGAACTCAGGCCGGAAAGCGACATCGATTTGCTGGTCGAGTTCGAAACCGGCGAGGCGCCTTCGTTGGGTGGAATGGTGAAACTCCAGGATGCCTTCACAACGCTGTTTGGCGGTCGCAAGGTGGATGTGGCTACACCCTCCATCCTGAATAATCCGTATCGTCGGCGCGCAATCGAAAAGGACATGGAGGAGCTCTATGCGGCCTGAGGAACGGGATGCGGCCTACTTGTGGGATATGCTGCAGGCCGCCAGGGAAGTGCAGTCCATGCTGGAAGATCACGATTTGAGCGCCTTTCTCGCCGACCGCGTGTTGTTGCGGGCCATCGAGCGCGGAGTGGAAATCATCGGCGAGACTGCACGTCGGGTATCGGCGCCATACATGGCCGCGCATCCGGAAATCCCCTGGCGCAACCTCATCGGACAGCGCAATATCCTGGTGCATGAATACGGACAGATCGATCATGCCTTGCTCTACAAGACCGTTGTGGAGGATGTCCCCGATTTGATTCGTCAGCTCCAGGCACTACTGCCTCCCCTGGAAGAAGATGAGTCATGAGCTCGACGTCGATCGTCAAGAATCTCTGGAACTACTGCAGCATGCTGCGCGATTACGTCGAGCGGCCGACCTGTCACGTGTGTCCGCCCAACGGCAGTCGCCAGGGAAAGCGGGCTGTGGGACTGCGTTTGTGACTGTCGACATGCTGTGCATGGCATGTAAACTGGGAGCGACCGAGTGATTTGATTGTCTTGATGGCTGCAGGAGAGGGTATATTCCAATAAGCAGAATGTCCCCATTTCTTTCAGGAGGGGTTTGAGTATGAGTCGATTTACACACACGGTTCGCACCGGCTGCGTGCTGCTGCTGGCCATGGTGGCCGGAACGGTCACGGCTGAACAGATCTACCGGTCAGTCGATGCGCAGGGCAATGTCACGTTTTCCAATCAGCCGCCGGCCAATTCGGTGACTGTCGATCAGGTCAGCGTGCAGCCGGGACCGTCGGATGCGGCGCAGCGCGAGGCGCGCGAACGGATGCAGCGCCAGGAGGCGACCGCGAACGAGATGAGCGAGGCGAGCGCCCGTCGTGTCCAGCAGAAGCCCCAGGCAACTCCGGCTGTACCCAAGCCGGTGGAGCCTGTTGAACCTGTTAATCAGTATTATGGGGACCCCTACGGGAACCAGCCGCGTAACCGGTTCCGCGATCGCGTGCTGCCGCGGCCGGTGCAGCTGCCGGCATCTCCGGTGCAGCCATCGACGCGCCCGGTCCGGCCGTCGACGCGTCCGGTTACGCGCTAGCCCGCAGCCATTAACTGTCGGGGGTCGCGTCGGGTGGCAGTGTAAAGAGTTCCTGTGCGGCACTGACGCCGCGCAGCGTGTGCCTGCCGAGCGAAACCAGCCGGCCCGGGCAAAGACGGGCAAACGCGGCGGATAACAGGATGTTCCGGTTGAGCGCCTTGCACAGGTCCTCGATGCGTGAGGCTTCATTCACGGCCGAGCCGATGACGGTGAAATCAAGCCGTCCCGGGGTGCCGATATTCCCGTACACCAGGCTGCCGATGTGCATGCCGATCCCGAAGCCGATCGCTTTCGCACCCTGTTCAGTCCTTTGCTGATTAACCCGGCTGATTCCGCGTTGCGCCTGCCGCGCGGCATCGATGGCATGAAAGGCCGCTTCCGGACTGTCGGGATCTTCGATCGGGAAAATCGCCAGCACTGCATCGCCGATGAACTTCAGCACCTCGCCGCCGTGCTCCAGCACCGCACCCGCCATGCAATCGAAAAACTGGTTCAGCATCGCCAGATAGTCTGCCCGGGCGAGCGACTCCGTGAGTGAGGTGGAGTCGCGCAGATCGCAGAACCAGATGACCGCATGGATGTTTTCACTGTCACCGCGCTTGATCCTGCCTTCCAGGACCCGCCGTCCGCTGTGTTTTCCGAGGTAGGTGTCGAGCAGGGTGATGGCCGTCGTGCGCAGAGCGTGCACCTCGAACAGGCGGCTCAGCAGCGGCAGAATTTCGTAGAACTGGCCGAGTTCTTCCGTGGAAAAGCCACCCGAGCGGTCCGAGACCAGGGTGATGATGTTGATCTGGCCATCCAGGAAGAACAGCGGCATGGCCACGTAATCGGTG
>Ga0210085_1000684_pt1 | contig 13945 bp, 12 predicted proteins | sample China_Galinas_PW_5_FD_184866 | JGI IMG/M metagenome (GOLD analysis project Ga0210085, IMG submission 184866) | Wetland microbial communities from San Francisco Bay, California, USA, that impact long-term carbon sequestration - China_Galinas_PWC_D1... | ecosystem: Environmental > Aquatic > Marine... | reverse complement strand
AACTCTTCGGCCGGCGGGAAGTGCGCACGACCCCGCTCGATGAGGCGCGCACGCTCATTGAGCGCTTCACTACCGCGACGCTGGCAGGCGTCGATCCGGAAGACATCGGCCGCTATCCGGCCAAACAACGCCAGTCCATGGCGTTTCACTTCGGCGCCATCCAGCACCTTGCCGAAGAATACGCGCTGGATGAGACCCAGACCCTGGGCCTGTTCGTCATGTTCGTGAACCGTTATTTCAGGCTGCCGGTCAGCGAAACCGGCAGCATCAGCCAGCTGCTGGAGGGTTTCCAGTCCAACCCGGGGGAACGTGAATTTCTGGAAGCGGGACTGCAGGCATTCAGACGCTGGCACCTGCAGAACGACCGCCGGGCGCCGCTTGACCTGGGTGAAATGCTGAACCGAAGGTGAGAAGTAAGATGTTACTTCTTACTTTTCACTTCTCACTTTACCCGCACGACTCTGGTAAAATTCGCCACTCGGTTAATCACCATGCCCATGACACCCTACCCACTGCTGCGTCACATCGACTCCCCCGCGGACCTGCGCCGCCTCGGGCCGGATGAACTCGTGCAGCTTGCCGCCGAACTGCGGGAATACCTGATCGTATCGGTGGCCAATACCGGGGGGCATCTGGCCGCCGGACTGGGAACCGTCGAACTCACCATCGCCCTGCACACGGTGTTCAACACCCCGCACGACCGGCTGGTGTGGGACATCGGCCATCAGGCCTATCCCCACAAGATCCTCACCGGCCGGCGCGACGCCATGCCCGGCCTGCGCCGCCAGAACGGCCTGAGCGGTTTTCTCAGCCGCAGCGAAAGCGAGTACGACACCTTCGGCGCCGGTCATTCCAGCACCTCGATCAGCGCCGCCCTGGGCATGGCGGCGGCTGCAGCCCGTGACGGGTCCGGGCGTAAGGCCGTCGCGATCATCGGGGACGGCGCCATGACAGCCGGCATGGCCTTCGAGGCGCTCAATAACGCCGGCGACCTGGACTGCGACCTGCTGGTGATCCTGAACGACAACGAAATGTCGATTTCGCGCAACCACGGCGCGATGCACAACTACCTGGCCCGGATACTCTCCAGCCGTTTCTATACCGGCGTGCGCGAGGGCAGCAAGAGCATCCTGGACAACCTGCCGGGCGCGCGGCGCTTTTTCGGGCGCTGGGAGGAACACATGAAGGGCATGCTGCTGCCCGGCACCCTGTTCGAGGAACTGGGATTCAACTACATCGGCCCGATCGACGGGCACGACCTGCCGACGCTGATCGGCACGCTCGGCAACCTGCGCGAACTCAAGGGCCGCCAGTTCCTGCATGTCGTCACCCAGAAGGGCAAGGGTTACCATCCTGCCGAGAAGGATCCCTGCATATTCCACGGCGTGGCGCCCTTCGATCGCGAGACCGGAACCCAGAAAACCAGTCCGGGAGGAAAAAGCTACACCCGGATCTTCAGTGACTGGCTGTGCGACATGGCCGCCGCGGACCCGCGCCTGATCGGCATCACGCCCGCCATGTGCGAGGGATCCGGACTGTCACGATTCGCGCAGCAGCACCCGGATCGTTACTACGATGTCGGCATCGCCGAACAGCATGCGCTCACGTTCGCGGGCGGACTGGCCTGCGAGGGGCTCAAACCGGTCGTCGCCATCTACTCGACCTTTCTACAGCGCGCCTACGACCAGCTGATTCATGACATCGCACTGCAAAACCTCGATGTCACCTTTGCCATCGACCGCGGCGGGCTGGTCGGGGCGGACGGCGCCACCCATGCCGGTGTGTTTGATCTGAGTTTCCTGCGCTGCATCCCCAACCTGCTGGTCATGGCGCCGGCCGATGAGCGGGAATGCCGCCAGCTGCTGTCGACGGCCTTCCACCATGAGGGTCCGGCCGCGGTGCGTTATCCGCGCGGCGCCGGCCCGGGTGCAGACATCGATACGAACCTGGAACCCCTGCCCGTGGGCAAGGCCGAGGTGCGCCGCCGCGGCGGGCGCGTCGCGATCCTCGCCTTTGGCAGCCGCGTCGCGGCGGCGCTGGAGGCCGGTGAACGCCTCGATGCCACCGTGGTCAACATGCGCTTCGTAAAACCGCTGGATGCACAACTGGTCAGTGAACTGGCCGACACGCACGAGCTGATCGTAACCGTCGAGGAAAACACGCTCCAGGGCGGCGCCGGCTCGGCAGTCAACGAGGCGCTCCTCGCGGAAGGCCGAAGTATTCGTATCCTCAACCTGGGCATCCCCGACCGGTTCATCGCTCACGCCGACCAGCAACAGCAACTCGTCGAGTGCGGCCTGGACGCCGCCGGCATCCTTGCCGCCATCAAGGCCGCCGACGCATCGGCCGCGAAACAGGATCAGAAAGCCATTGGATAAGACCAGACGCTACGTGGGCATCTACCACGACAAATCCGGCGGTATGACCACCGCCGGCAACATCATCCGCGATGCCTGGGTTTTCGGCCTGCTCCCGGAAGAGGAAACCTGCGAGGGCTGGACGCACAGCCAGATCGATGCGCTCTACGACAAGGTCACCCGCGCGTGGGAGCCATACGGACACCTGGTATCGAACCTGCCGGAGGAACTGCGCAGCAATCACACCCGCATCTACACGGCGGCGACCGAGTACGCGCGCGCACACGGCTGGAATCCGGAGCTCGACGACGAGGACTAGGAATCTGTCCGGATAGTCATGTTCGCTATTGCAAAGGCGCAAATCGACTCCTGACCGAATGGCGCTTAACTTAACCTTACTGTTGCATAAGATTTCAGCATGAACGCAGAAATGTGCCTGTATATCACGGGTAGCGTGCTGTCTGCCGGTGATTCTTGAGTTCACTCCCGGTGAACTCAAGAAACAGCCCCTCTCCGGTGGAGGGTGTTGTAAAAGCAATGTAGGGTGCGCCGTGCGCACCGTTCGGGAGGCGTAATTCCTTGTTTGCAATGGTGCGCACGGCGCACCCTACGGTAGCACGAATATCTTTTGCGACACCCTCCGGTGGGAGAAGTGATTTATGCAACGTTGGGGTTAAGGGATATTGTCGATGCAAGCCCACGATTGGCCACGGAAATACACGGAATAATCACGAACAATGATTGTTTCTTCCGTGTGATTCCGTGGCTATTTACAGGGGTTAGGTCTTAGGGCCATTCGGCTCCTGGCACGAAATCCCACGCACCACTTCAGACTTCGCCGGCCGTTGTCAGTCCGGCCTCCGCGAACAGCGCCAGGGTGATCTGCGCCTCCTCCTCGCTGATCCTGTTGAGGGCATAGCCCACGTGAATCAGCACGTAGTCATCCACCTGAATATCCTCGACCAGCGCAAGCGAGATCTCCTTGCGAACCCCGCCCACGTCAACCGTCGCCAGGTCTCCGGCGGCGTGGATGCTGACAACCCTAGCCGGCAGCGCCAGACACATGCGCGTCCTCCTCACGGGCTGCCGCCGGATGCCCGACAAGCGCCAGCTGCCGCGTCGCCCGCAGCCACTGGTACCAGTCCGTCATCCCCGCGCCGCTCTGAGCGGAAACCTGAAGAACCTTGATGCGCGGGTTCACGCGCCGCGCGTACTCGATGCAGCGATCGACATCGAATTGCAGGTAGGGCAGCAGGTCCACCTTGTTCAGCAGCATCAGGTCAGCCGCGTGGAACATGTCGGGATACTTGAGCGGCTTGTCTTCCCCCTCGGTCACGGAAAGAATCACCACCTTGTGCGCCTCGCCCAGATCGAAAGCAGCGGGACACACCAGGTTGCCGACGTTTTCGATGAACAGGATACTGCCATCGACGGGCGCGAGCGCATCCAGTGCGTGGCCCACCATGTGCGCATCGAGGTGACAGCCCTTGCCGGTATTGATTTGCAGCGCCCTGACACCGGTCGCGCGGATGCGCTCGGCATCGTTGGCGGTCTGCTGGTCTCCCTCGATGACCACCGCCGGCAGATCGCCCCCGAGGTCTTCCAGGGTGCGCGTCAACAGGGCTGTCTTCCCCGATCCGGGACTGGAAACCAGATTCAGGGCGAGAATGGCACGCTCGCTGAACCAGCGCCGGTTGGCGGTGGCGTAGCGGTTATTCTTGCCGAGAATATCCTCTTCGATGCGCACCAGGCGCGACTGGCTGAGTCCCGGCGCATGGACGCTCGCGGCGCCCAGCCCGTAGTCGTGAGTGTGGCCATCATGCGAGTGAGCCTCCAGCCCGTGCGGGTGACCATGCCCATGGGCGTGGTCGTGGGGATGGGCATGGTCGTGGTCGTGGTCATGACCATGGCCGTGATCATGGTTATGGGCATCAGGCTGCCCTTCAAGCCGGGTCTCACCTTCGCCGCAGCCGCATACGGTACACATCATTCCACCTCCGGTTATCTGTTACACCTTACTTCACTGCCTGTCATCAGCAGGACACTCGCATACAGCGACATCCCGTGCATCAGTCTACTCTCAGATCATAGCCGACGCAGGGATCCACGGCATTGATCAACAACGCGGCCAGGCGTCGCAGTACCGTCGTATCCTGTGCCGGCAGGTGCATCAGCCCCCGGGCGGCCGCGCCGGCGGGATGGAAATTCCACTCCGTCGGCGCCAGTATCCGGTAACGGCGCACGCAGTCGTGGTCCAGCTCAACGCGATGAACCAGCCGGCCACGCGCCGCCTCCACCTGGGCCACCCCCACCCCGGAGTACATTCCGCCGTCTACAGGGTCAGGCTCCCCGGCCTCGACTGCGAGCATCTCCCCGGAGAGGTCGCGCACGCGCTCAGGCATCCCCGCAAGCTCAACGAGCAGCGCCGCCAGACGCGAGAGCAGTCCGGCGCCGCCGGAGTCAAGCAGCGAGCGGATCAGCGGTACGTCCTGCTGGCGGGCAAGCGGCGTGGTTTCCCTTGGCTGGCCCTGCCAGTCGGGCTGAGCGATGAAGTCATCGCTGTCGGGCGCCTGGAAACGCGCATCGAGTCCGGCATCCGGCAGCGTCGGGAGGAAGGCGGGCTCAACTGCACCGATCTCCTCCCAGCCGTTGTCCTGTAATTTTCCCAGCACGCGTGCGGCAATACTGCCCGACCGACCCGACCAGTCATCCAGACCCGCCCGGTCTGCGATTGTCAGCCATTCCTGCGCGGAACATCCGAATACCGTTCGCTCCAGCAGGGCATCCAGCGTCCCGGCCAGATCATGCAGCGCCCAGTCGGCGGCATGCAAGCGCACGTCGAGACCGAATGCCCGGCCGTCGATGAACAGCGCATTCCGGGAATCCGGCAGCAGTCTGGTAAGGGATGACGCCAGTGTGGCATGGCCGTCTTCATCGACGAAAGCCGGCCAGTCGATCAGGACCCGCCACAGGTGCTCCCGCGCCGTCTCCAGGCAGACCAGCAGTTCGCGCGCGAGTCCAGGCCCGCGCGCAGGCGTTATCCCCAGCGCGCGTTCACAGGCGGTCTGGGCCGCCTGCGCCTGGGCCACGGCACAGACACTGTAGAGCAGCGGCAGCAGTTGTAACACGGCATCCGGCGTTTTGCCCTCGAATACCCGCGCGGCATGCACGGGACGAGTGGAACTGATCCTTACCGCGCCCACTCGACCGTTTTCCCGGGTAAGCTCGATCTGCAGCCGGCCTTCGATGCTCATCGCCGCTTACCCTGCCGCCAGGGCGGGTACTGAAGGGAGTGTTGCCATACGTTGCTCCATAACGCTGGAACCCGGATCACCGGATGGATTCGGGACAACCACCATCCAGCTTAACAGGCGAAAGTCTTTAGTCCAGCCCGTTTCACCCGGCAAAAACTTCTGTCCGGACTCTACCCGCTGTTGCGTATCGAGGTGAAAAAGCTCCCGCCGCCGCCCTCCGCCTCTTAACTGTGGGAAAATTATGCGTATAATGCGGCGCAACCGGCGCTTTCATGGAACTCAGCCCACCGGCCCACGAGTGACATCGCCGATTTCCAACCCCGGCCCCTGTCACCCGACGCCCCCCGGATGTGCAGCGACCCGCGAACTTCCAACCAGCGCCATGGTCTGTAAACCTGCCGCCACGTGGCGTTTGAGTAACTGGATATGTTGCCGAAACTGACTCGCACCCTGACTTCCCTCCTGCCCGTGGATGACACCCGGACCGGCAGTTGCAACCAATGCGGTGAATGCTGCCGGCTGCCGTTTGAGTGCTTCTTCCTGCGCACCGGAACGGACGGTAAAAGCTTTTGTTCCGCCTACCGGTTCAGGCCGCCCACCTGCCGCAAGTTCCCCCGCACCAGTGCCCAGCTCGAGCTGGTCAGAGACGTCTGCGGCTTCTCCTTTGCGGAAGCGCGCTCCCGGCAGTCCACAACGACGGACTGCGATGACTGCCTGCCAGCCGCAGAGCGCCAGGGCCTGTCCGGGTAGCCGCCGGATATCCGGCAAACCCGTCGCGGGTTTGCCTTTTCCCGATACCGCCGCTACGCTGGCAGCGGATGGGCAGCACCACCGAAATCTTTTTCCGCCCCGGGGAAACCGCCCGGGAACGGGTGACGTTGCCGGCGCCGCTCTACAACCGTTGCCGGCTGCTGCTGGCCCGCTGCCCTCGCCCGCACGTCTTCGTCCCCATCCGCACCATGCAGTACCAGGCGGTGATCGACAGCGAGGAAATCATTTTCGTCGACAATCAGGGTTACGCGGTCCAGGACGGCCGCGGCGGACGACTGATCGTACTGGCCTGGAAGGTTGCACCCGGAAACCCGCGCGAGTCACTGAACGAGCCGGTGCCGATCGAAATCCTCTATTACGGCCACGCCACCCATGACACCCATCGCCGCCTGATGAGCGAGTTCCCCCGCGCGTTGAGCCTGCTGGAGTCCAGACAGCAGCGCGACAGCGGCGATGGCCCGAGCGCGGCGATTCTGCCGTTCAGCGGGCGGAATTGACGTTTATCTGCGTTCCCTTCGGCGTTACCGCCGGTCCATCAGCTACGAGGTCAGTGTTGCGAACAGCACCGGCAGTTTTTCCGGCAGCCGATCGACGTGGTCGATGATGGTGTAGTTGTTCATGCCGAAGATGCGCTTGACGTAGGCATCGGCATTGGCATCCAGCGTCAGGCAGTAGGTCAGAATCCCCTTGCTGTGGAGCTCCTCCACGGCCTTCCTGGTGTCGTGGCGCAGGTGCTGCGGGTCGCGCTCGTCGATATCGGCCGGCTCGCCGTCGGTGACCAGCAGCAGCAGCTTGCGCCGTTCCGGCTGTTTCAGCAGGTGCTGCGCCGCATGGCGCATGGCCGCGCCCATACGTGTCGAGAGGCCGCCGCGCATACCTGCCAGCCGCGCCTTGGCCTCGTCGTCGAAGCGCTGGTTGAAGTCCTTGAACCGGTAGTACTGCACGTCGTGACGACCATCGGAGGCGAAACCGTGAATGGCGAACGGGTCGCCCACACCGTTGATGGCCGTGGATACCAGCGAGGCCGCCTCTCGCGTCAGCTGCAGTATCGTTTTGTCGGACCCCTGCACCACTTCGTTGGTTGACTCGGACAGATCGAGCAACAGCACCACCGCGAGGTCACGGCTTTTGATGACGTTGCGCATGGTGATGCGCGGGTTGGGTTGCTCGCCCATACGAATGGCCACCATGGCGTCAACGGCGGCGTTGAGATCGATTTCATCGCCGTCCTCCATGTTGCGCACGCGCTGTACGCCTTCAGGCGTCAGCAGGTCGATGATCTGCTTGATGCGATGCGTGACCGGCTTGTATTCGGTGAGGATGTCCTCGATGGTCTCCGGGTCGCCCATCGGCTGGCGATGTTCAAACACGGTCACCCAGTCGGGCCGGTGCAGCTGCACCTGGTAGTCCCATTCCTGGTAATGAAAGGGATCGGAGACCGGCTCCTTGCCCCACATCTGGTTATAGCTGATCCCCTCGTCCTCGTAGGGGAACACCTCGGTCTCGCAGGTCCAGATCTCCTGCGCGTCATCGCCGGCGTTTTCCACGTCGACTTCGTTGGCCATTTCGATGATGCTCACCTTGCGGCGCACCTGGCGCTGGCTGGCCGGCACGTATTCAACCTCGGTATCCCAGTCAAACTCCTCGAACTCCCAGGCGTAGCGGTTGTCGTCGCGGTACGGGATGCGGTTGTTCTGCAGTATGCGCAGGCTGGGCACTTCGCGGCGCGCGGCGAACAGGTTGAACAGTTCGATGCCCATGTGCCAGGAGAAGTTGACGTTGTTCTTGTTTTCCTCGATCTGTGCGTGGAACCTGTCGGCGAACGCGTTCAGCTCCTCATCGTCGCTGCGCACGCTCTCATCGAGCAGCATGAGCGCGAGGTGCTCCAGGATGACGACCGTCGGATGTTCGACCTTGCCCTCGTATTCCGCCTCCAGCAGCGATTTCCAGAGCTTCTTCAGGCCCGGGAAGTTCTGCACGGCGTTGTACTCGATGCGCGCGTCCTCGAGATGGCCGATAAAAAACATCTGCGCCTGGCTCAGCTGCTCGGCGGAAATGGCCTTTTCCGTGTAGCACATGTGCGCGGCCACGTGCGCGGCGATCGCACGGTAGACCTCCAGGCCCTTGACTCCGGCAACATCATCGACGGCGTCCGGCAGGTGCAGCACGCGGTGTTCGATATAGGGCTTGAAGCCCTCATGGTCCGCCGCCGTCGGCCGCAGAAAAAAATCCCGCCCCCAGAGGGCGCGCAGGTAGAAGTTCAGCTTGCGCTGGGTATCGATGAACAGCGTGCCGCGCCGCTCCTTTTGCAGCATGGCCTTGCTGTCGGCGGTTTCGAGATTGAAATAGGACTGCAGGTTCTGGAAGTCGCGCCGGTAGGCATCGGCGCCGAAGAACGCCCAGCGCTTCAGGCCGCTCAGGGTCAGCTTGCCGAGCAGGTCATCCATATGGTTGAGCATGGGACGCAGGCCGCGCGCCGCCTTGGCCGACAGCTGGTGGACGAAACCGAGATAGCCGCGCAACAGTTCCGGGTCGCCAAGACGCCGGGCCGCCGTCGGCAGGGTACCGAACATGAGTGCAATGACCTCCCCGGAGGTCATGGAGGACAGCTTCATGGCCGACTCGATCACGTCGCGGATAATGTCCTCGCCGCATTCCTTCACCACGGCGGGCATGTGCTCCAGATAGGAGATGACGATGTCCTTGCCGCGCCCGAGCTTGGCGAGACCCCGGGCGCCTTCCAGGTAATCGTGCAACCCGGTCGGTGACATCACCCGTGAGGCTTCCTGGAACACGCCTTCCAGCGTATCCATGATCGCCGGGTCGATGTCCTGGAACGATTCGCGGTAATCGTCGAGATTCAGCGTCATACGGTACTCAACTCGTTTTCAAATAGTGTGGACAAAATGGCGCTTACTTAAGTCGAAATCGTGATAAATAGCCACGGAATCCACGGAAGACACAGAAATTATCTATGAATATTCCGTGTCTTCCGTGGATTCCGTGGCCATTGGTTCATTAAATACAAGAACGATATCCGTTAAGTAAGCGCCATTCGTGTCTGACGCCATTCTGTTGCGTTCAGTTAACCGAAGAACGTCTGCACGGCGGCATTGAGCGTATCGCGCATGTCCGGGTCATCGGTCAGCGGCGTCACCATGGTCATGGTGCAGGCGGCAACCGGGTCGATGCCCTTGCTGATCAACTGGCCTGCGTAGACCAGAAGACGCGTGGAGATGCCTTCGTCCAGGCCGTGCCCCTTGAGGTTGCGCGCGCGGTGCGCGATCTGCACCAGCTTGCCTGCGGTATCGCCGTCCACGCCGCTTTCCTTCGATACGATAGCGGTTTCGGTTTCCGCTTCCGGGTAGTCGAAGTCCAGCGCACCGAAGCGCTGCTTGGTGGACTGCTTCAGGTCCTTCATCAGACTCTGGTAACCGGGGTTGTAGGAAATTACCAGCTGAAAATCCTCGTGCGCCGTGATCAGTTCGCCCTTCTTGTCCAGCGGCAGGGTGCGTCGATGGTCGGTCAGGGGGTGGATGACAACGGTGGTGTCCTGGCGTGCTTCCACGACTTCGTCGAGATAGCAGATGGCGCCGATGCGCGCGGCCGTCGTCAACGGGCCGTCCTGCCACTTGGTGCCTTCCTTGTCGAGCAGGAAGCGCCCGACCAGGTCCGACGCCGTCATGTCTTCGTTGCAGGCCACGGTGATGAGCGGGCGGCCCAGCCTGTACGCAATGTACTCGACGAAACGCGATTTCCCGCAGCCGGTCGGGCCCTTCAGCATCATCGGCATGCGGGCATTGTAGGCCGCCTCGTACATCGCTATTTCGTTACCCACCGCTTCGTAATAGGGTTCCTTCCTGATCTTGTACTGATCGATTTCGATGTTGCTCATAACGTCATTTCCCGAAAAATGATTTCAAACAAAAGGGGTCAGTAACCTTTTCCAATTCTGCCGGCATTCAGATTCAGAAGAAGTCAGAGGAAAAGGGTACTGACCCCTTTTGACTGTCTTTCAAAAAAAAGCCCCTGTCCGCATGCACGGTCAGGGGCTTTATGCGGTTCAAGCCACCCTGCCGGTTCAGTCCTTCATCGGACCGCGGTAAATAACCATAGAGGCGCCTTGCGACTGGGCATAGTTATCGAACCCGACCAGGCGGATGTGGTTGTTCGGATGCGCGGCATGGCAGGCATCCGCTTCAGCCAGAACGGTATCCACATTGGTCTCGCCGAACATCGGCAGTTTCCACATGTACCAGTAATGATCGAAGGCATTTGCCGGCTCGGTGTGTTCAATTGCCGGGTTCCAGCCCTGGGAAACGATGTATTCGACCTGTTTCTTGATGCTGTCCTTGTCCATCGGCGGCAGGTAGGAGAAGGTCTCGAACTTGCGGCTGGCCGTGTCGGTCAGGCTTGATTTGTAATCTTGCATTTCACTCATGGTTCAATCCTCAGATTTTGGTTTCGAATTCGTTGGTTTACACGAAGCGGCGGGCAGGCGCCCCGGCGGCGAACCGCCGGCGGTCGCATCCCCATCGCCGCAGCGATGGGGCTCCTGCTCTGCGCCTCGGTCCGCTATTTATGGGCGACGTCGAGCTTGTCGACGGTGTCGAATTCGAACTTGATTTCCTTCCAGGTCTCCATCGCGGCGGCCAGCTCGGGGCTGGACTTGGCGGCCTGACGCAACACATCACCGCCACGCTTTTCCAGACCTTCCGCACCATTCTTGTTGCGATCCTCGACGCAGGCTTCGACCGCGACGCGGTTAGCCGCCGCACCGGCTGCGTTGCCCCAGGGATGGCCCAGGGTGCCGCCGCCGAACTGCAGTACGGAGTCGTCGCCGAAGATGGTGACCAGCGCCGGCATGTGCCAGACGTGGATACCGCCGGAGGCAACGGCGAAGGCGCCGGGCATGGAGCCCCAGTCCTGATCGAAGAAGATGCCGCGGCTGCGGTCTTCCTTGACGTACCTCTCGCGCAGCAGGTCGATCCAGCCCAGGGTGGCCTCGCGGTCGCCCTCTAGCTTGCCGACCACGGTGCCGGTGTGCAGGTGATCACCGCCGGACAACCGCAGGATCTTGGTCAGCACGCGGAAGTGAATGCCGTGATGGGGGTTACGGTCGAGCACGGCGTGCATGGCGCGGTGAATGTGCAGCAGCATGCCGTTGTCGCGGCACCACTGGGCCAGACCGGTGTTGGCGCAGAAGCCGCCGGTGATGTAGTCATGCATGATGATAGGTGCGCCAAGTTCTTTCGCGTACTCGGCACGCTTCATCATTTCATCCGGGGTCGGCGCGGTGACGTTCAGGTAGTGACCCTTGCGTTCGCCGGTCTCGGCCTCGGCCTTGTGAATGGCTTCCATGACAAAGTCGAAACGGTGGTTCCAGCGCATGAACGGCTGGCTGTTGACGTTCTCGTCGTCCTTGGTGAAGTCCAGACCGCCGCGCAGGCCTTCGTAGCAGGCGCGACCGTAGTTCTTGGCGGACAGGCCCAGCTTCGGCTTGATGGTGCAACCCAGCAGCGGACGGCCGTACTTGTTCATCTTGTCGCGCTCGACCTGGATACCGTTGGGCGGACCGTTGCAGGTCATCACGTAGGCAATCGGGAAACGCACGTCTTCCAGGCGCAGGGCGCGGATCGCCTTGAAGCCGAACACGTTGCCGACCAGCGAGGTGAACACGTTGACCACCGAACCTTCCTCGAACAGGTCGATCGGGTAGGCAATGAAGGCATAGAAACAGGTGTCGTCGCCCGGGACGTCCTCGATGGCGTAGGCACGGCCCTTGTAATAGTCGAGGTCGGTCAGCAGATCGGTCCAAACGGTGGTCCAGGTGCCGGTCGAGGACTCGGCGGCCACCGCAGCGGCCGCTTCCTCGCGCGGCACGCCGGGCTGCGGGGTGATCTTGAAGCAGGCCAGAATATCGGTCTCGTTCGGCGTGTAATCCGGCATCCAGTAGGTTTCGCGGTACTCTTTCACACCCGCGCTGTAGGTTTTCACTGCCATGGTTAGGCTCTCCTGTTGATTATGTCGGTTGCAGGTACTCGTGCTGCGGTGCAATTCGTCCTGAATTCGTCACTGATTCAGGAGGCATATCCTAACGGCTCAGTATCATAAATAAAATTAAATATTTATGATTGTGACGATAAGCTAATACTTATGCTTTAACCTTCTCTTTATTCAGGGTTTTTTCCTCATCGCCATCCTGTGGCATTTCATAGGCGGCCATACCGGGACGTTCCTCAGCCGCCTTCGCATCATCTTCTGTTGGTTTATTACCCCGACGCGCCAGGTGAGCTTCCAGGGCATCCTCTTTCATCGCAATGGTATTCTCCGCATACATGACCTGACGAATCATGCGGTCGCCGAATTCCATCAGCGCGAGGTCATCGGTCAGCAGCCGGTCCATGGTCTCTGCATCCACGTCATAGGTGGTGTTGAAGCCTTCGCTCTTGACGAACTCCCGGAAGCGGTCCAGGTCGTAGCTGGCCATGAAGAAGAACTTGCGACTGGTCAGGGACATCCTGCCGATGTAGGGACCGGCCGACTTGACCTTCAGAATCTGCTGGCGCCAGAGCCGGCCCTTCTCGTCGTACTCCTCCAGACCCTGTTCCTTGCGATACTCGTCGATGGTGAGCTTGCGGTCCTCGAGGTGACCGTGGCAGTGATTCTCCTGCACCAGGGCGTAGGAAGCGCGGTCGAAATTCTCGTCCTGCCGGCGCGTCGACAGCAGACCGACCGGATAGTAGCGGCACGCGGTCGGCCGGTCCGCGTACACACTGCAGCCCTCGTCGTTCATGAACTGACAGGCGGTACCGCCCTCGACGGGCATGAGCTTAACCCCGGCCACGCCGTCCTTGGCGAACTCGAACGGCATGGTGTACTGGCGCAAAAATTCCGTCGAAGTGATCCCCAGGCGCTGCTTGAGCCGTACGATGTCATAGGGCGTCAGCATGATGTCGATATTGCGGCAGCAGGCATTGAAGCAGTCGATGCCCGGGTGGCAACGGAACTGGATAAGCGCATCGCCGGACAGCTGGTTCGGCACCACGGGGCTGTTCGGAATCGGGGAATCTGCTAACAGGTTCTTATCGTCAGACATCTCAGGTACCTCGGCAAACTGATTTCATGCACAGCGAACAGGTTGGACTGAAAGCCTAAAATGGGTCAGTACCCTTTTTGTTTCTCTTTCTGAACCTATGTTACGTGGTTATATGAAAAGGGTACTGACCCCATTTAGACGTAAAAACGTGGTCTGTTCCCGAAATTAAAAAAGTCCGGGTACCGCGAAGCACCCGGACTTCAAAGCATGGGGACGGAGTTCATATCCGTCCCCGAACTGCACTTACTTGAACAGCTTGGACTTGTCGACCAGGTCGGTGTGGGCGCGCTTGAAGCAGGTCCACTTCTTGGTCTCCTTGTCGTAGATGGAGTTCACGAAGCACTTCCAGTTTTCCTCATCGATGAAGTTCTTGTCCATACGATAGTAGAAACCCGGATAGCGCGACTCCTCGCGGAACTCGATGTGCTTCATGTGGGCCTCGGCCGTAATGATGCGGTGGTAGT
>Ga0210085_1000683_pt1 | contig 13971 bp, 16 predicted proteins | sample China_Galinas_PW_5_FD_184866 | JGI IMG/M metagenome (GOLD analysis project Ga0210085, IMG submission 184866) | Wetland microbial communities from San Francisco Bay, California, USA, that impact long-term carbon sequestration - China_Galinas_PWC_D1... | ecosystem: Environmental > Aquatic > Marine... | reverse complement strand
CGTAAAATCGGGCCAGTTGGGTCGAAGCAGCGTTCATCAATCCCATTTCCACGGCTCCTGAAAGATATTTCATGTCGCGAAGGTCGGTAATGGAAGAGATGCAGCCGTAAAGGGTGGGCGCTCCGGGGTTGGTCATCTGGGCCAGCATCACACCGGCCAGAGAATCCACATTTTGAATGACCAGATTCCCAGCCAATGTCATGGGGGCTGTGGCGCCGCACAAAGGTTCCGAGGGCACCACCACCGGAATGCGGTGGCGAGCGGCTTCCATGGTGAGCCGGGCATAGGTTTCGTCCAGTGTAAAGGGGCTGATTACGCAGGTCACCATGGAAATAAACGGCCGCTCCCTGAGCTTATCGGGAGAGCCGGCAATGAATTCCGCCATTTTGATAACGTTTCGAACCCCTTCAACGGTGTAAACCCCGCCCATAACATGTTTGCGGGTGCGATTCAAGGCTGCACCAAAGCGATTGACATCCACATCTTTCTCGTCAAGATCATTGGGATACACATTCAGCATGTAAAAGTGGATGTTGTCCAATTCATCCACCAAACGCGCCATGTTGACAATGTCTTTGAGTTCCGACCGCCGGGCCTCATTGCTTCCCGACTCCTGTACATTCAAAGCGGTGCCGCCGGTGCCGAAATATACGCTGCTTCCGCCGATTTCACAGTCCAGTTCTCCGTTTTCTTCACGTCCGCAAAGGAGAATTGTTGAAGGCGCCTTTTGAATCCATTCGGTGACCATGTCCGGAGACATCTTGATCACCCGGCTGTCCTGATCAACTTTCGCACCATTTTTTTCAAAGAGCTTAAGTGCTTCCGGGTATTTGACCTTTACCCCCACTTCGGCAAACACCTTGAGACTGGTTTCATGTATTTTAATGATGTCTTTTTCGGAGATGGCCTCATACTGGCCTCCGGGCAAACCTTTTCTTGTTTTCATATTTTTCTCACTTTTTTAATGTAAAAAGATAAAGGGAATAAATTGTTATAATCTATGTTCTTCGCGCTGTGCAGCTATTGCGGCTGCATTCCGAACATGGATTATACTGTTCTTCATGGCTGGAATCCGATGATGTTATACCGAAAACCCCGGAAATGGATTTTCGGGGCTGCATAAAGCAGGAATCCGTGAGTTCGATGTCCAACTCATTTGAATCGAACATGCCAAACAATTTTTTCTGGTCGGTGATGGGCCAGTCGCAATACCCGGGACTAAAGCACAGGGTTACCTGTTTGCCCTGGCTTTTATATTCCCCCTCCATGCGTTGGTGAAACATTGTCACCATATTATCGGCAGTCACAGATGCCATGGCATCTAAAATATAGGCTTCCGCCAGATGTTTTTGGTCCATGAGTCGATTGATTTCGCATTCGATATCACCACCTAATGTCATGATATAGCTAACGATTTCATTGCAGTTGCTTAACGTTTTTGAAAGTTTTGAACTTTTGAATTCCGGTCCTTCTTCAAGATGGACGGAACCCTTTTCCACCGAATCGATCTCCGTGTTCTGGTGATGAAGAGAAGGGTTAACCAGTTGTTCAAATACGGGTTCCAGTTTTATTATTCTTTTTCGCGTTGATCGGGGAATACCGCTGAATGTGTCACCCCCCAAAAACTTGGCCAAAGCATCTTTTTTCAGCACAGGTTTGATTTCCATCATAAGTTCACCTCGCAACAACCATATGTTTTTCTACAAAGAAGCAAAACCCCTAAAAGATATCCTCTTTTGCTCGAATGTTACGTCCCATCAAAACGATGATCCTCGAAATACGCGATGTATTCTTTAGGTCAGCATCTCGGGTTCCCCATCTTTAAGGTCAGGGATCGTTGGCGTGAATCCGAACAAACCGGGAAATTTTTTAAAGGTCTCAATATTTCACACAGAATAAGTTTAGTTTAGATTATTTTAACTGAAACTATCGCAACAACAAAAATCACTTTTAAAACAACTGAAACTTTTTGTAAAGTATTTTTTAAAAAAATCCGAGGAGAGCGGTTTACAGGGGGTTCCTGTGGTCTGGAAGAGAAATTGTCGGAAGTTATATTTACCTAATATATCAACAAATTCTTTTTGTAAGGCCTTTTATGGATGGGCACTACTTAACCTCCAGATCCTGAACATCAAGCATATCGGTCAGCATATTTAGTGAATGCACAATCTGTTTTATTTTGGCTTTCTCGGTTTGACTCAGTCCATCGATGATCTTTTGCTGGATGGGAGGCGGCGCGTTTTGAGCCAATTTTTCCCCGGCTTCGGTGAGTTGAATGGTAATCACCCGGCGATCCGGTGAGTTTCGCGTCCGTTCTGCAAGACCTTTTTTCTCCAGCCGGTCTACCACACCGGTGACGGTGCTGGACTTAACCATGATACGACTGGCGATTTTGGATGGCGGCAAGGGTCCATACTCATAAAGCGCTAAAATGCAGTTAAGCTGAGCTGCACTTACCTGGTATTTTTTATTTAATTCTTTGGTATAAAGTTCGTTTGCCTGAATCAGCCTGCGGATGGCGAAGATGATCTGCTTTGTGTGATCGGATGGCACCTTTATGTTTTTGGTATTTGGATTGTCGCTGGTGTCAATTGACATTTTATTTTGTTCCTGTTAAAAAGTTTTTAACTCAAACATTTTATTACTTCAGACAAGTCAATAAATCAATATAATTTTTTCATTGAGTTTTTATCTTTGTACCCTGACGAGTTTTCAAGTCAACCAACAAGAACATCATGATCAAACTGTCACATGTTTCAAAATCATTTGACGGCGGACTAACCTATGCCGTCAACGATCTTTCTTTCCAGGTCCTTAAAGGAGAAACCCTGGTGCTTCTGGGGTCATCGGGATGCGGTAAGACAACGACGCTGAAGATGATCAATCGCCTGATCGAACCCAGCAGCGGGACCGTTGAAGTGGATGGCAAAGACGTCATGAAGCGGAATCCTGTGGAACTGCGTCGTCAAATCGGATATGTGTTTCAAGGGATCGGGCTGTTCCCCCACATGACCGTAAAACAGAATATTGAGATTCTCCCTCGACTTCTCGGATGGTCCAGCCGTTCTAAACGAGAACGAATGCAAGAATTGCTGAGCCTGGTCGGACTGCCGGCAGAAAGTTTTGCCCAAAGATTTCCCGAAGAACTCTCGGGCGGGCAGCAGCAAAGGGTCGGTGTGGCCCGGGCACTTGCAGCAGACCCCGATTATTTACTCATGGATGAACCGTTCGGCGCGCTTGACGCGCTCACCCGTGAGGCCCTCCAGCAGGAATTATTGAATCTGAAAAAACAACTTAATAAGACCATCGTCTTTGTTACGCATGACCTTCATGAAGCGCTTCTACTCGGCGACCGCATTGCCATTTTGCATGAAGGTCGTCTGGAACAGATCGGGACTAAAAAGGATATATTGGATGCGCCGGCAACCCAATTTGTTCGGGATTTATTTACGACAAGAGAGCCGGGAATTTTGCAATAAGGGATACCTAATATGAGCTTGGATGCTTTATTTGGTTATATCTTCGAACGGTTACCGGAGCTTTGGCTTCGAACCGGCGAGCACTTCATGCTCACAGGCTGTTCTACGCTGGCCGCCATGTTCGTCGGAATCCCGGCTGGCATTCTCATGTCCCGAACCGCCTGGCTGCGCGGGCCGGTAATGGGCGTCATTGGCATTCTTCAAACCATACCCAGTCTGGCAATGCTGGTTTTTTTGCTGGCACTGCTCAATAAAATCGGCGTTCTGCCCGCACTTATTGCCCTGACCCTTTATGCCCTGCTTCCCATTGCCAGAAATACCCTCACAGGGCTTGAGGAAGTTTCTGCCGAGGTGATGGAAGCTGCCCAAGGGATTGGCATGAAAGAATACCAGCAGCTTATGATGGTCAAAATACCCTTGGCTGCACCGGTGATCGTCGCCGGTATACGCACCGCAGCAGTGGTCGGGGTGGGCATCGCGACGCTTTCAGCCTTTATCGGAGCCGGCGGATTGGGCCAATTTATCAATCGTGGTTTGGCCTTGGCCAGCACAAAGCTCATTCTTCTCGGTGCTGTTCCGGCGGCCATGTTAGCCCTTTTTGTGGATTTTTCCATCGGGGCTTTTGAATGGGGGCTGCGACCGCGAATAAGAAGGCATAAAAAGAAATGGGTTCGATCGTTAATACAGCCGCTGGCATTGGTGCTGCCCGTTGTTTTAATCCTGATAGGCAGCATTGCCTACTTCACGAAACCCGGATTGATTTTCAAATCGGAAGCATCGCTTGAATCAAATAGAAGGGTTATCAAAATTACCAGCAAGAATTTTACGGAACAACTTATTCTCGGTGAAATGATGGCCCAAGTGATCGAAGCCAAAACAGATGTTAAGGTTCAGCGCCGCTTTAATCTGGGCGGCACCATGATCTGTCACGGTGCGCTGATCAACGGAGAAATCGATCTTTATGCCGAGTATACCGGAACAGGATTGACGGCGATTTTAAAACACCCGGTGATCACTGATCCTGAGAAAGCACTGCGCTACGTCACCAAAGCGTACCATGAGCGCTTTAAATTACAGTGGCTGAAGCCTTTTGGATTTAACAACACTTATGCAATTACGGTCCGGAAAGCCGATGCCGAAAAATATAGCTGGAATACCATATCTGATCTTAAAACGTCGGCCAAAAGGCTGCAGGCCGGTTTTACCGCAGAATTCGCCGAGCGTCCCGATGGTTATCCCGGACTCCGTCAGGCCTACAACCTGCAATTTAAAGAAGTCATGGATTTTGACCCTTCGCTCATGTACGAGGCTGTGGCCAGAAAAGAAGTGGATGTGATCTGTGCCTTCGCCACTGACGGGCGTATTGCATCATACCATCTGAAACCCCTCAAAGATGACCGGCATTTTTTCCCCCCTTATTACGCCGCACCAGTGATCAGAGATGACATCCTGAAAAAAAATCCCAAAATTGGTGATGTTTTGGAGCTTCTCGGCGGAATAATTGATGATGTCACCATGCAACGGCTAAATTTTGAGGTAGATGCCAAACAACGCAAGATAAAAGAGGTTGTGACGGAATTTTTAAAAGAAAAAGAAATTCTCTAGATATAAATTTCAGAGAGTACCCGAAACCAGTGCTGGAGTGCCGGCGCCATTATCGGGCAGCAGGCTTTGAATGGGAAAAAGGTATTTAGAATCAATGACCATGAACAATAACATTTTGCTATGCAGTGATATGGATCGAACGATCTTGCCGAACGGCGATCTGGATGAATCGCCACAGGTCCGCTCTGTGTTTAGTCTTCTGGTTGAACGTCCGGAGATACACCTGGCCTATGTGAGCGGTCGCGACAAACGTTTGATTCAGAAAGCCATCACAGAATACGATCTCCCTCTTCCCGATTATGCTGTTGGCGACGTTGGGACGACTATTTATGAATTACTTGACAGCAACTGGAACCCTTGGGGAGGTTGGTTCGAGGAAATTGCCAAAGACTGGAATGGACTGGATCGCGAAGACCTGTCCGGATTCCTGAAAGAATTTGACGATTTGACACTTCAGGAGCCGGAAAAACAAAATCGTTTCAAACTGAGCTATTACACGGATGAGAATATCGATGGCCGGCGGTAGGTCGATGAGATGAAACAACAGCTGTCAAGACAAGGCCTGCACTGCCGCATCATATGGAGCGTCGATGAGCAGCATGGCCTGGGTTTGGTGGATGTGCTGCCACAAAAGGCCTCGAAACTGCACGCGATTCGTTATTTGATGGATCAGAAAGGGTACTTGAAATCACGGGTTGTTTTTTGCGGAGACAGCGGCAATGATCTTAATGTGTTGACCAGCAACATTCAGGCCGTTCTGGTGAAAAACGCATCTGAAGTGGTGCGTCGCCCTTGTCTTTAGATCTCAGATTCATCTTTTTATTTTTTCTCTAGCACAGTATCTAATTTTATAGTCAATTATTGCCTTCATTTGTAATTGCTTCCAATCGTTTAATTGCTTCTTGGCGCACTTCAGGATCAGGATCTTCTTTGGCTATTTTTGCCAGGTAGGCTGGGGTTTTAATCTTTTTTAATGACTGTTTTCGGACTTTGTTGACTGAAATACCGCTTGGTTTTAATTCTCCTTTTAGGGCCAAATATCCGTATCTTACTCCCAAAATAAAAAAGATAAAAGAAATCCCCATCAAAAAATATTTGTTGGGTTCTTTAAAATCCATCAGAGATGTTTGAGCAACCGGCAGAATGCTAAATATGAGTCCAACGACGGCGACACAAAAGGCAACCCAAAAGGGAAAATTCTTCAACAGCTTCATTTAGCCCTCCTTTATTTGAAAAGTTTTCGTCTAAATGTTGAGTTACAAGATAATATAATTTATCATTTGCTTTTTAATCGTTTCCCGGTCTTTATTAGTTCTTCGCCGATCTCTTCTATTTTTTCACTCTGTTCCATCAATTCTTTTCCATGTTCGATCCATTCTTCGCTTTTCTCTTTTTCTTCTTGATAATCTTTTACCCTTGTTTCACCTGCTCGTTTCAATCTTTTTCCCATTATTATATTTCTTTTACCAATTTCTTTCATTTGAGAATCATTTTCACTCTTTTCTATAAATTTATCACCTTTTTCCAATAGATTATCACTTTCTTCTTTTATTATTTTCCCCTCTTCAATTCTTGTTTTATATTTTTCTACTTTTCTAATATTTTCATCCAAAATGTTTTTAGCTTTGCTTGTTATCTTTTCACTTTCCTTTAATCTTTCTTCACCTTTCTTTATAAGTTTTTTACCGGTTTCTACTTTAGTTGTATTATTTTTCATTTGGTTTCCTTTCATATAAAAGAGCAATAAGAACGCGATGTCAATTTTCTATATCACTCAAACACATGCAATCAAAAAATTGTGCTTAAACAGCTTCACCTTGCCTTGATTTAATTTCATTAACAAATCTGGTTAAGGCAATGATGTCACCAACATTGTTTGTTTTTTTAGATAAGAAAACATCAGCACCTTTTTGTTGCGCCGCTTTTCTATATTCGATTGAATCATAATTAGTGTTTATCGCGATCATTATTTGAGGATGTTTTTCCTTTATTAATTTAGTAAGTTTTAATCCGTTTTCTTTTTTCAGTTTTATATCCATAATGATGATATCTGGTAGATTTTTAGAAATTTCCATAAAAGTTTCTTCTACATTTGAAGCTTCTGCAATAGTTGCGAAATGAAGTTCCGCAACGAGAATATCTTTCATCATCTTACGCAAACCGATGTTGTCTTCGACAATTAATATATTCATCATGGGTTACTTTAAAACGGTTCCTAAGTTTTAAGCAGATTGCGTGAACTGTTCTCAATGTCAAAAAATTGGATTACATATTCTATTTACTAAAATTAATGGGAATGGTATATAGGGTAAATTATGTAATTTTCTATTTTTTATTGTCTATTCATACGAAGAATATTAATTTTGTATATAATGATATATATTTGAGATCCACCATGGGAAAGAAACTAAAAATTTTAATTGCAGATGACCAAACAATCGTCAGAGAGGGATTACGATCTTTGCTAAGTGATAGTGATGACCTTGAGGTTGTGGGTTTGGCCGAGGACGGAATTAAGGCCATTAGTTCCGTTGGAAAGTATCAACCTGACTTAATCTTATTGGATCTTTCCATGCCTAAATTGGATGGCATTTCCGTTATATCCGAGATAAAAAAGCAGTTTCCTGAGGTCAAGATACTCGTTTTGACCTTTCACAAATCGGATGAATACATTCTTACAGCTTTTAATATGGGTGCAGACGGATATTGCCTTAAATCAGATAGCCACTCTGAGCTTTTAATAGCCATTAAAAAAGTATTTGAAAACAAGATTTATTTCAGTCCAGCAATTTCAGATAAGGTGCTGGTGGGTTACCTTGAGGGGAGTAAAAAATTAAAATCTGAAACCGACTGGGATTCTCTAACACAACGTGAAAGAGAAGTTTTAAAATTGGTGGGGGAAGGGTATAAAAGCTCTGAAATCGCTGATTACCTTAGTATCAGCCCAAAAACGGTTGATAAACACCGCTCCAATATCATGAACAAGCTGGATCTACACAGCGCATCAGCCTTAACGGCATATGCTATTAAGAAAGGCCTGGTAACGGAATAATTCAGCAGCTATGTACGCCGGGCCAAAATGCCTCAATCATAGTTCCCCTCCCCTCCTCTGATTTAATCTTAAATATGCCCTCGAAGAGTTCTGTTCTTTCTTTCATGCTTTCAAGCCCCATGCCGCTGGTATGGGCATCCTCGCCGAATTCATCTTTTATATCAAACCCTTTACCATTGTCCTCGACGATCAGTTGTATTTTTTCGTTATTTTTTGTTAATATCAAACGGGCTTTATTTGCATCACTATGCTTGGCAATGTTGTTTAGGGCTTCCTGAATGACTCTGTAAATCTGGATTTTCAGTGAATCAACGATATCATTTTCTTGGATGTCAAGTTCTAACTCTATGGTAATATGCGAATAAATTGCCTCAAATTCGTGGATCAAATCACGTATGGCCGCCTGAAGTCCTATATCGTCGATGACTGAAGGATGTAAATTTTTATAAATTCTTTGTGTTTCTCCAATCGTATTCAGAGCAATGTCAATTAGATCCTTAGTGGTCGTTTTTAATTTTATGGGTGCATCTTTCATATCTGCCAATAATTTTTCCAAACTGTATTTAATGCCGGTCAATTTAGCACCGATGCTGTCGTGGAGATCACGTGAGACCTTTTTTCTTTCCGCTTCCTGAGCGTTCAAAAGTTTTAACGAAAGGGTTCGTAAAGTTTTTTCAGCACTCTTGCGCAGGGTAATGTCGGCAACAGAAATAAGGTGGCCGATGGTTTTCCCTTCACTATCTAAAAGTTGAGAATTTAATATTAATCCCCAAAATTTCGAACCGTTTTTACGCCTGAAGGGAAGTTCAATACCGTCGTTTGGAACGTTACCTCTAATTAATTTAAAGTAATCCTCAGAAAATCTCTCCATATCTTCAGGAGGCCAGTAGGGAAATGGATACGTTTTTCCTATTAATTCTGTTTCATTCCAACCAACCATATTACAAAAAACTCGGTTGACATATATGATCCGACCTTCCACGCTAACGCCTGTAATCCCGCATGGAATCGCCTGTTCGATAGTTTTACGAAAAATGTGTTCTGCCACCAATGCCTGTTTAACCGGCTTGTCTTTAAGAATTTTTTGATCAATAATCTCCACAGCCATTTCTGAAGGAAATGCTTTATCGTCATGAACGTTTAGTTTATGAATCGGTTTTTGAAGCATTTCCTTTGCCTCTTTATATGTGACCACCTCTTTTTCTAAATCCTTTAATCTTTTTTCTAGTTCTTCATATGACGGTTTTTTAGACATTTTTACTCTTTTCAGTTAGTCATCTTTAAATTAAATTTTCGTTGCCTGAATTCAAAAATATAATCCTATTATATCATAGGCGTGCTGCGGTAGATCAGACATGATATTCAGAAGCTTGATGCACATGAAAACTCATTATAATTAACGTAACATGGATTTAACCGGAACTGCAATTGTTTATTGATCGAAGCGATATCAAGTTCGCTCTCTTCGAGCTGTAGAACTTCGTCTCTCAAAGACTACGGTTCGGTGAGCTCTAGGAGCTGGAAGTCGGATTAAAAGCGGAGGTGAAGGCGTTATGAGACTTGGGCTGATAAATAAATTCTTACAAAAGGTGAAAGATGGATCTATTTTTAGATAGGAAAGATTATCCGGCTGGAACGTTCATCTGGCGTTGTAAAAGTAGTGTTTGTGTTGGATAGGCAAATTCGATCCCTTCGTCCTGAAACTGTTTGTAAATATCGAGATTAATCGCCTGCTGGATATCCATATAGACATTATAATCCGGGCCCTGTACCCAGTATACTACCTCAAATTTTAAAGAATAATCTCCGTATTCTTTGAAGTGGGCGCGATCAAAACGAACTTGCGTTTTGCTTTCAATGATGCCGCGAATCATTTTAGGAATTTCGGAGAGCTTCTCGTAGGGGGTTTGGTAAAGCACGCCGATGGTAAAAACAACACGGCGTTCATACATACGTTTAAAGTTGCGAATGCGGCTTTTTAGCAAATCGGTGTTCGAAAACACGAGTTGCTCCCCTGAAAGGCTCCGTATTTTAGTGGTTTTTAAACCGATGCGCTCGACAGCGCCCAGATATTCATTTACGATGATAAAATCTCCGATGACAAACGGCTTGTCCAAAACAATCACAAACGACGCAAAAAGATCTCCCAGTATGTTTTGTGCGGCCAATGCCACGGCAATGCCGCCGATACCCAATCCAGCGATGAATGTGCTGATGTTAACGCCGATGTTTTGGAGTGCAATCAACAGAAATATGACCCAAATCATCAACCTGAGTACAAATCCTACGGAGGTCAATGTTGTCACTGCCTCTGCATTGGTGTCTATTTTTTGCTTCCGGTATTGTTCTATCCAGAATTCAATGGTGTAGGAGGCCAAAATGGCCACTTGAATAAGTGAAAAGATGATGAACGCAATTTTTAAGATGTTATGCGCTGTTTCAGGGAGTGTTAATTTCAGAGAACCGACATAAATCGAAAGTATAAAAAAAAAGACCACATGAAATCGACCGGCCAACTCGGCGATCAAATCATCCCATAATGAAACGGTACCGTCGGCAAAAGAACTCAGCTTTTTCCGAAGGATGTGTTTGATGATGCTCGTCAAAAAGAATACGATAACGGTGATGGCAATGGCTAATAGCCAGTCTTTTACCGTATTGTGATATATTGTCTTTTCCAGAAACATTGGAAGCTCCCGGCGTTATAGTCATTCGAAATGATTTTAAGCTTTAAATAATTAGACGCTGCTTAATTCTCAAAATTTCGGGTTATCGAATCCTTTTTTTTAAACGTTTGATGATATTTTGATAAGATTTAATCTTCCTTAAATAGCGTTTGCCTTGCCTGCTATTGTTATCAAGCTGTGACAACTTTTCATTCAGGGACTCAAGCCGTCTTTCATAAGATTTTATTCTCGCCGATAGTTGTCTGTTAAGAGATGTTGAACGTCTCGATATTATAGATCTGCTTGGCTTCATATATACGAAAACTTCTGAAACAACAGTCCGATTCTTTTTTGAGCCAGAATAGACTATCGCATGATTCATACCCTTTAAAATTTTAGACAATGCTTCCTTGAGAGAAACATCTGCCATTTTAGTTGTTATTTGTTTTTTTAAAGAATTTGGAAATCTGACATAGATACCCGTCTTTTCAGAAAGTTTCAATAGTACATTTTTTAGATCAGCCTTTTTTGTCGATAAGGTTAATAAATTATTGTTATAATCGATGTGAATATTTGGGTTAAATGTCTGTGCATATGAAAATGAAATGACAGATGTAAAAAATAAAGTAAAGATGATTAGTTGAATAAATTTATGTCTATTTGTGTTTAATTCCATACGTTAATTTAATAAGTGAATTTAAAAAGCCGCAAAAAAACCTGCAGCATTCATCATGTTGTATAACCCTAATTGAGCAAAAGTCAAGGATGCCCCAGATTCAAGGCGTCAAGGGTGAAGCCGTAGTGGACGACTGCGAACCCTTGACAACGCCGAAGATGGGGTGTCATTGGCTTTCCCGGAGGGTAAATAAAATCGATATAAAATAGCAGAATTCATATCTCATTGATGGTAGAGATATAAAAAATCGCTTTATCGCTAAATTACTCACTGTAATAAACATATTAAAATCGCTCTCGGTTTTGTTTACGCTCAATTAGGGTATAAAATTGAGGTTCAGAAAAATATAGATCTATTAGATATATTTTAACAAAATACTCGAAAAATTTTCTTTGCATTCTCAACCGATGAAAACTCTACACGATATATCCATAAATCAACATTCACCCCTTTTCCTACCAGCATAAACCCTTTGGTTTGGGACATATGGCGATGGACGTTCGAGTCATCAGTCTGGAAACGGAATACAAACCTATCATCTGTCTCCTGCCACATAAGGAGATCGGAACTCATAGATGCCTCTTGAAAATCTTACTTTGTTTATGTAGGGATTTTTTAAGTGGTGGCAATCAACATGGCTATTGCTGATTTTTGTAATTATTTTGTTAAAAGGTTCTCAATGAGTTCGCTAAAATTTTCTAGTCCGGCAATATTTTTAATCCCACCAAATAATGATTTTTAAATCGGCCGTCATTTTCTTTTTTAAGGTAATCGATTTGGGTTTTTAGCGCTATGGGATATTTTGAAACATCACTGTAATATCTCATATTGAATCTTGCTCCCTCTTTTAATTGTTTTAAAATATCTGAAGTCTCCTTTACCATTATAAACATCTGTTTTGATGGTGTGGTCCAGATTTTAAATTGAAAAAGATAAGGGAGTCCATTTGCCATAAATTCGACGCTATAAAATTTGTCCGATTGAGGACGTTGCAAAAACTTTCTATTCCTTGAATTGTGGTTGGCATTATTTTGCATCATATTAAACCATTGTACGTCCGTATTTTTATATGGGTATGAGAAAATGTAAAATAAATCGCCTAAAGTTTAATTTGTTTTCATTAAAATTTTTTATAGTTTTATTTCTGGTTACAGTTAATGTGAAATTCACAACGTTTAGTTTGAAAATGTTATACTCATATATCAATCGAGTAAATACGGAAAATTATGTATTTTAATATCAACACATAGAAAAAATTGTTTGCGGTTTAGCAATCACAAAAAACAACGTTGTTCATCAAAAAACAAGCATCCATCTCATGCAACAATCAGCCACTAAAATCTTCCGGCTTTAGATTTTTGAGATATTCTGCCCACTTTTTCCCCTCTTCACTGGTATCGAATATTTCGGTATCTCCATTCATCTGTTTGAATTTTTCAAAAACCTTCTCATCCACATATATTAATGCACCGAATCGAAGTGCAATGGCAATCGCATCGCTTGGACGGGCATCTAAACTGAAACTACTTTTTTCGGTTAAAAAATGTATTTTGGCGTAGTAAGTATTCTCTTTAAGATCGTATATCTCGATATTCGATACGGTTATTTTCAGGTTTTCGACGAAATTTTTAAAAAGATCGTGAGTCATTGGGCGGTCGAAGATAATATTTTGCAAAGCATTAGCAATGGAGACGGATTCGAGGATTCCTATCCAAATAAAGATTGTTTGATCATCTTCAATCGACTTTAAGAAAATTATGGGGGTATTTGATTTTGGATCCAGCACCAAACCGGCAATGTTTGCCCTATGTAGCATAACTTTTTCCCCTTAATGACAAAATTATTCTTGAGAAAGCATAATTTTAACTACAAATTAATTTTTATAAGTTTCAACTATTATTAAAATAAGGGGAATTATGTATTTAATGGCTCCAAAATCAGTATTTAATTGAAATCAAAATTATGAATAGAATAACAAAAAGGACAGGTTCTGCTTCAAGATTGGAGCAAATTGATAACGGTTGATTAGCATATCGATATTGTTTAATATGGTGACGGTGCCTTTTGCATTTAGCAAACTCATTAATTGGCCCTATTTTTCATCAGAAGCTTTGCTTATATCGCTTCCTACAGTTATTGTGGCCATTCACGCGAAAATGTTAACCACATGAAAACAAAATATATTCAAACCGATCAAATCCGGTGCTATGATGCATCCGGAAAAATCATCCCCTGTGCAGATTCCGGGCAGGACGGAGAATACAAAAAAAACCGTATACTCTGTCCCACACCCCGGTTTGAAGCCGATAAAAATACCGTAACCGACCTCCTTACCGGTCTCATGTGGACAAAAAACGCAAGTTTGGGTGAATTTCCGCTCTCCTGGCAGGAAGCATTGGATGAAGTCGTACAAATGAATACGTTCCGCACATTCTTGTTTAACGATTGGCGATTGCCAGAACGACATGAACTGTTCAGTTTGATCAGTCATGT
>Ga0210085_1000682_pt1 | contig 13993 bp, 12 predicted proteins | sample China_Galinas_PW_5_FD_184866 | JGI IMG/M metagenome (GOLD analysis project Ga0210085, IMG submission 184866) | Wetland microbial communities from San Francisco Bay, California, USA, that impact long-term carbon sequestration - China_Galinas_PWC_D1... | ecosystem: Environmental > Aquatic > Marine... | reverse complement strand
GCACTCCCCTTGGCACAGTGATGAGGAATCCGGTCCCCTTGCGTCATTCCTTCAACCCGCGGATCAACTCGAGCAATTTTTCGTCATCCCATTCCCTCCCGCCAATGGCCCGATAGGCCAGGGTACCATCGGGAGCGATCACGTAACTGGTAGGCAGCCCCTTCACAGGCCACTGACTGATAACCTCACCGGAGCGGTCAAGCAGCAGGGGATACTCGGCCGGATAGTCGGCCGTAAACATGAAAATGGTGTCTTCATCCTCGCCGACATTGATGGCCAGCATGGCGACACCCGACTCCCTCAGACTCCGCCATGCACGGTTCATGGAAGGGATCTCTTCCCGGCAGGGCGGGCACCAGGTAGCCCAGAAATTGATGATCACCGGGCGACCGCGATAATCCGAGAGGCGATGCAGTTTACCCCCGGTATCCGGCAAGTTGAAATCAGGCGCCGGCGGCCTGCCCGGAACGGGGGCCAGTGTCTGGTCGGCCGCCACCACCCCGCATAGCAGCAGCAGGATTAACGGCAGGTGCGCAATGGTACTCACTTCAGTTTCTCGACATCCGGCGCGCATTCGATGCCGCGCATCCAGCCGGAGTCAGTCAGCCCCTCACTCTGCCAGACGACCTGCAGGTCAAAAACCGAGCCTGCAGGCAACCCGTAGGCTGTCATCCCCCAATTGTAATCACCCGGCAGAAATTCCTGCCGGGTGGGAAACAGGGCCCATTGGAATGCCAGCCTTGCTGCCTGGCCGAGCGTTGCCTCGGGCCACGAGGCAAGCCAGGACTCCTTCAGCTTCACACCGCCCTCCGCGCCGTCATGCCTGATCCGCCAGGTTTCGAGATCGATGGCAACCATATGGCCCGCACCCGAGGTGTTTCTGTTGCGGATAATCGTCTGGAATATACAGTTTCCCGCGATCTCATCGGCCACGGCAACCGGGAAGTTACGTGCCTGAAAGAATCCGCGAGTCTGATCCGGCAGACGCTGGATCAACTCGATTTCGAGATCGCCCGCGGTAAAACTCCATTTCGCCAGGCCGGTCTGCCCATCGGCACTTCGCACGACCTCGGCCGCCGCCACTGGCAGGCACGTGATTAGCGCGAGCAGCATCCAGGGGAAGGTCCGGCCAGCCGGAATCGGTCTTTTCATATCAATTCGTTTGCCCAAGACGTCGAGCCACTGCCGCGATCACCTGCTGAATATACCGGTCGGTCATCTTCACCACCAGCCAGTCCGGGATGAACCCGCCGGGATCGCTGCGCACGGCATAGCGCGCCTCCGTGGCAAGACCATTCTCGACCGGGCGCAGATCCCAGAATCCGGAGAACGCGCGCGGCCTTATCCCTGTAATGTTGTCGATGCCGGGAAAGTCACGACTGGAGAGCGCCCAGTCCACCCGGTAGTAATGCTCCTGTGGACGGCTGGCCGCGTCAGTACTCTCGATCACATAGGCACGATCAGACACCGGACCGGCAAAGTGCAGGTGATGGAAGACCCACTGCCGGGCGCCGGTCTGCAGCAACACCCGGCTCTCGGCCACATCCGGTATGAATTCCGCAAAATGTCTGTAGTCGGTCACCAGCGCATGAACGCGGGCCGGCGGTGCGGTAAAACGCGCCACGATCATCGCCTCGGGAAGGGACGAACCGGTGACCGCCCGATGGTATATCTGTCCCTGCCGGGTGTCACCGACCGCCTGCCACGGAGCATTTCCGGTTTCATCTGCCTCACCGGCGAAGATCGCCGCCGGCACCCCCCCGGGAGCGGCCAGCAACACCCAGAGGCCGACAACCACGGGGCCGGCACCAACCGCTTGCGTTGTGATTTTCAGCCAACTCATGAAACTCTCTCCCGCCACAACGATGTGTTCAGCAAGGACCGGAAACAGGGTCTATACTCTGGTTCACACCAAACCACCCGCCATGACCAACCGGATTGAGGATTGTATGTATGCTGCAAACAGCCGCAAGACCGTTCCTGATGCACTCATTGTTGTGGCTACATTGCTGCTGACGACCCTCACTGCCGTCACCCGGGGGCAGGAGTTACCACAGGTGATTTCGCTCAGTCTCGGTGATTACCATTTTACCCCGGACACGCTCGAAGTGCAGACCGGCAGGCCAGTAGTCCTGACGCTGACCAATACCGATACGCTCACACCGCATAACCTAACCCTGCAGGAGGCGGCGGCTGGCCTGGACATCGATACCGATGTCAGCGCCGGCAGCACGTCCACCGTCGAGTTCACACCCGTCAAGCCCGGCACCTATACCTTCTTCTGCAACAAGAAACTGCTGTTCATGAAAAGCCATCGTGAACGCGGCATGGAAGGGACCCTGCGCGTGACTCCGGCGGCCGCGGATTAGCCTGCATGCGCGTCCTGCTCGTCTCCGCCAACCGGGAACATCTTCCGGACCCGATTTTCCCCCTCGGTCTGGGTTATATCGCCGCCGCCGCGCAACAGGCCGGACATGAAGTCGTCGTCGCCGACCTGTGTTTCGGGAGACACCCTCTGCGGGTTTTGCGTCAGCAGATCGGGACATTCCGGCCCGAGGTCGTGGGTCTGTCGATCCGCAATGTCGACAATGCCGCCTATCCGCTCACCGTCGATTACCTCAACCGCCACCGGGAAGCCGTCGCCGCCATTCGGGACGCTACCGACGCACCACTGGTGCTGGGCGGCTCCGGTTTTTCCATCCTGCCCGGGTCCTACATGGAGGCGCTGCAGAGCGACTGGGGCATCCGCGGCGAGGGCGAACAGGCTTTCGTGATGCTGCTGGATGCACTGGACAGCGGCCGCAACGCGATCAGCATACCCGGCCTGCTGTCGCGGGGACGGGAAAATGCCGACGATACCGGCATCATGCTGGCGCCGGAGCGCGGTCCATGCTGGAATGATGGCCTGCACCCCAACCGCCATCTGTTCGATTACCCCCGCTACCTGCGCCGCGGCGGCACGGGCAATATCCAGACCAAGCGCGGCTGCGTCTTCAAATGCGGCTACTGCACCTATCCGCTGCTGGAGGGCAATCGATTCCGCTCGCGCGAGGCCGGTGACGTGGTGGACGAGATCGAGGCCCTGCAGCGCGATTACGGTCCTCATCCGCTGTTTTTCGTCGACTCCATACTCAACGCCCCCCGCGGTCATATCGAGGGAATTTGCGAGGAAATACTGCACCGCGGTCTGGAACTGCGCTGGAGCTGTTATGCCACCCCGCTGAAGCTCGACCGGCGGCAGGCGCGGCTGATGGCGCGCGCCGGCTGCGAGGGACTCGAACTCGGTACCGATGCCGTCGATGACGGGCAGCTCAAGCGACTGGGAAAGTCCTTCGACGCCAACGCAGTGCACGCGGCCAACCGCAACTGCCTCGAGGCCGGCCTCAGGGTCTGCCATACGGTCATCTTCGGCGCACCGGGCGAGACTGAAGACAGCATACGCACCACCTGCCATGCCCTGCGCGCCATGCAGGCGACCGCCGTGGTCGCCATGACCGGCGTGCGCGTCTACCCCGGTACACCACTCGCCGAGCGCCTGATCGCGGCAGGCAAGGTCGATGCTGATGCCATCGGACTGAAACCCGCTTTCTATGTCGAACCCGACGTGGCCGGTTTCCTGCCGGACTACCTGCAGCAGCAGGCCCGTGCGGCAGGGAACTGGGTCCTGCCAGGCATGGAACCCCCGCTACTGCCAGTCAGCCAGCGACTGTTGCGCGCGCTGGGTGTGTCCGGCCCGCTGTGGCGGCTGCTGCGCTTTCGCTGGATGCGCGGGATCAGCCGCAGCAAGTTTCACCGCCCCGCCACCAGCTGGGGCATACCCAACCAACGGAGGAATCTGGTATGAATCAGCAACACGCAAGCAATGAAGCGGTTTATCGTGATGCAATGGGGCAGTTGCTCGTCCTGTACACCCAGGTCGACCGTCTCATCATGGAGGCCTGTGCCGAACGCATCGCCGCCGCGCCGGATGAACCGGCCAAGCTCGCACTCGCCAAGCAGGTGGGTGATGAATCACGCCACGTCGCGATTCAACGCGACTGGATGAATGCCTTCGGCACACGGCAGGACCCGGTTATTCCGGCCGAAAAGGAAGCCGGCATCCTGGCGCATTTCCGGGGGCTCGACTGGCTGGATTTTCTCGCCGACATGTACCTGTGCGTCGAGGCGCTGGGCAGTGATGCCGTGGAGAAGGTCGTACCGCTGGCCGACCCGGGCACAAAGGAATCCCTGCGCGTCCCGCTGCAGGATGAACTCGACCACATCGCCTTCGGTGTCGGGCGCCTGAAACAGGAACTGGCGCAGATGCCGGCGGCCTCGCGCGTGCAATTCCTTGCGCGTATACCGGGGCGCATCGAGGCGCTGACGCGCGACTTTCTCGGCATGGGCTTCGACGTGCGCAGGTTATTCGAGGCCGTAGGCGCCGATTACGATGAACTGTGCGATTCGGTGCTGAGACGCAGGGACGAGATACTACGGGAGGTCGCCGGTCCGCTGGCGGCCTGATTCCCGCGCCGGTTGAAGTCGGATTCACCGCAGAGACGCAAAGCACGCAGAGAAATTCTCTAACGAAAAAACTTGAAAGACTTTGCGTACTCTGCGTCTCTGCGGTGAAAAAAAAGGGTGCTCGAGAATGCGCTATTGTCACCGCAACTGGCAGTCGAGACACTCCACCTTGACGCGAATCTGCTGGCTCGCGAGTTTCCGGTTGCGGTTCGCGTAAGCCGGACCGGTTTGACTGCCGGATTCAATGGTATCGATACCGCCGAGATCAACCCATTCACCCAGTCGGGCACGGACGGTGGTGCCGACGCGCTGGGTGTCGATGCGGGCTGCCGCCCCGACGCGGCGACCGGGAGAATTGATGCCGAACTGACCCTGCCCGATTTTAATATCGGCGCTGCCGGCATAGCCACTGGATCTGCCACTGCCCTCTCCCTGGTCGCTTACCGTGATCAGCAGCCGCTTCGGCGGACGATCGATCTCGGCCAGCACCTTCCTGACAGCCTCAACCTGCGCCGGAGATGCCTTGATGATGAGGTTATTTCCCATGCCGGTCACCGCCGCATCGCCACTGACGAGCGGACGCACCACCGGCAGCACCTCATCCAGCGTCCTGGCCTTCAACTCGATAACCTCGATGGGATAATCAGCCTGTGCGCCCCGGATTGACACGACACAGCACAGCAGGAGGCCGAAACAGCAGAGCAATCGCGACGGCATGCTCAAGGGGGTCGAATACGGAGCGGGTAACATGGTCGATAGCCTAATCAATAACCGATCCGGCGTACACCGCTTAAATCCTGACCACATTAAAAAGACCGAAAATCAACCTGCAACAGGATAGTCTCTGATTAAACACCTCAACCCTGGTCAATAGCCACGGAATCCACGGAAAACACAGACAACACCTGTGAATATTGCGCATTTTTCCGTGTGCGTCCGTGGGTTCCGTGGCCATTTGTTCATATATGAAGCAGAGATCCTTAAAGCAGATAGCGGCCGGGACCTACGAAGCCGCGCTTTCCTGCAGGATAAAATAGGTTGTCGTCAATTGATCGTGCAACTCACCGTGCACCTGCTGCAACTCGTCGATAAAGTCATTCAGCCCTTCCCGGACGATCCGGTCGATGGCGACCTCGTGCACCATGCGCTGGGCGCGGCCAAGCACCCGCAAGGCCGGCTCATTGCCGGGCAGGCGGTGCAGGCACTGTTCGATCTCGGACAGACAGTACTGGACCGAACGCGGGAACTCTGTCTCCTGTAGCAGAAACCGCAGCGCCTGCCGCCCCCGGACACGCACGTGCACGTGGCGACGGTACATCTGGTAGGCCGTGAGCGAATCGAGCACGCTCTTCCACTGGATATCATCGAACGGCTTGAGTTCGTCGGTCTGATTGGGCAGCAGATTGGTGGCGCGCACATCGATCACCCGGGTGGTCATATCGGTGCGTTCCATATTGCGACCCATACGCAGAAAGTCATAGCTCAGGTCGTGGCTCATGGTGCCGGACAATTTACCGGTCAGCAGCTGGCAATAATCAATGACCCGCTTCATGTAGACGTAACGCCCGCGGCGTGAGATCCCCGCGGCCAGGTTCTCCCGGCTGAATTCAAACAGGTCGTTGAGGGTTTCCCATGCCGCCCGGGGCACGATGGCGCGCGTGGTGCGCAGATTCTCGCGCGCCATCGCCAGTGAACAGCTGATGCAGTTCGGATTATTCTTGTCCGAAACCAGGTAGCGCACCACATTCCGTTCGCTGGCCTCGCTGTAATGTTCCCGAAACACATTCTCGCTGCCCATGATAAACACCAGCGGCTCCCAGCCGATGGCGATCCGGCGCGGCATGTCGAGCATCAGGTTGTTGTGCACCAGGATAATTCGCGCCGTGTTCTCGGCCCGCTCGATATAACGGGCCATCCAGTACATCCGTTCCGCAACGCTGGAGAGCAGCATGGCTAGTCCGTAATTCTCATCGGGACAAATGCTTCCCGAATGCACACCATTAACTTGCAAGTGGACACGACGCTCATTGCCTCCAGTTCCGTTTTTGTTCGACCGCCACGCAATGGGAAATGCGGGCTATTCTCCCGTCTCGACGACCCAGGTATCCTTGCTGCCGCCGCCCTGGGATGAATTCACCACCAGCGACCCCTTCTTCAGTGCCACGCGCGTGAGTCCCCCGCGGGTGACGTGGCTTGATTCACCGGAAAGGATGAACGGGCGCAGGTCGATATGACGCGGCTCCACCGTTCCGTCACACAATGTCGGCACCGTGGACAACGACAGGGTGGGTTGCGCAATGTAGTTACGCGGGTCCTTTTCAATCAAACCGGCAAACTTCTCGCGCTCCGCCTTGCTGGAGAACGGACCGATCAACATGCCATAGCCGCCGGATTCGTTGGCTGGCTTGACCACCAGCTTGTCGAGGTTGGCGAGTACGTGAGCGCGCTGCTTGTCGTCCATGCAGAGATAGGTCTCCACATTCGCCAATACCGGTTTCTCGTCCAGGTAGTAGCGGATCATCGCCGGCACGAAGGCATACACGACCTTGTCGTCGGCGACCCCGGCTCCCGGGGCGTTGGCAATCGCCACCGTGCCCTTGCGCCAGGCGCGCATGAGACCGGGGACGCCGAGCTGGGAATCCGCGCGGAAGACCTCGGGATCCAGGAACAGGTCATCGATTCGCCGGTAAATCACATCGACGCGTTCCAGCCCGCCGACGGTGCGCAGGTAAACACAATCGTCATCCTGCACGACCAGGTCGCTGCCCGTCACCAGCTCGACACCCATCTGCTGTGCCAGGTAGGAGTGCTCGAAATAGGCCGAGTTGTAGATGCCCGGCGTCATCACGACAACGGTCGGGTAGTCGGCCGGACGCGGGGAAAGTGATGCCAGGGTGTCGAACAGGCGTGTGGGATACCCGTCCACCGGCAGGATACTGACGTCCTCGAACAGCTCCGGGAAAACGCGTTTCATCACCAGCCGGTTCTCCAGCATGTAGGATACCCCGGAGGGAACGCGCAGGTTGTCTTCGAGGACATAGAGGCGGCCATCACGGTCGCGAACCAGGTCGCTGCCGCAGATGTGCGCCCAGACATCCATCGGAGGCCGCACGCCCATGCATTGTTTGCGGAAATTCACGGACTGCGCGAGCAGTTCGCTGGGAAGTATCCCGTCCCTGATGATGCGTTGTTCCCCGTAAAGATCGGCGATAAACATGTTCAGCGCCGTAGCGCGCTGTTTCAAACCGGCTTCGGTGATACGCCACTCGCGCGCGGGGATGATGCGCGGGATGATGTCGAATGGCCAGGCGCGGTCGATGCCACCCTGGTCGCTGTAAACGGTGAAGGTGATACCCATGACGCGCATGGCCAGTTCCGCTGCATCGCGTCGTTCACGCAGTTCGGCATCGGTGAGCGAGCCGATGTAGCGAGCCGCCCGCTGCGCGGCCTTGCGTGCCCTGCCGTGCGGCGTAATCAACTCGTCGTAGGCGTTGGCGCTCGAATACTCTTTCCAGCGGATTGGCATCCTGATCATACCTCGGGCAATGCAGAACGGAGCACCCATGGCGCCCGTCAGTCCATGAGTCGCTGATACTGCCGCAGCGCCGTTGCACTGATATGCACCTTATTTATTGCTGAAGGCAATCATCATGCCAGCCCGGAATTTCTACTTAACTTCATGGAATAACTGGGAATCTCTCATGCACTCGCATGCTGGCGCGCACCAGCAGTGTGCGAACCCACCGCAACAGGCAAGGCACATGCACCAAAATAATCCGGAATGACCAACGGCAGGTGGCCGATAGCAGATGAATACGTCACGCCTGCATGGGACTGTAACAGGAAGCATTCGATCGGCCTGGCCAGGATCGATATTAGTGCAGGGCAAGTCGCCGGCGCATCAATAAGGTGCGTAACTGGTGTAAGTAATGGCCAACAGGGTCGATTGCAGCGGTTTTAACCCGTTATATTTCCGGATATCTCCGACCACCCGGCGAGACTTGTCAACTGGCGTAATAATTGCTTGCCTATGAACAAGCATTTTCCAGGGCAGCATCAGCACATCATGACCGTATCCAGCGACTTCCCGCGTCACGGGGACAAACAGAACTCGGAGTTTTTCGAAACCTACCTGCAGCGCCTGCTGGAAGAGCGCGACCGCAGCGGACTGACCGACAGGATTCATGAGATCGACGCCATCATGATCACCGTCGATCCCGGCCAATCGATCCGCTACATCGGCGAACTCTCGCTGATGACGCCTTACGAGTACCTGGTGACGCTGGAAAGCGAAAGCCACTGGACACACATCCTGAGAGTGGACATGAATTCCCCAGATTTCCTGGTGCGCGAGGTCAAGGACAAGCGCACCCGGGGCATTTTCCGCAGTCTCAACGAGGTCTACCCGATCGGCGCACGCAAGCCGAACAGCCGCTACATGGGCGAAATATTGCGTGTCACCGACCTGCATGGCGTAGTGGATTGCCAGCAGGAGCGAGAATTCCGCTTCTTCTCCCAGGACCAGATCCGCAAGCTGGAACTGCCCGGCAACCTGGCCATCATGAAACCCTCGCCCTATACCCACAACATCGTGGGCTACATGGAGCGGCCGCTGGACCAGATCCGCGTCTATGCGCTCGGCCTGAGCAGCATCCGCACCGATGTACAGGAGGTTTTTCTCGCCGCCAAGGAACTGCAGAAGAAACTCCACATCGACAATCAGATCCTGCCCATCGATCACCTGGCCACCCGCGTCTACAGCCAGAACCGGGAGGTCGCCATGCTGGAGTGGCTGTCGCAGTCCAGTTACTACTACTGGGGGTCCTACGATATCAAGGACCAGAATTCCTCGACCAATGTCACCAAGAACGTCCACTACGCCGAGAAGACCCGCAGTCCCGCCAAGGTGTTCACCGCCAACAACACGCCCTATTTCGTCAACCACCTGGAACGGCTGCCCTCACCGACCGAGACCTTCGTGCGCAATTACGGACCGCGCCTGCATCACATTGCGCTGGCCGTGCGGGACGGCGAGACCGACGGACGGGAGAACATCGACCATGTCGTGGCGCAGATTGCCGCCCAGGGACGCGACTTCCTGCTGGATGTGATCGGATCCAAGGAACAGGGTCTGAAGCAGATCTTCTCCAGCGCGTCGGAACACTCCTCGCTGATCATCGAATACGTGCAGCGCTTCGGTGACTTCCAGGGCTTTTTCGCCAGGGAAAACGTCGCCATGCTGACGCATGCAGCCGGCGTCGAGGAGGAACTGCTCGAGATGCAGGCGCAGTCCCGGGTGAACCGCGGGGAAACCGTCTAGTCATGAATTCTCCTCAGGCAGAGCAGCAACAAGCGCGGTGCCGCAATACCGTCCCGACCCACCAACGAGGCCGGATTCTTTTAACTCTGACAGCCGGACTGTCAACAATTGATGAACATCACCATGAATAACCCGCAACCCGTCTGGCCGGATCAGCACACCGGCGAACCCCCACTCAGCGTCGAGGCGCTGAGCCTGCTGGTCGCCGAACGCGGCGACCCGACGAAGGCGCTGCAGTCGATGATCCGGCTGATCCAGTCACGGTTCCAGAGCAACGTCTGTTCGGTGTACCTGCTCGAGCCGGACCGCGCCCACCTGGTGCTGGCCGCCACGGATGGCCTGCGCCAGGAAAGCGTGCGCAAGGTACGTATGAGCCTGCAGGAGGGACTGGCCGGATTGGTCGCCCAGGAATCCCGGCCCATCATGGTCGAGGATGCCATCCAGCATTCCCGCTTCAAGCATTTCCCGGAAGCCGGGGAGGATCCCTATCATTCCTTCCTTGGTCTTCCGTTGCTCGACCGCGGCCTGCTGCAGGGCGTCCTGGTCGTACAGACCGTCGAGCCGCGCACCTTCACGCCGCAGGAAATCCAGCAACTGGTCGAGGTGGCCGCGCCGCTGGGTCCCATCGTCAGCGAGGTGCGTAACATCGAACAGCTCATCGCACCGGATTTCGAGCGCCTGTGCGCCCTGGGCCGCAACCTGTGGTGGTGCTGGGACATGGTGGCCGAGGGTCTGTTTCGCGCCCTTAATCCCTCGCGCTGGCGGGAACTCAATCACAACCCGGTGGCGTTGATCGCCGAGATCCCGCTGCTGGAACTCGAGGAGCGTATCGATCGTCATGTGCTGCGCAGCGGCATCAACTACACCTGCCGGCGCCTGCAGGAGTATCTGAAAGCGCAGGACACCTGGGGCGATACCCATGCCGGCGTGCTCGGCGCCCGTCCGGTCGCCTACTTTTCCGCGGAGTTTGGCCTGCATGAATCCGTACCGATCTACTCCGGAGGGCTGGGCATACTGGCGGGTGATCACATCAAGAGCGCCTCCGACCTCGGTGTCCCGCTGATCGGCATCGGACTCTATTACGGCCAGGGCTATTTTCACCAGTATCTGGACCAGGATGGCTGGCAGCACGAGGACTACATCGACGTCGACTTCTGGCGTCTGCCCATGGAACGGGTGACCGGACCGGATGGACAGGCGCTCCAGATCCGGATTGAAACCCGCAGCGGACCGCTCTACGCACGCATCTGGATGCTGGACGTCGGCCGCTGCACCCTGCTGCTGCTCGACTCCGATGTAGCGGAAAACAGCGACTCCGATCGCGCCCTGACGGCGCGTCTCTATGGCGGCGACGACCGCACGCGGATTCGCCAGGAGCTGCTGCTCGGCGTCGGCGGCGTACGCGCCCTGCATGCCCTGGGAATCACCCCCGGCGTGGTGCACATGAACGAGGGGCACAGCGCTTTCGCATCGCTGGAGATCGCCCGGGCGCGCATGGATCAGGAAGGTATCGATTTCTGGGAAGCCATGCTGCGCGTGGCGCGCCGCAACGTTTTCACCACCCATACCCCCGTGCCGGCCGGACATGACCGCTTCCTGACCGACCTGGTGGAGGAACACCTGGGCCCGCTGCGTGATGCACTGGGACTGTCCTATGACGAACTCATGGGCCTCGGGCGGGTCGATCCGGGCAATCCCGGAGAGACCTTCTGCATGACGGTACTGGCGCTGAAGATGTCACGCCGCCGCAACGGCGTCTCCGCCCTGCACGGACGCGTCTCGCGCTCGATGTGGCGCGCGCTCTGGCTCGGCAGGCCGGCACCGATCGGACACATCACCAACGGCGTGCATGTCCTGTCCTGGCTGGCGCCGCAAATGCGCACCGTGTACGAGCGCCATTTCGGCCCCGACTGGGCCAAACGCAGCTCCAAACCGGAGGTGTGGACCTCGATTGACCGCCTTGATGACGGCGAACTGTGGGAAACACACCAGATTCTCAAGGCGCGCCTGCTCGATTTCGTGCGCCGCCGGATCACCGAACAGGAAAAGCGGCGCGGCGCCACGCCGGAACTGATCGAACAGCTGCGTCGTTCCCTGAACCTCGACACCCTGACCATCGGTTTCGCTCGCCGTTTCGCCGAATACAAGCGCAGCCATCTGTTACTCGACAACCTGGAACTACTTGACCGCCTGGTCAACAACCCGCGGGCGCCGGTGCAACTCCTGTTCGCCGGCAAGGCCCACCCCCAGGACAGCATCGGCAAGGGCATCCTGCAGGGTATCGACCGGCTGAGCCGTGACCCGCGCTTTGTCGGCAAGATCGTATTCGTCGAGGATTACGACATGAACACCGCCCGTCACCTGATACAGGGGGTCGATGTCTGGCTGAACAATCCACGCCGACCGCTCGAGGCCTCCGGCACCAGCGGCCAGAAAGTGGTGCTGAACGGGGGGCTCAACCTGTCGGTACTGGACGGCTGGTGGGCCGAGGCCTTCGACGGACACAACGGGTTTGCCATCAGCAACGGGGAAACCCACAGCAACCAGGCCCTGCAAGACCACCGTGACGCCGAGGCACTCTACCGGGTTCTGCACGAGCAGGTCATACCGCTGTACTACGAACGCGAGGTCGACGGCCTGCCCCGGGGCTGGATCAAACGCATGAAACGTTCCATCCGCACGCTGGGCTGGCGCTTCAGCGCCGACCGCATGGTGATGGATTATGTACTGAAGTGCTACCTGCCGGCGGCAGGCGGGGTATCGAGCGACATGAGTCTCGACTAGGCCGACTTTCGCAACTCATTCCCTGATTCACCAAAAATCAGCCGTCACCCGTTTCTAAGCGACGGATTTTGCTAGGAGCCTGTCGGATTTAGGTGATCGCAGCGAGCAGGGTGGGAGAGCGAGCACAGAGGTTCACGATATCGAGGCGCATAGTGGTTCTATGTAACGAAATATCGGGGAACTATGGGCCGCTCTCCCACCAGCGCACGACTGCAGGGAGAAGGTAAGACCGGGGACCGGTCGAGAAACCGGCCTGGACCGTGCAGGAGGTAGAGAGCACCAAAAGTAGGCGCTTCAAGCGACGCATGGAGCAGTTGCCGAGTAGATTAATCCTAAGTCCGACAGGCTCCTAGTGAGCCATGCGATGAATAAAACGGCCTGGACTTTTCGCACCCGAAACAGGGCAATCAGCAGTCACTGATATCGCCCTTTGACCCCGATATACTGGTCAGTCATGCTTCGGTTTGGTGATCAGCCAATGGGGAACAGTCAGCCCCCAATGGATGACTGCCGCGCGCAGGCCGAAGATGCACGAGATACATACTATAGCACTGGTTGATCTATGCTCTGGAAAAAGCGCCAGTGAGATCACATAGAGAGTGCATCCGAACAGTATCGGAATAGCGTAAAGATCGCGACTCATAAGCAGGGTCTGATGCCCTGCCAGCACGTCCCGTATCAAACCACCCCCGATCGCAGTGAGCACCCCGAGTATGACCGGGGCAATTGGCAGACCGAACTGCAGATCCCAAACCTTGCTGGAGGCTTGAATCGAGAACAGGGAGGCGCCGAACGCATCCAGATAAAGCATCAAGCTAAATAAATGCTTTCTATCAAACAAGGGTCTGGCGAAGAACGCTGCCACGCTTGCAGCGAGTGAAACCCAGATGTAGTTCAGCTCGACAGCCCAGAACACGGGCGCTCCCAGAATAAGGTCCCTTACTGTCCCGCCTCCAATGGCCGTGATAGTGCCCATCACACAGGCGGTGAAAAGGTCGATGCCCCTGGATGATATGGCGATCACACCGGTCATTGCGAAGGCCGCAATGGCTATCATTTGCAATACGGAGGAAGCATCCATCAATGTATAGGAACAATAACAGTCAGGTACAATACAGCGAGAATAAAAGGCATTCCGCGAGAATTCAATGGTGGTGGAGGTCTGTCGGACTGTTACTCCGGTTTGATGTTGTGTTACAGCAATGCCTGAGCAGGAAAGCACCGGAACATAATCGTAGTAACAAAATATGCGTAGCATTGAATGGCACTCGGTTAAGCCCCGGCATGCGAGCCAAAATGGGGTAACGTTCTGATAAAGAAGAAGGTTGGCTCAGGATGTTAGGATGTTGTTGTGACACATCCATCCAACGCCCGGAGACCAACCTT
>Ga0210085_1000681_pt1 | contig 14006 bp, 12 predicted proteins | sample China_Galinas_PW_5_FD_184866 | JGI IMG/M metagenome (GOLD analysis project Ga0210085, IMG submission 184866) | Wetland microbial communities from San Francisco Bay, California, USA, that impact long-term carbon sequestration - China_Galinas_PWC_D1... | ecosystem: Environmental > Aquatic > Marine... | reverse complement strand
CCGGCGATGCGGTTATCCAGTTCCGTTGCCACAAGGACATCGACTGTTTCAATGCCTGTTGCCGCAATATCGATATCATGCTGACGCCCTATGACATCGTCCGGCTCAAGCAGCGTCTGGATATCACTTCGACGGAATTCCTGCGCCGGTACACCGTGCCGTTCGAGTTCGCCAATGACGGCCTGGCCGGGGTTAAGCTCAAGCCCGTCGAGGGCGGTATGGCCTGCCAGTTCATGACTGACGAGGGCTGCAGTGTTTATGAGGACCGGCCGACCGCGTGCCGCTACTATCCGGTCGGGCTGCTGTCGACGCGCCGGCAGGACGAGAATTTCGACCGTGCTTCCTACGCCCTGGTGCAGGAGAATCACTGCCACGGTCACCTCGAGAACCGCAAGCTCACCCTCGACGACTACCGCAAGGAACAGGGTCTGGAGGAATACGACGAGAAGGGCCGGCTCTGGCGCCAGCAGATCCTGAAGATGAAGTCGGTCGGTCCCTGCATCGGCAGGATGTCACTGACCAGCCGCAAGTTCTTCTTCATGGCCAGCTACGATCTGGATCGCTTCCGGGAGTTCGTAAAGAGCGAGGGCTTCAACACCACCTATGACGTGGATGCGCAGACCATGGCCCGGTTGCTGAGCGATGACCTCGCGCTGATGGAATTCGGTGACCGTATGATCCGTCAGATCATGTATGCGGAGAACACCATTGCGATGAAAGAGGATGCCCTGGAAACCCACCTTGCGCGTCGGGGTAATATACCGGCAAAAAATGCTGCGAAGGCAGCTGAGGAACGCCCCAGTATGGCCGCCTACGAGATGCCACAGGATGGCGATGAGGAAAAAAACACTGAATAAAGAATGTGTTAATGCATAAGTAATAACTTATCATCACAATCATAAATATTTAATTTTATTTATGATGCTGAGTCGTTAGGATGTGCCTCCTGAATCAGTGACGAATTCAGGACGAATTGCACCGCAGCACGAGTACCTGCAACAGACACAATCAAACAGGAGAGCCTGACCATGGCAGTGAAAACCTACAGCGCGGGCGTGAAAGAGTACCGCGAAACCTACTGGATGCCGGATTACACGCCGAACGAGACCGATATTCTGGCCTGCTTCAAGATCACCCCGCAGCCCGGCGTGCCGCGCGAGGAAGCGGCCGCCGCGGTAGCCGCCGAGTCCTCGACCGGTACCTGGACCACCGTGTGGACCGATCTGCTGACCGACCTCGACTACTACAAGGGGCGTGCCTACGCCATCGAGGACGTGCCCGGTGACGACACCTGTTTCTATGCCTTCATTGCCTACCCGATCGACCTGTTCGAAGAGGGATCGGTGGTCAACGTGTTCACCTCACTGGTCGGCAACGTGTTCGGCTTCAAGGCGATTCGCGCGCTGCGACTGGAAGACGTGCGCTTCCCGATCGCCTACGTGAAGACCTGCAACGGGCCACCCAACGGCATCCAGGTCGAGCGCGACAAGATGAACAAGTACGGCCGTCCGCTGCTCGGCTGCACCATCAAGCCCAAGCTGGGTCTCTCGGCCAAGAACTACGGACGCGCCTGTTATGAAGGCCTGCGCGGCGGTCTGGACTTCACCAAGGACGACGAAAACGTCAACTCCCAGCCGTTCATGCGCTGGAACCACCGCTTCGACTTCGTCATGGAAGCAATCCACAAGGCGGAAGCCGAGACCGGCGAGCGCAAGGGTCACTACCTGAATGTTACCGCCCCGACCCCGGACGAGATGTTCCAGCGTGCTGAATATGCAAAAGAACTGGGCGCGCCGATCATCATGCACGACTACATCACCGGCGGCTTCTGCGCCAACACCGGTCTGGCCCAGTGGTGTCGCGACAATGGCCTGCTGCTGCACATCCACCGCGCCATGCACGCCGTGCTCGATCGTGATCCGCATCACGGCATCCACTTCCGGGTGCTGACCAAGATCCTGCGCCTGTCCGGTGGCGACCACCTGCACACCGGTACCGTGGTCGGCAAGCTGGAAGGCGACCGTGATGCCACGCTGGGCTGGATCGACCTGCTGCGCGAATCCTACATCAAGGAAGACCGCAGCCGCGGCATCTTCTTCGACCAGGACTGGGGTTCCATGCCGGGTGCTTTTGCAGTTGCCTCCGGTGGTATCCACGTCTGGCACATGCCGGCGCTGGTGACGATCTTCGGTGACGACGCCGTGCTGCAGTTCGGTGGCGGTACGATCGGTCATCCGTGGGGTAATGCCGCCGGCGCCGCGGCCAATCGCGTTGCGCTCGAGGCCTGTGTGGAAGACCGCAACAAGAACGGTGCGGAAGGCCTGGAAAAACGCGGTAATGATGTGTTGCGCACGGCCGCCAAGTCCAGTCCCGAACTGGCCGCCGCGATGGAAACCTGGAAGGAAATCAAGTTCGAGTTCGACACCGTAGACAAGCTCGACGTCGCTCATAAGTAAGAGCCCCCTCACCCTCTCCACGCAAGGGGAGAGGGAATCAAGAGAGGGCACTTGCTTCCCCCTCTCCCTCCGTGAGAGGGCCGGGGTGAGGGCACAACGAATTCGAAACCAAAAATTGAGGATTTACCCATGAGTGAAATGAAGGATTACCAATCAAGCCTGACCGACATGGCAAGCCGCAAGTTCGAGACCTTCTCCTACCTGCCGCCGATGGACAAGGACAGCATCAGGAAACAGGTGGAATACATCGTGTCCCAGGGCTGGAACCCGGCCATTGAGCACACCGAGCCGGAAAACGCCTTTGATCATTACTGGTACATGTGGAAACTGCCCATGTTCGGTGAAACCAATGTGGATACCATCCTGGCGGAAGCGGATGCCTGTCATGAAGCGCACCCGAACAACCACGTTCGCCTGGTGGGTTTCGACAACTACGCCCAGTCACAGGGCGCATCGATGGTGATCTACCGCGGTCCGATGAAGGGCTGATCCGGCAGGGTAGCTTGAGCCGCACAAAGCCCCTGACCGTGAATGCGGACAGGGGCTTTTTTTTTGAATTGAACCCATTATTCGGGAAATGACCTCATGAGCAACATCGAAATCGATCAGTACAAGATCAGGAAGGAACCCTATTACGAAGCGGTGAGCAACGAAATCGCGATGTACGAGGCCGCCTACAACGCCCGTATGCCGATTATGCTGAAGGGCCCGACCGGATGCGGTAAATCGCGTTTTGTCGAATACATGGCGTACAAGCTGGGCCGCCCCCTCATCACCGTGGCCTGCAACGAAGACATGACGGCATCCGACCTGGTCGGGCGCTTCCTGCTCGACAAGGAAGGCACCAAGTGGCAGGACGGCCCGCTGACGACGGCTGCGCGCATCGGCGCTATCTGCTATCTCGACGAAGTGGTGGAAGCACGTCAGGACACCACCGTTGTCATCCACCCCCTGACCGACCATCGCCGCACCCTGCCGCTGGACAAGAAGGGCGAGCTGATCACGGCGCATGAGGATTTTCAGCTGGTGATTTCCTACAATCCCGGTTACCAGAGCCTGATGAAGGACCTGAAGCAGTCCACCAAGCAGCGCTTCGGCGCGCTGGACTTCGACTACCCGGAGGCGGAAACCGAAACCGGCATCGTATCGAAGGAAAGCGGCGTGGACAGCGATACCGCAGGCAAGCTGGTGCAGATCGCGCACCGCGCGCGTAACCTCAAGGGGCACGGGCTGGACGAAGGCATCTCCACGCGTCTGCTGGTCTATGCAGGCCAGTTGATCGGCAAGGGTATCGAGCCGGTTGCAGCCTGCACCATGACCATGGTGACTCCGCTGACCGATGACCCGGACATGCGCGATACCCTCAATGCCGCCGTGCAGACATTCTTCGGTTAACTAATTCATCCATAAATGAATAAACTCACCGCAGAGACGCAAAGAACGCATAGTTTTTTATTGTTTTCGTTAAAGAATTTCTCAAGGTTCTTTGCGTCTCTGCGGTGGAAATGGTTTTCTGGCCGGACTGAAACAGAGTTGAGTACCCTATGACGCTGAAACTCGACGATTACCGTGAATCGCTTCAGGACATCGCCCCGGCGATCATGGATACGCTGGAAGGCGTGTTCCAGGAGGCTTCACGGGTGATGTCACCGACCGGGCTGCACGATTACCTGGAGGGCGCCCAGGGTCTCGCCAAGCTCGGTCGCGGCGAGGACATTGTCATATCCTACCTGGAGGACATGCCCGCCGTGGTGAAGGAATGCGGCGAGGACATTATCCGCGACGTGATCGAGGCGGCCATGAAGCTGTCCTCCATGACCTCCGGAGAAGTCATTGCGCTCATGTTCGACACCCTGCCAACGGCTGCCCGGCGTCTTGGTGACCCGGAGTTGTTGCGCGGCTATCTTGGTTTCGTCCACCAGCTGTCGGCCAAGGCGGCGCGCGGCCTGCGCCCCATGCTCAACCACATGGATGAACTGCTTGGCAAGCTGACCCTGAGCGGGCTGAAGCGCTGGGCGTTCTTCGGTGCCGAGGCCTACCGGCGCGATTTTCAGAACCTGCAGTCCTATTTCAATCTCGAAACCGCCGACAGCAAGGCCATGCTGCAAAAAGAGCGGCGCGGCACACTGTTCATCGACACCCAGCGCAAGCTGAACTTCTACCTGCGCGCCCTGTGGGGGCGGGATTTTTTCCTGCGGCCTACGGCGGCGGATCATGAGGGCTTCAAGCCCTATATCGAACACCGTGTGCTGCACCTGCCGGATGCCGTCGATGACGTTGCAGACATCAAGGGCCTGGAGGTCTACCGTGCGATCGCCGCGCACGTGGCGGCGCACATGTGCTACACGGAAAAGGCCATTTCCGCCGAACAGCTGAGCCAGGCGCAGATGTTTTTCATCGGCCATCTCGAGGATGCGCGCGTCGAGTACAACGCCGTGCAGAATTTCCCGGGCCTGAAGAAGCTCTGGAAATCACTGCTGGTAGCGGAATACGAGGGCAAGCTCGAACATCCAACGGTAGCCATCCTGGAGCACCTCGCGCTCATGCTGCTCGACGAGACCGTGCGCAGCGATGACGCGGAGTTGAATGCGTTCGCCGACCGGTTCCACGCGCAGATCGAGGAAAACAAAAACAACGTCAACTTCTCCTGGCATATGGGCATCGAACTGTTCAACCTGTTCGCCGCGCGCCGCGAAGTGCCCAGCCTGCGCATACTGCAGAACAACCGCATCCCGTACCGCGATGACAACCGCTACGCCTGGGAGTTCGAGGAGTTCGACTGGAACACCGAGGTCGAATACGTGCCGGCCAGCCAGCGCCAGGTGCGTCGCAAGGTCAGCATCATCGAAATGGCCAATGAAGTCGATGTGGAAAACGCCGGCGACGACGCGCAGGAGATCTGGACCTGCGAAACCGAAGTCTTTCCCTACGAGGACCAGGGGACCAGCTATAACCAGATGTGGGGCAGGGAGCCGGTCTCCGACCCCTTCCATTACCAGGAATGGGACTACCAGGTGCAGCTGCACCGGCCGGACTGGGTAACCGTGTTCGAGCATCGCCAGCCGATGGGTGACCCGGAAGCCATCGAGGACATCCTCACCGAATACAAGCCGGTCACGCACCGCATCAAGCAGATCATCGACCTGCTCACGCCGGAAGGCGTGCAGCGCGTGCGCAACATGGAGGACGGCGACGAAATCGATCTCAATGCCGCCGTCGACGCCATGGTGGCGATCCGCATGGGCGAGCAGCCCAACCCGCGCATCACCATGCGCAACGTCATCAAAAGCCGTGATCTCGCGGTGGTGCTGTTGCTCGACCTGTCCGAGTCAACCAACGAAGTGGTGCAAGGCTCCGAGAAAACGATACTGCAGCTGACGCGAGAGGCGGCTTCACTGGTTTCCACGGCCATCAACGGGGTCGGCGACCCGTTCGCTATTCACGGTTTCGCCTCCGACGGCCGTCACGATGTGCAGTACTACCGCTTTAAGGACTTCAACCAGCGCTTCGACGACGAGGCCAAGGGGCGGCTGGCGGGTATGCGCGGCGGCCTCTCGACACGCATGGGCGCGGCCATGCGCCATGCGGCGCAGCACCTTCTGAAACAGCCGGAACGGCGTAAACTGCTGCTGCTGGTCACCGACGGCGAGCCGGCCGATATCGATGAGCGCGACCCGCAGCACCTGCGCCACGACACCAGGAAGGCCGTGGAGGAGCTCTACACCAAGGGGATTTTGACCTACTGCCTGACGCTGGATGCCGATGCCGATTCCTACGTCAAGCGCATCTTCGGCATGAACAACTACACCATCATCGACCACGTCGATCGGTTGCCGGAAAAACTGCCGGTGCTGTTCGCGACCCTGACATCATGAGGGTGATTATCACGGGCGCAACACGTATTTTATGCACACCGTGAATCCGGCCTCGGTATCAGGTGCCATCCCGGTGGTAAGTGTGCGGGTTTCTGCCGCGTCCTTTCCTGCCCGCTGCAGATGATCACCAGGCAGCAGGAATACAAATAGCGCCGGCCGGTGTCGGTGTAATTAATGCCGACCTGTTTATACTTGTCTCGCGGTTCTCCGCCTTGCAACGCCGAGTCCGGTCAGACCGAGGCATAGCATAGCCAGCGTGGCGGGTTCCGGTACACTCGCGGATCCCGGGACATCCAGGGACGACTCCAGGCGGCTGCCGTCAAACTGAATCTCGGCCATCCCGACCCCATCCGCGCCGTGATTGCCGGTAATCATGATTTCTATCCTGTCTGCCGTGATAGTCGCGAAGGTAAAGATATCCGGCGTGATATAGGTCTTCGAGTTCTGTTTCGACAATGTCGTGGGGGTGCCCGGTATCGCCATGAAGGCGCTGCCGTCGAGTGAATACAGGAATGTGACGTCCTTGATACCGTATTTGCCCTTGCTGTTGGGGGTCCCATGGTCCCAGTTCGTGTTCCAGAAGCTGAAACCCGACAGGTCGTAGACACCGCCCAGGTCGATAATGATACTGCCCGAGGTGTCCGTGCTCAGCCAGGCATTGCTCGTGGAGGCATTGTCATGCCGGCCGGAAAGCGCCGGGCCGCCTGCGAGACCGTTGCCGTTGATCACGTTGGCAATATCGTAGCCTGTCTGTGTGAGCATGTCGTCGGTCGAAACCGCCATGCCCAGGATGGGGGTTGCAAGTGTCTGTCGCGCAAGGCCCAGTCCTGCCACCAGCGCCAAACCCAGCATGCATGTCGTTGTACCGGTTCGCTTCATTGTCCGTGATCCTCTGTTGCCTGGTTATGCTGCCGTGATATCGGGATGGCTGTTCCGAACCATTTCCCGCTGATACGTCACATCGCGGTGCGAATCCATTTTTCCTGTTAACCAGACTAGAACCATGGCCACTCGGTTGTATATTGTACGGAGGTACAGGAGTTGGCAGGCTGCCGATGCGGATCAGCGAGGAGGTGTGCTGGGCGCTTTTCAGTGCCTGTCGGTAAACGGAAGAATCGTTGCGCTCGGGCAATCGCCGGTGTCGCGCTGCTGTCTGGACTCCAACAGACTCAGCGCCCGGGGGAACTCGCTCATCAGGCGGCGGTGGGTGTCATGGGTCTCGTCCCCGTAATAGAGGATTTCGATCGGCACCGGCTCGGTCAGTGACTCGCGCGAATTTCCGAGCGCCACCCTCCAGGCCAGTACGATCAGTCGTCCACCGCGGCCATCCCGGACCGCGTAGCCCTGATTGTCGACGAAAATGATTTCCTCGCTGTCGATCACCGCCTGGTACTGCATGGTGCGGATGGGAACGAAGACGTGCGGGCGCGGGCAACGGGCAAGCAGCAGGCGGCAACGGTTGTAGAGCGGCGCCGGCAACGTCACCCGTTCCCGGGCGGTTTCCCCGGGGCGGAAAAAGATTTCGGTGGTGCTGCCCATCCGCTGCCAGCGTAGCGGCGGCAGCGGGAAAAGGCAAACGTGTGGAGGGTTTGCCGGGCGGCTTGTGATTACCCGGATTGGCCCCTAATTCTCGCCCGCCGGCAGGCAGTCATCGCAATCCGACGTATCGGATTGCCGGGAGCGAGCCTCCGCGAATGAGAAGCCGCAGACATCCCTGACCAACTCGAGCTGGGCGCTGGTGCGGGGGAATTTGCGGCAGGTGGGCGGCCTGAACCGGTAGGCGGAACAGTAGCTTTTACCGTCCGTTCCGGTGCGCAGGAAGAAGCACTCAAACGGCAGCCGGCAGCATTCGCCGCACTGGTTGCAACTACCGGTCCGGGCGTTATCCACGGGAAGGAGGGAGGTCAGGGTGCGAGTCAGTTTCGGCAACATATCCAGTTACTCAAACGCCACGTGGCGGCAGGTTTACAATCCGGGACGCTGGTAGGGCGTTCGCAGGTCGTTGCACATCCGGGGGACGGCGGGTGACAGGGTCCGGGGGTTAGACATCGGTGATGTCACTCGTGGCGCGTCGGGCTGAATTCCGTTAAAGCGCCGGTTGCGCCGCATTATACGCAAAATTTCCGTACAGTTAAGAGGAGGGCGGTGTCGGCGGGAGCTTATTCACCCCGGTTCGCGGCGGCGGGTAGATTTCGGGCAGACGTTTTTGCCGGGTGAAACGGGCAGGGCTGGACTAAAGACTTTCGCCTGTTAAGCTGGATGGTAGTTGTCCCGGATCCATCCGGTTACTGGTGTTATGGAGCAGCATATGGCAACACCCCCTTCGGTACCCGCCCTGGCCGGGACGCGCGTCGATTATCACTGGCGTCTGCTGTCGCTCGGTGTGCAACCGCTGGAGTTAGAAGACTTCGGCGGCGGTTTGCGTCCTGCGGTAGTACGGCGCATCGAACCGGCCATCGGGACCGCGTCCGGCACTGGCTCCCCTGGACATTACCCCCACCAGCGCCTGGCGGCGGGGTAAGCGGCGATGAGCGTCGAAGGTAGGTTGCAGATCGAGCTCACCCGGGAGGACGGGCGGGTGGCCGGGGTAAAGATCAGTTCCACGCGTCCCGTGCATGCCGCGCGGGTATTCGAGGGCAAAACGCCGGATGCCGTGTTGCAGCTGCTGCCGCTGCTCTACAGCATCTGTGCCGTGGCCCAGGCGCAGGCGGCCCAAACCGCCTTTGAACGCGCGCTGGGGATCACACCGGAGCGCGGGGTCAGGCTCGCGCGCGAACTGCTGGTCTGCCTGGAAACGGCACGGGAGCACCTGTGGCGGATTCTGATCGACTGGCCGGCTTTCGTCGATGAAGACAGCCATGCCGCGCTGGCGACATCCCTCACCAAACTGCTGCCGGATTCCCGAAATGCACTGTTCGTTGACGGTCGGGCGTTCGGTCTCGAGGTGCGGTTGCATACCGCCGCCTGGGCGCTGCACGATCTGGCCGGGACACTGGATGCCCTGCTGGAGCGAACGGTATTCGGATGTTCCGCTCGGGAATGGCTGACAATCGCCGACCGGGCGGGACTGGATGACTGGTCGAGTCGGTCGGGCAGTATCGCCGCTCGCGTGTTGAGGCGGTTGCAGGACAACGGCTGGGGGGAAATCGGTGCGGTCGAGCCCGCTTTTCTTCCGCCACTGCCGGATGCCGGGCTCGATACGCGTCTCCAGGCGCCCGACGGCGATGTCTTCATCGCGCAGCCCGACTGGCAGGGGCAGCCGAGGGAAACCACGCCGCTTTCCCGCCAGCAGGATGTTCCTCTGATCCGGTCGCTTCTCGCCTCCGGCGGAGCCGGACTGCTCGCGCGTCTGGCGGCGCTGCTCGTCGAACTGGCGGGGATGCCGGCGCGTGTGCGCGCCCTCTCGGGGGAGATGCTCGCGGTCAAAGCCGGGGAGCCTGATCTCGTAGACTGCGCTACGAACTCCGGGGTGGGGCTGGCCCAGGTGGAGGCGGCGCGTGGCCGGCTGGTTCATCGCGTGGAAGTGGAACACGACTGCGTGCGCCGTTACCGGATACTGGCGCCGACGGAGTGGAATTTCCATCCCGCCGGTGCGGCCGCCCAGGGTCTGATGCGCCTGCCGGCACAGGATACGGCAGTTCTGCGACGCCTGGCCGCGTTATTGATCAATGCGGTGGATCCCTGCGTCGGCTATGATCTGGAAGTAAACTAATGCAAGGGATGTCGCTGTATGGGGGTGTCCCGTGGATGACAGGTAGTAGTAAAGTAAGGTGTAACAGGCAACCGGAGGTGGAATGATGTGTACCGTATGCGGCTGCGGCGAAGGTGAGACCCGGCTTGAAGGGCAGCCTGATGCCCATTACCACGATCACGGCCATGGCCATGGCCACGACCATGCCCATCCCCACGACCACGCCCATGGGCACGTTCACCCGCACGGGCTGGAGGCTCACTCGCATGATGGCCATACCCACGATTACGGGCTCGGTACTGCGGGCGTCCATGTGCCGGGACTCAGCCAGTCGCGCCTGGTGCGTATCGAAGAGGATATCCTCGGCAAGAATAACCGCTACGCCACCGCCAACCGACGCTGGTTCACCGAACGCGCGATTCTCGCCCTGAATCTGGTTTCCAGTCCCGGATCGGGGAAGACCGCCCTGTTGACGCGCACCCTGGAAGACCTCGGGGGCGATCTGCCGGCGGTGGTCATCGAGGGAGACCAGCAGACCGCCAACGATGCCGAGCGCATCCGCGCGACCGGTGTCAGGGCGCTGCAGATCAATACCGGCAAGGGTTGCCACCTCGATGCGCACATGGTGGGCCACGCACTGGATGCGCTCGCGCCCGTCGATGGCAGTATCCTGTTCATCGAAAACGTCGGCAACCTGGTGTGTCCCGCCGCCTTCGATTTGGGCGAGGCGCACAAGGTGGTGATTCTTTCCGTCACCGAGGGGGAGGACAAGCCGCTAAAGTATCCCGACATGTTTCACGCGGCTGACCTGATGCTGCTGAACAAGGTGGACCTGCTGCCCCACCTGCAATTCGATGTCGATCGCTGCATCGAGTATGCGCGGCGCGTGAACCCGCGCATCAAGGTTCTTCAGGTTTCCGCACAGAGCGGCGCGGGGATGACGGACTGGTACCAGTGGCTGCGGGCGACGCGGCAACTGGCGCTTGTCGGGCATCCCGCGACAGCCCGGGAGGAGGGCGCGCATGTGTCTGGCGCTGCCGGCTAGGGTTGTCAGCATCCACGCCGCCGGAGACCTGGCCACGGTTGACGTGGGCGGGATTCGCAAGGAGATCTCGCTTGCGCTGGTCGAGGATATTCAGGTGGATGACTACGTGCTGATCCACGTGGGCTATGCCCTCAACAGGATCAGCGAGGAGGAGGCGCAGATCACCCTGGCGCTGTTCGCGGAGGCCGGACTGACAGCTGCCGGCGAAGTTTGAAGTATTGCGTGGAATTCCGGCTCGGGAACCGAGTGGCACATACTTAAGACCTGACCCCTGTAAATAGCCACGGAATCACACGGAAGAAACAATCATTGTTCGTGATTATTCTGTGTATTTCCGAGTGCTTCCGTGGCCAATCCTGGGCTTGCATCGACGATATCCCTTAACCCCAACGTTGCATAAATCACTTCGCCCACCGGAGGGTGTCGCAAAAGATATTCGTGCTACCGTAGGGTGCGCCGTGCGCACCATCCCAAACAAAGAATTACGCCTCCTGAACGGTGCGCACGGCGCACCCTACATTGTTTTTACAACACACTCGACCGGAGAGGGGCTGTTTCTGGAGTTCACCGGGAGTGAACTCCAGAATCACCGGCAGACAGCGCGCTACCCGTGATATACAGGCACATTTCTGCGTTCATGCTGAAATCTTATGCAACAGTAAGGTTAAGTTAAGCGCCATTCGGTCAGGAGTCGATTTGCGTCTTTGCAGTAGCGAACATGACTATCCGGACAGATTCCTAGTCCTCGTCGTCGAGTTCCGGATTCCAGCCGTGGGCGCGCGCGTATTCGGTCGCCGCCGTGTAGATGCGGGCGTGCTTGCTGCGCAGTTCCTCCGGCAGGTTCGATACCATGTGTCCGTACGGCTCCCACGCACGGGTGACCTTGTCGTAGAGTGCATCGATCTGGCTGTGCGTCCAGCCCTCGCAGGTTTCCTCCTCCGGCAGCAGGCCGAAAACCCAGGCATCGCGGATGATGTTGCCGGCGGTGGTCATGCCGCCGGAGTTGTCGTGGTAGATGCCCACGTAGCGCCTGGTCTTATCCAATGGCTTTCTGGTCCTGTTTCGCGGCCGATGCGCCGGCGGCCTCGATGGCGGCCTGGATCCCGGCGGCATCCAGGCCGCACTCGGCGAGTTGCTGTAGCTGGTCGGCGTGAGCGATGAAACGGTCGGGAATGCCCAGGTTGAGGATACGAATCGCGCGGCCCTCCGCGAGAAGCGCCTCGTTGACTGCCGAACCGGCGCCACCCGGGATGGTATTTTCCTCGACGGTCACGATCAGCTCATGCGTGTCGGCCAACTCGCTGACCAGTTCTCCATCCAGCGGTTTTACGAAGCGCATGTTGACCACGGTGGCATCGAGGCGTTCACCGGCCTCCAGCGCCGCAGCGACGCGACTGCCGAAGGCGAGGATCGCGATGCGCCTGCCGCGGCGGCGCACCTCGGCCTTGCCGACGGGCAGGGGTTCCAGGCTGGTTTCGGCGACCGCGCCCGTGCCGACGCCGCGTGGATAACGCACCGCGGCCGGGCCATCATGGTGGAAGGCCGTCGACAGCAGCTGGCGGCATTCCCGCTCATCGGCCGGCGCCATGACCAGCAGGTTGGGGATGCAGCGCAGGAAACTCAGGTCAAACACCCCGGCATGGGTGGCACCGTCCGCTCCGACCAGCCCGCCGCGGTCGATGGCAAAGGTGACATCGAGGTTTTGCAGCGCGATGTCATGGATCAGCTGGTCGTAGGCGCGCTGGAGAAACGTCGAATAGATGGCGACGACCGGTTTGAGTCCCTCGCAGGCCAGTCCGCCCGCGAACGTGAGCGCATGCTGTTCGGCGATGCCGACATCGTAGTAACGATCCGGGTGCTGCTGGGCGAATCGTGACAGTCCGGAGCCCTCGCACATGGCGGGGGTGATGCCGATCAGACGCGGGTCCGCGGCGGCCATGTCGCACAGCCAGTCACTGAAGATCCGGGTATAGCTTTTTCCACCGGAGCTGGTTTTCTGGGTCCCGGTTTCGCGATCGAAGGGCGCCACGCCGTGGAAATTGCAGGGATCCTTTTCGGCATGATGGTAACCCTTGCCTTTCTGGGTGACGACATGCAGGAACTGGCGGCCCTTGAGTTCGCGCAGGTTGCCGAGCGTGCCGATCAGGGTCGGCAGGTCGTGCCCGTCGATCGGGCCGATGTAGTTGAATCCCAGTTCCTCGAACAGGGTGCCGGGCAGCAGCATGCCTTTCATGTGTTCCTCCCAGCGCCCGAAAAAGCGCTGCGCGCCCGGCAGGTTGTTCAGGATGCTCTTGCTGCCCTCGCGCACGCCGGTATAGAAACGGCTGGAGAGGATCCGGGCGAGGTAGTTGTGCATCGCGCCGTGGTTGCGCGATATCGACATTTCGTTGTCGTTCAGGATCACCAGCAGGTCGCAATCCAGATCACCGGCGTTATTGAGCGCCTCGAAGGCCATGCCGGCGGTCATGGCGCCGTCCCCGATGATCGCGACGGCCTTGCGACCGGACCCGTCCCGGGCTGCAGCCGCCGCCATGCCCAGGGCGGCGCTGATCGACGTGCTGGAATGACCGGCGCCAAAGGTGTCGTACACGCTTTCGCTGCGGCTGAGAAAGCCGCTCAGGCCGTTCTGGCGGCGCAGGCCGGGCATGGCGTCGCGCCGGCCGGTGAGGATCTTGTGAGGATAGGCCTGATGGCCGATGTCCCACACCAGCCGGTCGTGCGGGGTATTGAACACCGTGTGCAGGGCGATGGTCAGTTCGACGGTTCCCAGTCCGGCTGCCAGATGCCCGCCGGTATTGGCCACCGATACGATCAGGTATTCCCGCAGCTCGGCGGCAAGCTGCGCGAGTTCATCCGGCCCGAGGCGGCGCAGGTCCGCGGGGGAGTCGATGTGACGCAGCAGTGGGTAGGGTGTCATGGGCATGGTGATTAACCGAGTG
>Ga0210085_1000680_pt1 | contig 14011 bp, 10 predicted proteins | sample China_Galinas_PW_5_FD_184866 | JGI IMG/M metagenome (GOLD analysis project Ga0210085, IMG submission 184866) | Wetland microbial communities from San Francisco Bay, California, USA, that impact long-term carbon sequestration - China_Galinas_PWC_D1... | ecosystem: Environmental > Aquatic > Marine... | reverse complement strand
ACTCCGGCTTACCCTGGAAAACCCGTCGGCGTGCCGGGTCGGGATCGAAGGACGGTCGGGGATGCGTCACTGCCGTGTCGGGGACTCCTGGACCTTGGCCCCGCGGTGCTCCCCGGGTCCGCCGCCGCGGCTAAGGTTTCGGGCGCTGTTGATGAGTGCCACGTGGGTGAATGCCTGGGGGAAGTTGCCGACGAGGCGGCGGTTTTCCAGGTCGTATTCCTCTGAAATGAGGCCAAGGTCGTTGCACAGGCCGAGCAGGCGCTCAAACAGTCGCCGTGCATCTGCGACATGCCCTGTCATGGCCAGGTTGTCGACCAGCCAGAAAGAGCATGGCAGGAAGACACCCTCCCCGGGCGGCAAGCCGTCCACGTCGTGGTCCGGCGAGTAGCGCAGGACGAGTCCGTCCCTCGTCAGCTCGCGCTCGATTGCCTCGACGGTTCCCCGCACGCGCTCGTCGTCCGCGGGCAGGAAGCCGACCAGCGGAAGCATCAGCAGGCTGGCGTCCAGGGCCTTGCCGCCATACTCCTGCATGAAGCTGCGGCGCCCCGCGTCATAGCCGCACCGACAGATCTCCTCGTGAATTCGGTCCCGGATCCGCTCCCAGCGCTCCTGGGGGCCCTCGAGTTGGAAGCGGCGGATTGCCCTCACGGCTCGGTCGAAGGCCACCCAGGCCATGACCTTGGAGTGGGTGAACTGGCGCCGCGGCCCGCGCACCTCCCAGATGCCGTTGTCGGGCTCGTCCCAGGCCGACTCGAGGAAGTCCAAAAGCACGCGTTGCAGCTCCCAGGCATGTCCGCCGGGCTCGATCCCCGCCCGGCGCGTGAGGTGCAGCGCGTCGAACACCTCGCCGTAGACGTCGAGCTGGCGCTGAGTGCTGGCGGCGTTGCCGACGCGCACCGGGGCCGAGCCCTCGTATCCCGGAAGCCACGGGATCTCGTACTCGGTCAGCCGGCGCTCGCCGGCGATACCATAGACGATTTGCAGGTCCTCGGGTCGGCCCGCCGCGGTCCGCAGGAGCCACTCCCTCCAGGCGCGGGCTTCATCCGTGTAACCGGCGGTGAGGAGGGCATAGAGAGTAAAGGTGGCGTCTCGCAGCCAGCAGAAACGGTAATCCCAATTGCGCCCGGCACCTAAGCGCTCCGGCAGGGAGCTGGTGGGGGCGGCGACGATGCCCCCGGTCGGCGAGTAGGTCAACGCCTTCAGGGTGATCAGGGAGCGCGCCAGCTGGTCGGCGTAGTGGCCGTCATAGGTTGAGCGCTCGCACCAGTCCCGCCACCAGGCGGCGGTGTCGGCGCAGGCGGCCTCGGGATCGAGGGGAAGGGGCGCGCGCTCGTGGGACGGGAAGTACGAAAGGGTGAACGCGGCCACCTGGCCCGCCGCGATATCGAACTTGGCCCTTGTCGTGTAGTCGTCTCCGCCTTGGAGCGGGATCAGGGTGCGAAACGCAATCGCGTCGGGTCCGGCTGTGGCGAGGAGCCCGCCATCGCGCGCCTGCACCCAGGGCACTACCTCGCCATAGCCGAAGCGGATCGTGAACTCCGTACGCATGCGTACCCGGCCGCGTAGCCCCCGCACGAGGCGCACGACGTCCGAGCGGCCCTCCCAATGCGGCATGAAGTCGGTGACGCGCACGCGGCCGCCGTCGGTCTCGACGTCGGTCTCCAGTATCAGGGTGGACGGACGATAGGCGCGGCGGACCGAGCGTATCGCCTCGGCCGGAGCGATCAGCCAGCGGCCGTGCTGCTCACCACCGAGGAGCGCAGCGAAACAGGCGGCCGAGTCGAAGCGGGGCAGACAGAGCCAGTCGATGGACCCGTCCCGGCCAACCAGGGCGGCGGTGCGGGTGTTGCCGATCAGGGCATAGTCTTCGATGGGAAGGGGCAAGGTAGACTCCTCGGACCAGGTCTCAGTGTGCGCCGGATCTGCTTGGCCTCGGGACGACCGGGAACCCATAGCAAAGGAAACCGGACTCGCATGCCAGTCGCCGCGGTGCGTGCCAGCGTTAGTGGAAGAGCCCTCTCGGGGACGTCCGCTGTCGGACCGTACCGCGGCGGTCATTCGGCCGAGGTGAACACCCTCGAGCTTCGCGGTTCCACCCGCAGGTGTTCGCGCTCGCCGGGTCGCGGATCCTCGTAAAAAGGGGTGATCTCGCGTAACGCCGCGGACTCGCTCTCCAGCGCAGCTGCGAGCTCGGCGACTGGGAAGTCGTGGTTATGTTCCGGGTCCGGGTTGATGAGGGCCGTCGCCCGCCCCGCGCCCTGCACTGCGCGTCGCACCAGACCTACCAGGGGGGCATCGGGGGCGGTGAAGCGCACCTGCGGACCCTCCTGATTCAACGCCGGCGTGTCGGCCTTCATGCGGTTGACGGCGGCGACGTAGTCCGTGAGGTCGAATGCGGGCTCCTCCCAATCCTCCGGGCGGGTCTTTACCACGTGCAGGGGGCGCCTGAACCCGAGCTCGTAGCCGATGGGCATCATAACCCCGCTGGAGAAAAAGGCGGCAAACAGATAGCGAAGCCGCGACTCCCGCTCGCTGCCCCCTGACTCGGCGGCGACCCGCTTGGTGTCATGGCTCTCCGGAAAGGCGACGGAGGGAGCCAGGTGGCGGAACTGCTCGTACTGATTCAGCAGCCAGTCGGCCCGAAAGTCCCACCACTTGGCGCTGTTGAAGAAGTAATCGAAGCCGGCGGGGCGGAGCTGATCCACCTCGTCGATCTGGGCGCCCAAGGTCTCGGCGAAAAAGGTGACGTGTGGATTTCCTCCGCGAGCGGCCCCGATCAGCTCCTCCCATACCTCCCCGGGCACCTTGTAGGCGGCGTCGCAGCGGAAGCCCTGGAAGCCCAGCCCCACGTAGTGAGAGACCACCGCATCCCAGTAAGCCAGCATCTCGGCGCGCGCCGGTCGCTCCGAGTAGTCCAGCTCCGCCAGGTCCTCCCAGACGGTCACCGCGTCCGGATCGTCGGGATCGACGGCAAAGGGGGAGCGTACATCCCCCTCCTCGTTGCGCAGGTACCAGTCCGGGTGATCCTCCACCAGGCCCGAGTCCTTCGCGGTGTGGTTCACCACCAGGTCCATCATGACTGAGATCCCCGCCTCGCCGGCCGCCACGACGAAGCGGCGGAGCCGCTCGTCCGGGGGTTCGTCGCTGTTTCCCCGCACCACCGGGTGCAGGCGATAGTAGTCCTTCACCGCATACAGGCTCCCCGAGAAGCCCGGATACTGGAAGGGGTTCAGGAAGATCCAGTCGAAGCCCATGCCGGCGATGACCGGCAGCCGCTCCTGCCAGGCATCCACGGAGCCGAGGAGGGTCGGAAAGAGGTTGTAGATGCGCGGTCCACCTTGATCTCGCTTCATTCGGCATGACTCCTGGCCCTGGCAGTTGCGAAACGCATGAGGATGGTTGAGGACGCCTCGCGGGCCGGCCCGAGGCCCCACATGCGATGCATACGCAAGTCCTGCGCCACGATCACTGGGCGCGCACTCGTTAGCGTGCCAACCATCCTCACAGCCGCCTTCGCCTAGGGGGGGCAAGGCACAGGACAATCCCGGCCTGTTGTTTGTATCGCGTCCAGCGGAACTTGGCGACGCGATGGGAGACGAGTGCCTAAAGAATCCGGATGGGCACCGGACGCGCCGGTCGGTGCTCGTGGCCTTCTGTCCTGACGCCGAGCGGGCCTCGCTCGGGCTCACGACCCTGATGGATAAGGACAGCCCCATGGACCGCATCTCTCTGCTTGGCCAGGCGAACGCCAGCGGCGACGATTCCCTCGGGGTCAACTACCCGAGGGCAGGTGAGCGACTGAGGCGGCCCGGCGGTCGTACGCGCAGGGAGTCGTCGCCGGGGCGGTAGACGGCCGTTGGCTCATGTGCCCCCGTCGCGGGTCATTTCCCCCTGGGCCAATCAGCGACCTGGATCCCGCCCTTGCACAGGTCCTACCAGGGGCGCGGCTCCAAGTGCCGTCGCCACACGGCCTGGCACGCGACCTGCGACATGACAGCTTCAACAGCAAGTGGTGCTCTCTGCCGAGCTTGTAGCTGGGCAGCACTCCCGGTGACCCGCAGCCCACCTAAGAAGGAGGATGCCGTGAACGACGTCGGACGCCAATCGAAGAGACAGGAGCTTGCCCGCATCGCGACCCGCATGCGCTGGCTCATTCTGAATGCCACGGGTCGGGCGGGGTCGGGCCACCCGACCTCGTCCCTATCCGCCGTGGAGCTCATGAGCTGCCTCTTCTTCGGGGGCTTCTTCCGCTATCGGCTCGACGAGCCCGGGCACCCCAACAACGACCGGCTGATCTTCTCGAAGGGTCACGCCTCGCCCCTGTTCTATGCCCTATGGACGGCGGCGGGCGCCCTGAGCCAAGAGGAGATGATGACCTACCGCTCCTTCGGCAGTCCCCTGGAGGGGCACCCCTCCACGGCCTTTCCCTACACCGAAGCGGCCACCGGGTCTCTCGGCCAGGGGTTGTCCATCGGCGTCGGCATGGCCATGAACGCCAAGTATCTCGACCGCCTTCCCTATCGGACCTGGGTCCTGTTGGGAGACAGCGAGATGGCGGAAGGCTCCCAGTGGGAGGCGATCGAGCTTGCCGCGCACTATGGCCTCGACAACCTGGTCGGCGTGATCGACGTGAATCGCCTCGGCCAGCGCGGCGAGACCATGTACGGCTATGACCTCGACGCCTACCGCCGGCGCGTCGATGCCTTCGGATGGCGCAGCCTGGTGGTGAAGGACGGGCATTCCTTCGAAGAGGTGGAAGATGCCTACCAGGCCGCGACCGAGCCTGGGGACCGGCCGGTCATGGTGATCGCCCACACGGTGAAGGGTAAGGGAGTGCCCGCCGTCGAGGACAAGAATGGGTATCACGGCAAGGCGCTGGAAGGCGAAGACCTGGAGAAGGCGCTTGCGGGGCTCGGCGAGGTGGACCATCAGGCCCGCGGCGTCATGCTCGAGCCGGAGGACCGGCATCCCGAGCGGCCCGCGCCCGGTGGCGACGTCGGCGCGCCCGAGTATCAGCTGGGCGACAAGGTGGCGACCCGCAACGCGTACGGCAACGCCTTGCTGCGCATCGCCGGCCGGTTCCCGAGCCTGGTGAGCCTGGACGGCGAGGTGAGCAACTCCACGCGCGCGGGCTTCTTCAAGGAGGCCCATCCGGACCGCTTCTTCGAGATGTACATCGCCGAGCAGAACATGGTCGGCGCGGCGCTGGGCCTGGCCATGCGTGGAAAGCTTCCATTCGTCTCCAGCTTTGCCGCCTTCCTTACCCGTGCCTTCGATCAGATCCGGATGAGCCAGTACTCGGAGCCGAACCTCAAGCTCGTCGGATCGCACGCCGGTGTGGCAATCGGCGAGGACGGTCCATCACAGATGGGACTCGAGGACCTGGCGATGTTCCGCTCCGTCCGGGACGGTGTGGTTCTCTACCCGTGCGACGCCGTCTCATGCGAGCGGTTGGTCGAGTGCGCGGCCTCCCATCGGGGAATCGTCTATCTGCGTACAACCCGGGGCGGGACCCCAGTCATCTACTCTACAGAGGACCAGTTCGGGGTCGGCGGCTCGAAGGTGCTGCGCTCGTCGGGCAACGACCGGGCGACCGTTGTTGCCGCCGGCATCACGGTGCACGAGGCCCTGGCGGCGCAGGAAGAGCTGCAGAGCAAGGGCATCCCCGTGCGGGTGATCGACCTGTACAGCGTCCAGCCGTTGGACGGGGAGACCCTGGCGGCGGCTGCCAAAGAGACGGGCGCGTTGGTCACGGTCGAGGACCATCACGCCGCCGGGGGGCTGGGCGAAGCGGTGGCAATCGCCCTGGCGGGCATGACGATGCGTTTCCGCTCACTCGCGGTGCGGACCAAGCCGAAGAGCGGGAAGCCGCAGGAGCTGCTCTCGCTGGAGGGCATCGACCGCACGGCTATCGTGGATGCAGTACGGGCGCTGATCTGATGAACGATTCTTCCTTTAAGCGCGCGGACCGGGCCGAGCGCAGCTCCCAGGCGACGACCTTGTATCGCCACCTCGTTGCCCGGGCTGCAGAGCGCGGCGCTCCCCCGCTGGCGGCGCTGGTCGCCGAGATCGCCTACGCTGCAAAGCTGGTCGCCCGGGAGGCGCGCCAGGCCGCGCTCACTGGGCGCCTGGGCACGGTCGGCAGCGCAAATGCAACCGGCGACACCCAGAAAGAGCTTGATGTACTCGCAAACCAGATCTTTCTCGACTGCCTGGATGCCAGCGGCCTCGTGGCGGCGGTGGTGTCAGAGGAGCTGGAAGGTGTCGAGCTCCAGCATTGCAGAGGGGACGCCGAGTACTTCGTCTGCCTTGACCCGGTCGACGGCTCGAGCAACCTGAAGGTGGGCACCAGCCTGGGCTCGATCTTCGGCGTCTACCGGCGGACCCGGCCGGGAAGCTGCGAGGGAGTGGAGCAGGAGCTCCTGAACGAGTCCTCGCTTATGGCGGGCGGCTATGTCCTCTACGGAGCCGCAACCGCGTTCGTCTATACGCTGGGCGAGAGGGTCGATGGCTTCGTGCTCGATCAGGAGATCGGGGAGTTCCTGCTCTCTCACCCCGACATTCGGTGTCCGCAGTCAGGCAGCGGCTACAGCATCAACACCGGCAACTCCCACCTTTGGGAGCCGGGGGTGCTGGACTTCGTCCGCCATCTGGATACGGTCGCCCCGGCTGCGGGTCTCCCCTACACCCTGCGCTACTCCGGCGCGCTGATGGCCGATCTCCACCGCATCCTGCTGGAGGGGGGTATCTACTGTTACCCGGCGGACAAGGACCACCCGGACGGCAAGCTGCGGTTGCTCTACGAGGCGGCGCCCCTGGGCCTCCTGGCGGAGGCGGCCGGCGGGCGTGCGAGCAGTGGCCGCGAGCGCATCCTGGAGGTGCCGCGGCGGGCCCTGCACCAGACTACGCCCCTTGCTTTGGGCAGCGCGGAGGATGTGGCGACCTACGAGCGATTCCTGGCGGAGGCCGCAGCATGACCATCCGCCTGGCTCCCTCTTTGCTCGCCGCCGACATGCTTGCCCTTGGCGACGCGGTACAGGCCGTCGAGTCGGCCGGCGCCGACCGGCTGCACCTCGACATCATGGACGGGCGCTTCGTGCCCAACATCAGCTTCGGGCTTCCGGTCGTGCGGGCGGTACGGCGGGCGACCCGCCTGCCGCTCGCCGTCCACCTGATGATCGAGGAGCCCGAGCGCTATGTGGCGGACTTCGTGGAGGCGGGGGCCGCGATGGTCATGGTGCACCAGGAGGTATCGCCGCACTTGCACCGCACCATTCAGCAGATCTGCGCACTCGGGGCCCGCCCCGCCGCCGTGATCAACCCGGCCACCCCGCCCCACGTCTTGTCAGAGATCGTCGATACCCTCGATGTCGTGCTTGTCATGACTGTCAACCCGGGTTTCGGCGGCCAGGCCTTTATCCCGCAGATGGTGGACAAGGTGCGCCGGACTGCCGCCATGCTGAGGGAGCGCAACCCGGGGTGTGAGCTCGCGGTGGACGGGGGCGTGGATGCGGAGACCGCGCCTGCCTTGGTCGCCGCGGGGGCAGACGTTCTGGTGGCCGGCAGCGCGGTCTTCGGCCATCGGGACGGCCCCGCCGCCGGATTGAGGGAGCTCGCTGCAGCCGCCGACCTGGAACGAGTGCTTTGAAATGCCAAGCCAACGGGAAGGGCGCAATAGGCGATAGCCGTGTTGCGCCGCATGTCATGGTTGGCCGCATTCGGCGCAATACGCTGCGCTGTTGCGCCCTTCGCCGAATGAAGTGATTCGGTAATTTTTGAATCGTTTCTAAGCCGATGACTCGCAGGGATTTTGGTCTTCCTGTCCTTCGCGGTTAGCAGAAAGTAAGGAGAAACATCATGAACCCGCTGCTGGAGCTTCACACGCACGGCCAGAGCTACTGGCTGGATAATCTGACCCGGGAGATGATCGAAAATGGCGAGCTGGGCCGCCGGGTCCGGGAAGAGGGGCTGCGGGGTATCACCTCGAACCCTGCGATCTTCGACAAAGCCATGTCCAAGGGCACGGCCTACGACGAACAGATCGAGGCCCTGGCCCGGGAGGGTCTCGCCGCGGACGCCATGTTCGGGCGTCTGGCGGTAACCGACATCCGGGACGCCTGCGACATCCTGCGGCCGGTCTTCGAGGAGTCGGAGGGTGTCGACGGCTTCGTGAGCCTGGAGGTATCCCCTTACCTGGTGCATGACGCTGAGGCCACCATGGCAGAGGCGCGGCGGCTGTTCCAGGCGGTGGACCGGCCGAATCTCTTCATCAAGATCCCCGGCAGCCCGGCGGGCGTTCCGGCCATCGAGCAGATGCTCTACGAGGGCGTGAACATCAACGTCACGCTGCTGTTCTCCCTCGCCGCCTACGAGTCGGTGGCGGAGGCCTATCTGCGGGCGCTGGAGCGGCGTGCCCGGGAGCAACAGGACCTGCGGGGGGTCGTATCCGTCGCGAGCTTCTTTCTAAGCCGCATCGATGTCCTCACCGACCAGCTCCTGGGCCAGCGGATCAGGATTCCTTCCGCGACCGGCGAGTCGCCGCCGGAGCGCCTCCTGGGCCGCGCGGCGGTGGCCAACGCCAAGCTTGCCTACCAGAGCTTCAAGCGGCTGTTCGGGGGGGACCGCTGGATGGCGCTGGCGGGAAAAGGGGCCCGGGTGCAGCGCGTGCTCTGGGCGTCCACCAGCACCAAGAACCCCCTGTACAGGGACACGCGCTATGTCGATCCCCTCATCGGTCCCGACACGGTGAATACCATGCCCGACGCCACTATTCAGGCCTTCGCCCATCACGGTGTGGCGGCTTCCGCGACGGTGGAGGAGGGGGTCGACGAGGCAGAGCGGGTGATGCGGGGCCTCGCGGCGACCGGGATCGATTTCGATTGTGTCACCCGACAGCTCCTCGACGAGGGGATGCAGAAGTTCGTGGATCCCTACAACGAGCTGATGGCAACCCTGCAGGGCAAGCGTGTCGCTGTCTGTGGCGCCGCCGCGGCGAGCCCCCACTTCTCCGGCCCGGATGACAAGGCGCCCGCCGTCCTGGAGGCGCTTGCCGAGGAGCAGTTCGCCCGCCGGCTGCACGCCCGGGACCCTAGCTTGTGGACCCTCGACCCGGCGGTTGCCGAGGCCGTCCTCAACCGCCTCGGATGGCTGGACTGCGTTGCCAATGCCCGGGGAGTGATCGACGAGATCAACGACTTCGCACGGACCGCCAAGCTCGAAGGGGTGCGTTCCGTAGTGCTCCTGGGGATGGGCGGTAGCAGTCTCTGCCCCGCTGTTTGCGCGCGGGTCTTTGGCCCGACGGACGCCTTCCCCGAGCTGCGGGTCCTCGACAGCACCGACCCGGCGGCGCTGCACGCGCTCGAGGAACAGATCCACCCCGACGAGACCTTGTTCATTGCGGCGAGCAAGTCCGGAACCACCCCCGAGACCCTGAGCTACTACCGGCACTTCTTCGAGCTGCTGCGCAATGCCGGCGTCTCCGACCCGGGCAGTCGTTTCGCGGCCATTACCGATCCCGGGAGCCCCCTGGCGGAAGAGGCCCGGGAGCAGCGCTTCCGCCGCATCTTTCCGAACCAGGAGGACATCGGCGGGCGCTATTCCGCCTTGTCCCACTTCGGGCTGGTGCCCATGGCCCTCCTTGGGATGGACCTCCGCCGCCTGTTGGACCGTGCGCAGCTGCAGCTCACCAGCTGTGCGGCAGCTGTGCCCGCCCCGAGCAACTCCGGGGTTCGACTCGGTGCCGACCTGGCCGCCCACGCCCGGGCCGGGCGCGACAAGGTGACCTTCGCCATCGACGAGCCCATCGCCCCCTTCGGCATGTGGGTGGAGCAGCTCCTGGCGGAGAGCACCGGCAAGGACGGCCGCGGCCTGCTTCCGGTGGTGGACGAGCCCCTCGGCCCTCCGGACGCCTATGGCAACGACCGGGTCTTCGTCTACCTCAGCCTCTCGGAGGTCCAGGGGCAGGAGCGCGTGGACCGGCTGGCCGCACTCGAGCAGGCGGGGCATCCGGTGGTGCGCATCGCGCTCGACGACCGTTACGACCTGGGGGCCGAGCTTGTGCGCTGGGAGGTGGCGACCGCCACCGCCGGCGCTGTCCTGGGCGTTAATCCGTTCGATGAGCCCAACGTGACGGAGAGCAAGCGTAACACCAGGGAGCTGCTGGAGCGTTGGCAGCGGGACGGGGACCTGGGAGAAGGCGAGCCGGCGTCCCGGGAAGGGGAGCTGACCGCCTGGACCGGCGACGCGGAAGGGGGTGAGGGCGCCTCACCTCCGGACCTCCTCGAGGCCCTCTGGGACGGCCTGTCCGCCGGGGGCTACTTTGCCGTGCTGGCTTATGTCCAGCAGACCCGCGACCGCGAGGCTCTTCTTCAGCGCCTACGGCTCCTGCCCCGTGACCGGCAGCAGGTGGCGACAACTCTGGGGTACGGCCCCCGGTATCTGCACTCGACGGGCCAGCTGCACAAGGGCGGTCCCGGCACCGGCGCCTATCTGGTTCTCACAGGGGATTCCCCGGACGACCCCGGGATTCCCGGGGCACCCTACGGCTTTGCCACGCTCTTGCGCGCGCAGGCACTGGGCGACTTCCGCGCCCTGAAGGACCACGGGCGGCGGGTGCTGCGGATTCACATCGGCGGGGATTTCGATGCGGGACTCTCGGCCCTGGTGAGGAGGCTGTCCCGAATCGCCTGACCGATCTCCAGAGACGGCCGCACACCGAACGCCGGTGCCAGTAGTAGGAGCCGCTTGCGGGCGACCCCCCGAGAGCGGCAGGCAATGTCGCCCGCAAGCGGACTCCTTCTATGAGGCGGTGCAGCCTGACTGGAGACAGCACGCTGAAGCCGCGGCAAAGGCCACATTTGCACAACGGTAGGTCGGCATTTCCAACCCGACGACAGCCGATGCCGTCTCTTGCGCACGAACGACGAGGAGTCGAAGAGGAGAAGATATGGCCCAGGACAAAGAACGGACCACGATAGAGACCGAATGTGGAGGCTTTGGGGAGTGCGCGCCGGACCCATGCCTCATGGTGATCTTCGGGGCATCCGGGGACCTCACGAGCCGCTCGCTGCTGCCCTCTCTCTTCGAGCTGGCCATGAAGGGGTTGCTGCCGGAGCGTTTCGCTGTCCTGGGGTTCGCCCGCCGAGAATGGAGCGACGACCAGTTTCGCCAGAGCATGCGCGAATCGGTCAAGGAGCAGTGCGACTTCGATCCTCACTGCTGGGAGGAGCTGGCGCCCCGTCTGCACTACCTGGTCGGTGACTTCACGGCGGAAGACGATTACCGAGCCCTGGCGGAACGCGTCACAGAGATTCGCCGCGGCGGGGATATCCCGGACAACGTCTTCTTCCATCTCGCCACGCCCCCGTCCTTCTTCGGGACCATCGCGGAGAAGCTGGATGCGGCGGGTCTCTCCCGGGGTGAGTCGGGATGGCGGCGGTTGGTCATCGAGAAGCCCTTCGGCGAGGATCGGGCTTCCGCCCGCAAACTGCAGAAAGAGCTGCAGGCGGTGTTCGCCGAGGATCAGATCTACCGGATCGATCACTTCCTGGGAAAGGAGACGGTCCAGAACATGCTGGTGTTCCGGTTCGCCAATCCGAGCTTCGAGCCGGTCTGGAGCCACTGCTTCATCGACCACGTCCAGATCACGGTCGCTGAGCAGCTTGGGATCGGGACCCGCGGGGCCTTCTACGAGAAGACTGGCGTAGTGCGGGACATGATCCAGAACCACCTGCTGCAGCTTCTGTGCATGACGGCCATGGAGCCGCCGGTGGCCTACGACCCCCGGTCCTTGCGGGACGAGACCGTCAAGGTGCTGCGGGCGATCCGCCCACCGGAGCCCGCCGACTGTGTCTGTGGCCAATACGGGCCGGGCACCATGGAAGGGGAGGACGTCGTCGGCTACCGGGACGAGGAGCGGGTGGCGGCGGACTCCACCACCTCCACCTTCGCCGCGGTCAAGCTGGAGGTGGGGACCTGGCGCTGGTCCGGCGTTCCCTTCTACCTGCGCACCGGGAAGCGGCTCGCCCGCAAGCTCACGGAGGTGGCGGTCTACTTCAGGCCCACGCCACACCTGATGTTTCCCCTCGGCAATGGACAGCCACACCACCAGAACGTGATTACCTTCCGGGTCCAGCCGGAGGAGGGGATCCTGCAGCGCTTTGTCGCCAAGCAGCCGGGCTCCGAGCTCCGCCTGACACCCGTGAGCTCCCGGTTCCTCTATGCGGACGCCTTTGGCATCACCTCCCCGCCCCGCGCCTATGCCTGGCTGCTTCTGGATGTCATGGAAGGGGATCAGACCCTGTTCACCCGGGAGGACTGGATTGATCACGCCTGGTCGATCGTCGACCCGATCGTCGCGCGGCTGGAAGACAACCCGCCCCGCGGGTTCCCGAATTACCACGCAGGCTCCTGGGGGCCGGAGGCAGCGGCGGAGCTGATACAGCAGGACGGAAGGCGCTGGAAGGAAGGCTGATGGACAGGGGACAGAAGACAGAAGGCCGATCATGGTTCGGTGTGCACCGGCGACAGAAGAGCCTTGTGGTTTGTCCAACTATCCCTGGGTGGCGAGCTAGCGCAGTACCCGTCGGCGTACGCCGCCATAGGTGGTTTAGGTGCGGCCCCGGTGGTTATCCACCAGAGCAAAGCCTGCAGCTTTCGGGCATCGGCGATCAGTCTTCGGCGCTCAGTCCTCGCGGCGCCAGCGAGGCTTCGTGGTACGGGGTTTGCGCATTGCCTTCGGAGTCGGCGGGCGGCGCCGACTGACGTTCGGGGGTGGATCAATCAGGGAGCCTCAACAATGGCTGATGCCTCCAATACGCTGCACGAGTCGACAGAGGAACTTTCCGAGCAGACGAAAGAACTCCACCGTGCGCTCGTCTCCTTACAGGAAGAGCTCGAGGCCGTGGACTGGTATCAGCAGCGCGCCGAGGCCTGCTCCGACAGCGCACTGCGAGAGATTCTGAAGCACAACATGCGCGAGGAGATCGAGCATGCCTCCATGCTCCTCGAGTGGCTGCGCCGGCGGAATGGCGATTTCGAGCGAACACTGGGGACATACCTCTACGCGGAAGGCTCGATCACCGAGGTCGAGGAGCAGGTCGCCTCCAAGTCCGAATTGCAGCCGGCAGAGGCTGAAACGGCGGCGCGGCGCAGCGGCGAATCCTTCACGATTGGAAAGCTCAAGGGGTGAGGCGATGGAACATCTCAACCGCGAGTCCTGCAGCTTCTCGACTGAGCTCTGGGACCGTATCGATGCGGCGGCCGCCAAAGCGGCTCGCGATGTCCTGACTGCAAGGCGCATCCTCGAGGTCGACGGGCCCTACGGCGTTGGTCTGACGAGCGTCGAGCTGGGCGGCGAGGCCTATTGCCGGCCGGTGGAAGAGAAGCTCGCCGGGGCCGTGGCCAGCCGGGCCATTGCCGTTCCCATGCTTCAGCAGACGTTCGAGCTCAGCATCCGCCGCGTCGAGGGACACCTGAGGATGGGTTTGCCGCTCGATCTACGCCCGGTGGAGGACGCCGCCGAGGCGGTCGCTCGCCGCGAAGAGGATCTGATCTATCACGGCGTCGACGAGCTCGGCCTGCCGGGCCTCTTGACGGCCCCCGGCCGGCACGTCGCCGCGTGCGGCGACTGGAGCAAGGTCGAGCAAGCCCTGACCGACGTCCTCGCCGCGGTCGCGCAGCTAGACGACAGCGATTTCCGCGGCCCTTATGCATTGGCGCTATCGCCCACCCGGTACAACGCCCTCTTCCGCCGCTACGAGGGATCGGACATGCTCCAGCTCGATCACCTGAAGCGGCTCTGTGAGGGCGGGGTCTTCAAGGCAGCGATCGAGGGCGGGCTTCTGGTCGACCCGCGGGCTGGAGACCTGAAGGTGGGACAGGATCTGCGCGTCGGCTATTCTGCGAACGACGGCATCCATTTCAAGCTCTTCGCGAGCGAGAGCCTGGTCTTTCTCCTCACCGATGCGGAGGCGATCTGCACCTTGGAGGATGCCTGATGCCGCCGCAGCAG
>Ga0210085_1000679_pt1 | contig 14025 bp, 10 predicted proteins | sample China_Galinas_PW_5_FD_184866 | JGI IMG/M metagenome (GOLD analysis project Ga0210085, IMG submission 184866) | Wetland microbial communities from San Francisco Bay, California, USA, that impact long-term carbon sequestration - China_Galinas_PWC_D1... | ecosystem: Environmental > Aquatic > Marine... | reverse complement strand
CCTAGATTGTGAAAATTGTCATACTCCTAAAACATGGCTAGTAACTAACATTAATGAAATTCACCAAAGAAGCCGTTTCCCATTGCTTGGTGCACATTCCTTACAGGATTGTGCCAGTTGTCATACAAAATTTGCAAGCCTGGATTTTCAGGTAATGGGAGTTGAATGTGTTTCCTGTCATAGGAAAGACTATGTGGCAGCAAAAAACCCGGATCACCTTGCCACTGGTTTTTCAACGGATTGCCAGGATTGCCATCAGATAAATCAGCGATTATGGACCTCAACCAAATTTGCGCACGACTTTTTCCCTTTGACGGGAGGGCACAAAATACAGGACTGTTTCTCCTGCCATAAACAGGGCACTTTTCAGGGACTATCAACAGACTGCTCTACATGTCATATGGCAACCTTTAAGGCAACAACAAATCCAAATCACGTTCAGGGAAATTTTGGAACAAACTGTATCGAGTGTCACAATATTAATAGTTGGAGCCCAGCTCAATTCGACCATAATTCAACAGCATTTCCATTGACCGGCGCGCATAAAACTGTGTCCTGCAACTCTTGTCACACAACAGGGTACCAGGGGATCGCTACTAACTGTTACTCTTGTCATAAGGCAAATTATGAAAGTACAACAAATCCGAATCATGTAGCACAGGGCTTTCCTACTAACTGCTTGCAGTGTCACTCAACAAAATCCTGGTCGTCTGCTGATTTTGATCATAATTCAACAGCATTTCCATTGACCGGTGCGCATAAAACTATATCCTGTGCGTCATGCCATACAAACGGCTATCAGGGTACCTCGACTGATTGCTATAGCTGCCATAAATCGAACTATGAAAGTACAACAGATCCAAATCACGTAGCACAGGGTTTTCCGACAACATGTCAACAGTGCCATTCAACAACATCCTGGTCATCTGCGTCATTTGATCATAATACGACAGCATTTCCATTGACCGGTGCTCATAAAACTGTATCCTGCGCGTCATGCCACAGTAATGGTTACCAGGGTACTTCAACGGATTGTTACAGCTGTCACAAATCAAATTATGATGGTACTACTAATCCTAATCATGCAGCGGCGAATTTTCCAACTACTTGCACACAATGTCATAATTCAAATGCCTGGGTGCCAGCAACTTATGATCATGATAATCAGTACTTCCCGATTTATTCTGGTAAACATAATGGGAAATGGAATGCCTGCACTGATTGTCACACAAATCAAAATAATTATATGTCACATACCTGTAATGCAGTGTGTCATAAAAGCGATCATCATCAGAATGAAGATTGTTACTCGTGTCATCCAACAGGAAGAGAAAGATAATGATAATGAAAAGAAAATTTGATATGAAACAGAAAATCCTAAAAGTAATTTTATTACTGGCTGTTTTATGCATGGTTCAGTCAACAACTTCCTATGCTCAGAATACTGTAACTATAAATTCAAAAATGGGAAAAATAACCTACCAATCATCACAAAATGTGTACGTTAGTTTTGAAAATACGGATGGACTAACGGCTGGGGATACTTTGTATGTAAAAGAGAAAAACAAGTTGATTCCCGTTGTAAAAATAAAATTTATTTCAAGCAAGTCATGCGCCGGTGAAAAAATATCAACTATTTCACTGAATGATAAAAATATAATCTTCGCTTTTTATGAAATGAAAGAAAAAAGCAAACCGGAAAACGTCGCAGTGGTAAAAGATACAACTACAGGTATAAGAGCAGATACAAATTTAGTAACAAAAACAGCGAGTGCTGAACAAATAACAAGTAAAACAAGCCGGTATTACCCATCTTCATATAATGGGAGACTATCGGTTCAGTCAATTTCAAGTGTTTCAAATATTGTGGGTTCTACAGACTTGCAAAGATGGAGATATTCCTTTAACTACAATAATGATTTGAGCGAAAAATTCTCATTCTCAAATTATATTGTATTTGCATACAATGCGAACAGCTGGTCTGACATAAAGACTAATTTGAATAATAACCTTAAAATTTATGATTTTACTCTTTCGTATAGATTAGATGATAAAACAACATTTTGGATGGGCAGACACATTAATCCAAGAGTAAGTAATATTGGTGCTGTTGACGGACTGCAGGCCGACAGAAAATTCGGAAATATTTATATGGGATTTATGATTGGTTCAAGGCCAAATTTTAATGATTACAGCTACAATATTAAACTGTTTGAGTTTGGAGGTTATACCGGCATAAAAAGTAAGATGGGAGACGGGTACATGGATAATACTGTCGCAGTTTTCCAGCAGATGAACAATATGAGTACTGACAGAAGATATCTTTATTTCCAGCATACTAATTCGATTATTCCGATGATAAGACTGTTTTTATCCTCTGAAGTTGATCTCTTTAAAAAAGAAAAAGGTGCAATAAAAAACACTTTTGATCTTACAAGTCTTTACTTATCTATAAGGTTTGCTCCAAGCAATGCATTTTCTTTATCAGCAACATATGATACACGCAAGAATGTTATTTATTATGAGACATATAAATTTTTGATTGACACGCTGTTTCAGAATGAAACGCGGCAAGGGTTCCGGCTTAATGCTAACTTCAGACCGTTTAACAGGATGTTTCTGGGCCTAAATGCAGGTTACAGGTACAGGCAAGGTGATTTAAAACCAAGCCGCAACTATGGCGGGTATATAAGTTATTTAGGAATCCCGATGCTTGATATTTCACCTTCGCTTTCATATACAAAAATTATGAGCAGTTATGTTGATGGCAGTGACTTCGGTTTTAAATTAAATAAGTATGTGACTGATAATATAGATATGTCTATTGGTTACAGGAAATTACAGTACAGTTATACTTCTTTTGGTAGTAAGACAATTCAGGATATATTCTCAGCCGATCTTTCTTTCTTGATTTTAAGAAACCTGAATTTTACTATTAACTATGAAGGTGTTTTTGAAAAATCTAATACTTTCAGCAGATTCTTTATTGATTTGACAACCAGATTTTAAATTATATTTCTGGCAAAAGGCCGCGCAATACTTTATTTTTCCTTCGGACTTATTATTTAATTTCCCTAATAATTTTTTATGTATGAATACGTAGGTGCCTTACATATGCACTCGACATTCTCCGATGGTTCCGGGGAAGTTCCGGACATTGCAAAGTTTGCAGATGAAGTCGGGCTGGATTTTATTGCATTGACCGATCATAATACCTTACGCGCACTGAAAGAAGGATACGAAAAATGGTATGGCAATACTCTATTGCTTGTAGGCTGCGAGATAAATGATAAAGAAAATAAAAATCATTACCTGGCATTTGGAATTGAAGATGCCTTGTCAACCAGGCTTTCTGCAAAAGAGTATGTTAAATTGGTTAAGGAGCAGGGAGGTATTGGTTTTTTAGCTCATCCACACGAGAAACGGACTCATATGAAAGAACACCCACCCTATCCCTGGCAGGAATGGGATATTGAAGAATTTAACGGAATTGAGATTTGGAATCATATGTCTGAGTGGATGGAAAACCTCACTGAAGAAAATAAATACCAGGCCTTTATGCATCCTCTCAGATCAATTATTGCTCCTCCGGAAGAAACCTTGAAAAAATGGGATGAAATTAATAAAAAAAGGAAATTGGTAGCAATTGGTGGCGTTGATGCCCATGCACATAAATATAATTTACTTGGTTTCCTTGAAGTTGAAATATTTCCTTACAAGGTTTTGTTTAAATCAATACGAACACACATCTTAACAAAGGAAGAAATAAAAATTGGTGACAGTCCGGATAAAATTCAAAAAGCAAAAGAGATGATCTATTCGGCACTTGCTTATGGAAACAGTTTTGTTGCAAATGATTATCACTGTGATTCAAAAGGGTTTAGATTTTTAGGAGAGGCTGATGGTAAATATTATGGTATGGGTGATTCAATAAAAGCAAAAGGGAAAATAAAATTAAAAATAATTCTTCCTGTAGAAAAAGCTGAGATAAGATTAATTATGAATGGAAAGAAAATCGATTCTGTTGAAAATAATGAAGCCAGTTTTGTAGTTGAAAAAAAAGGTGCTTATCGTGTAGAGATATTTTATAACGATAAAGCCTGGATTTATTCAAATCATATACGTTTAACCTAATCTTAACATAAAAAGCCGGAATCTCTTCCGGCTCTGTTCTATCCCCCCTGATCAAAACTGTCTAACGCTTCTTGTAAATTCATTTTAATTTTAGGTCTAAAATTCCCGACATTCAATAGCCCGAATGGCCTATTTAGGTACAGTAAATGGTAAGTTTGAACTCTTTGTTATTCTGCCAGGCCTTCTTTTATGGCTTTTGAAACTACCTGTGCTCTGGAATGAACGTGGAGTTTTTCGTAGATGTGTCTTATGTGATTTTTTACTGTAAGTGGACTAATAAACAGTTTTTTAGCAACTTCATCGTTACCGAATCCCTGAACTATTAAATTCAATACTTCCGATTCTCTTTCGCTTAAAGTATTATTTATATTTTTTGTAGGCACATGGCTTTTAAATAATCCAAGAGCTTGTTTTGCAATAGTTGGTGTCATCGGCGCGCCACCTTCAGTAACTTCTTGAATCGCTTTGACTATTAATTCAGGCGAGCTTTTTTTTAGAAGATATCCATCAGCCCCGTTTAAAATAGCTTCAAAGACATTTTTATTGTCTTCAAAAACTGTTAAAATAATAATGCTCGCGCCAGGATATTTATCCTTGATTTGAGGAATGCCTTTAATACCGTTAATTCCCGGCAGCTCAATGTCAAGTAATACTACGTCAGGTTCTTTGCCCATTTCGAGAGAATCTTCAACTCTTTCAAAATCTCCGTTATACAATAACCCATTGGAATTTTTGAGCAAGTAAACGATACTTTCCCGGAAAGCCTTGTGATCTTCAATTACTGCAACTTTTATTGCCATAGTCATGCACTTTTTACTTATATACAAAATATCATGAATAAAGCGATAGGCAATAGCCCGTTTAAGTCATTTTTATCGTCAAAGAAATTGCGGTTCCTATTTCCGGGTGTGATGAAATTTCCATCATAGCATTGATTTCTTCGGCTCTTTTAGTAATATTCCTTAGTCCATTACCATGGAGTGAACCCGGAATAATTGTCTCACTTTTAAGCATTTGTAATGTTTTATCATCTATACCCGTGCCATTATCTTCAAATCCTATTTTCAACACTTTACTAGAGAATGACGTATTCAGAGTTATTTCAGTTGCATTTGAATGAAGTAGTGCGTTATGACAGGCCTCTTTAAATATATAGTAAATGTTTCTTCTAATTTCATCAGAAATTTCAATGTCTTTGCCTTCAATATTGGAAATATTTCTGTATGATATTTTATTGGCATTGCAATTTTCCCTGATATGAAACCGGATCCTGGCTATAAGATCTTTTAATGAATCGTGTGAAGGAGATATTGCCCAAACTATATCAGATATATTTTCATATGCGTCGGATAATTGACTACTGATCTGAGAAAGAATTTTTTTTGAGTTTGTTTCTGTACTAACGGATTTATTTAACACCTCAAGATATAATTTGCTCCCGCTAATAGTCGAAGCAAGATCATCGTGTAAATCTCTGGCGATTTTATTTCTTGTATTTTCTCTATCTTCTTTAATCCTTTTTTCAAGAATTACCCTTTCAAAAATCAAGTGTACAACAACCAGGTAAATAACAATAAATGACAAAGGAAGTATTACTGAAAGAAAAAATTCCCTGTGAATAAAAAATAATATCAGGATAGAAAAGAGTATAAGTCCTATACTGTGTGATAAGAATATGTATCGAAAATCCCACTTGTATTTTCCTTTGCCCCTGACAATGGAGAAAGACAGGAAAATAAATGCAAGCAAATATTTCATCATTTCACTTCGAATTTCGGTATCAAAAAGAAACCTGTTCAATGATTTTTTAAAAAATGTAAAAGACCTCGCAAAGTCTGTTTCTTCCGAAATAAAAAGCCTTGAGCCGGATGACATACCTAAAAGTATTTTCTCTTTGCTTTTTGCAGGGAAGGTAATTACAATATCAACAGAATCTCTTTTACCGGTACCAAAGTGTATTTCTTTTGAGTTGTGAGAGCAATAGCCAGTTCCGCTCAAAACCTGGCGATAACCTAGCAAATACTCTTTTTGCTTTATGTGTCCCGCTTTATAGAACCAGGCTTCAGCGCCAATAGCATCTCTGTTTGTCTTAGTCCCTTCAAGCTGGATTGTAATGAAATTTTTATCATCGGTTTTGTTAATAAATAAACTACTTGAACCACCGGTAAAACTTCCACAATAAAGGTCCAGATCCCCGTCATTATCAAGATCACCTATTGCAGTTCCGGTTGAATACGTACTTAGTTCGGTACCACTGTTAAATGTAATATCTTTAAAAATTCCATTGGGTGAATTTTTCAGCATTATGTTTTTACCGACATTAGCGATGTATAATTCAAGAAATCCATCATTATCAAAATCTCCAAATTCGGCACCGTAAGATTGTAGTCTTTTCAATCCTAACTTACTCTCTGTTACATCAGCAAATCTAAAATTACCAAGATTTTTATACAGTCTGCTTTTTGCTCCCCGGTTTGTAATAAAAAGATCAATCAAGCCATCGTTATTAAAATCTGAAAAAACAACTGCATTACTTTTAGTAAAAGGATCTCCCCCTGTGCCAGCAGTTTTTGTTACTTCAATAAACTTTATTTCACCATCTTTTGTTACATTTTTATAAAAATTATTTCCCTTTGCCCAGTTAGCAACACAAAGGTCTTGTAAACCATCATTATTTACATCAGCAAAAGATGTTCCCATCGAGCCTCCTGTGCTGCTAAGGCCAGCTTCTTGGGTTATTTCGTGGAAAAACCCATTCCCATTATTTTCGTATAGTCTGTTTGTTGAATATTCATTAGTGATAAACATGTCCAGGTCGCCGTCGTTGTCAATATCGGAGAATGCTACGGCATTTGTTCTGTCTTTTACCTTACCGGATCCTCTGTCTGATTGTTTTGATACGTCTCTGAAATAACCATTGCCATCATTTAACAGCAGTTTATTTTTATCTATCAGGCTGCAAATATAAATATCCTGATCACCGTCATTATCAATATCAGCTACACCCGCACCTAGTTGTAGTTTTGTATAGCTGTCACTTCTTTCTATCGGCACTACGCCCGATACTTCTCTGATAACTGCCTCTTCACTGAATGAGGGTAGCGATTCTTTCAGGGCATCAGATGAATCTGTGAGATTATTCATATACAGGCTATTGGGATTAAAGATGCAAACTATGTATATATCTTTGAAGCCATCATTATTTAAATCTTCAATTGCAATACCGTATTGATCGTCAAGATTTCTGGCGTAGGTTATAGGCAAAACGCTTATAAAACTCAATTCTTTTTTTGCCTTAAATTGAATCTTTTTATCTGAAATTTTTAGAATAGTTCCATGATCGCCTCCAACCCAAATTTCATTATCTGAGACAAAGGATAGTGAATTTAATTTTACGTTAACCCCCGATGGTATTACTTCTAGTGCATTGTCTCTATAGTGTAGTATTAGTCCATCATCACCAATAAGCCAGACGGAATTTTCAGTGGTTGAATAAATATGTAAAGCTCTATCAAGAATGGGATCACTTGCGATTAAGGAGGATGAGAAATTTGAAAACTTAATAAGCTTATTACCAGCCAGGATGATTCCATTGTAGATACTTTTAAAATCAATACTTTTAATGTTTACGCCGCTTAAATATTGTGTCCATTTGTTGCTACTATAAAAAAATAATTCTCCATCTAGAGTTTTAACCCAGGCCTCATTATTATCATTTGCAAATATCTGATCAATCGTGCCAAGATTTGGTGGGAAAGGTAAACTATGCCATTTGAAATTATAATAGGCAAGCTCTCTATCGCCACCAATCCAGAGTTTTCCTCCTGGAGTTTCAAACATAGTTGTAATTATATTTCCAAAGGGATGCTGAAGCTTGATATTTTCTCTTCCGTTATAACGATAAAGTTCACTTGCGCTCTGTGGATTAATTATTTTGGCGAAGAGAATATTCCGTTTACTCTTTGCAACAAAACAATTAATGTTTCTTTGAGTCTCACTGTCTTTTGAAATCTCCCATTCCTTACCGTTGAATCCAAGGAAATATAATCCGGTGGCGAATCCACGGTTTGATGAAAGCATTTGTATTTGAGAGATGTGATGTTTAACGGGGGAGGAAATAATGCTGACAAAGTATTTATTATTTTTTATATGTTTGCCCTTGTCTACTATTTTACTGGTTAGTTCATTATTAAAAACCAGCAGAAAAATTAAAATAATTAACGCGATATATTTGACACTATTTAACAAAATTATTTCCTGTATAATTTAAGTAGCTTATATCTATGGGGGGCAAAGATTATAACGGTCGTCTAGAAGGAAAATTGTTGCGGTTCCCCTAATCCACATTTCTATACTTTAAATGTAATGATTTTTTTAAGCTAATCTGACGAAAAAATAATGGTAACTACGATCTTTATTAATTATGAATGAATAAGGTTCATTACTGGAGGATTGTCTTCTATTAATGCAATAATAATTGTCTTTTTGTTGTATTACTGTAAAAATCTAGTGTGTCGATTGGGTGTGATCAGATAGATAATACGCTAAATTATCCCCCAGTCAGATCCTTTTCCAACGAGCACCATTTTTTCTGAATATGTAATTGACAATTGAAAGCCAGAACAATCCAGCGCTCCATCCTGCTACAACCTCTGTCAAGGTATGTGAAGTAAACAACCTGCTTAATCCAATTAAAGTAATTAATATTGCTGCAAAAACATAAACAACATAACGTGCTTTTGTATAGATTAATCTTCTACCGGAATATTTTGCTAAGGATGTATAAAGCACAAGCGAAATTAGGGCATGTCCACTTGGGAATCCCAATCCGTCACTAATAAAAATATTAAAAAAATAATCTGGACTACTATCATTCATTGTAAATTTGAGAATGAATAAAATAATAATTGCGCCACCTATTGTTATCAAAAATTCAAAGAATATTTTTCTTTCCCTCAGAAAAAAAAGGAAGCTTGAGACAAATCCTACAATTAATATAAAATCAATATGACCACCTAAAGCAGAAACATTTCTGCATATGTCTACGAATAATTTTGGACCATAAGAAGTGGACCATTTATTTGTCATACCGAAATTGTCTTTCATAAAAATATGGAATGCCATATTATTTGAATTATTCGTCATCAAGTACATAATAACAAACAATATCAAGGATGATAATGTAAGGTATATTAGTTTTTTAACTGAGCTTGTTCTTTGGGGAATCATTGATCCTCATAATAAAGACTATAATAAAAATACATCAAATTGGACTTAATATGGAGGAATTTGTTATTATTTCCTGCTATTTTATATACTTAATTCGTATAAGTTAAAAATTCATCATTCTTAGTTTCAACGGTACTTTTAATTTTCAGACAAAAATTTTTGTTGTCCAAATATATTAAGTTCCGATAACAATATTAATTTCAAAATTATATTGGGATATACTGATATGAATTACCTTAATAGCTCCAGTTTATCTTTTCTAAATTTAATTTGGGGGTTGTTCTATATCTGAAATAAAGAAGACTATAGAAAATTGTTTAATTTGAAAAATATTTCAGTGATTTATCTGATATAGTATTTGATATGCGCTTAATTGTTTTATCGTCGATAAAGAGGGGGAAAGAACACAAGCAAGAGAATACTGAAGGGTTTTCCTCCCTCTTTATCATTTAAAATAAATTCTCAGATTTTAATATCCTATAATGTAAAGTGTTAATTAATATAGAATAAACAAATATATTTTAGACTAAGCATAAATTATCTTCGCCCAATGGAAATAATTGTCTATTAAAGGTGCCCATTAAAAATTCTAATCTAGGTATTAATTAATTTATTATTTAATGCTTATTAATGGTAATTTTACTGCTGAAATAAGTCCTAAATTCAGCACTTTTTACACGCGCCCGTAGTTCAATTGGATAGAATGCCAGATTCCGGTTCTGGTGGTTGAAGGTTCGAATCCTTCCGGGCGTACAATTTCTTTAAGATTTTATGGAAGATTGACTAATTTTGTTATAAATTAGTAGTCTTGTATAAATAAGACTATAAAAACAAAAGAATTTTCAGATAAGAAGGAAAAGAAATGCTCACAAAAAAGAAAAAGTTGTCCAAAAAAGAAATTAAACAGGATAAACTTGTAGAAACCTATTATAAAGCTTATAGCTTTTTTGAACAAAACAGTCAGCGTGTAATACTGTATGGTGGTATTTTTGTGGTAGTAATTCTTGCTGCAATTTTTTATGTAAAACATAAAAGTCAGCAAAACCAATTAGCAGGCGTGGAGCTTTCGCGCGTAATGAATATGTATGATTCAGGTAATTATATGGAAGCGATACAGGGGAGACCCGGCACACCTATAATTGGACTTAAAAAAATTGTTGATGAATACGGTAGCACTGAAAATGGTGAAACTGCGAAGATATATCTTGCGAATGCGTATAGTTTCCAGAATAAAATGGATGATGCTTACAAATATTATAGTGATTATAGTGGAAGCATTAGTATGTATGAAGCTACAGCATACGCCGGACAAGGTGCATATTTTGTTTCTAAAAAAGAATTTGAAAAAGCAGCAGAAATGTACACAAAAGCCGCCCACACATCTGACCAGGATGTTCTGGATGCTGAATATTTGCTCAAAGCCGGTATCAACTATATGAAAGCTGGGCAAAATAAGGAAGCCAAAGAGTCCTTTGATAAAGTTAAAAAAGACTATGAAAATTCTGCTGCAGCAAGAGATGTCCAAAAATATTTAGTACAGCTTAACTGATATTATTATCTAATGTTTTCAGGATTTAAAACCGTAAGATTTCTTACGGTTTTTGTCATTTTTAGGCCATTTTTTATCAGTTTTTGTTAAAAAACTACCAATTTTTAGTAATTTCAATTCTTGACTTTCAGGCCTTATTGTTCTATTTTTTTTGTCTGTTTATTAAATAACTATCTTAAAAATCTTTCAAAAATTAAAATTTATGGCAGATACCTCAGATTTCAGAAACGGGCTGATCATTAAGTTTAAAAATGATCTTTATACAATAGTAGAATTCCAACACGTAAAACCCGGCAAGGGCGGTGCTTTTGTAAGAAGTACATTAAAAAATCTGCGATCAGGAAAAGTAATTGATAATACTTTCAGGGCAGGCGAAGGCGTTGAAGTTGTGCGTGTGGAAAGAAGAAAATACCAGTATCTTTATAGAGAAGGCGATTTTTTAGTGTGCATGGATAACGAAACTTATGAGCAAATAAATGTACCTGTAGAATATTTTGGCGATGGAGTAAATTTCCTGAAAGAAAGTATGGAAGTTGAAATCCTTTTTAATGGTACAGAAATCATCAATGTTGAAACTCCGATTTTCGTACAGTTAAAAGTTGTGGAAACAGAACCTGGATTTAGGGGTGATACCGCAACTGGTGCTACTAAACCAGCAAAACTTGAAACCGGTGCTACTATTAATGTTCCGCTTTTCATAAACGTTGATGATGTTCTTAAAGTTGATACGCGAATAAGCGGATACGTTGAAAGAGTTAAATCTTAAAACCAAGAGGATAAAATGGACTTAAACCTTATTAAAAAACTTATAAAGATTGTAAATACTACCGATAACATAACTGACCTTGAGGTAGAAGAAGAAGGTTTAAGAGTTAAGATTGGTAAAAATCTTCACTCCAATCAGATTGAAAGTCATCAGTTTATGACACCTGCTAATGTTGCTATGCAACAGGTTCCTGCTGCAGCACAAGCACCCGCACCAGAAGAAAAGAAGGATGAAGAAAAAGCTGACAATGTACACGAAATAAAATCTCCTATAGTTGGTACATTTTACAGGGCTCCAGCACCTGACTCAGATGCATATGTTCAGGTTGGAGATTCGGTTTCATCAGGTGCTGTGCTTTGTATAGTTGAAGCTATGAAACTTATGAACGAAATTGAATCGGATGCCAGCGGGAAAATTGTAAAAATATTAGTTGAAAATGGAAAGCCGGTTGAATATAATCAGCCTCTGTTTTTAATTCAGACCAGCTAACTTTACTCAAGACTTTGAGGAAAAATTGTTTAATAAAATTTTAATTGCTAATCGTGGTGAAATTGCACTGCGTGTTATCAGAACCTGTAAAGAACTCGGCATAAAAACAGTCGCAGTTTATTCAGAAGCAGATAAAGACTCACTTCATGTAACTTTTGCAGATGAGGCCGTTTGTATAGGCCCTGCTCCTAGCCGGGAAAGTTATCTAAAGATTCCACTAATTATTTCAGCAGCCCAGATTACAGGTGCGGATGCTATTCATCCGGGGTATGGGTTCCTGGCAGAAAATGCAAATTTTTCTGAGATCTGTGCGGAATCAGATATTAAATTTATAGGGCCATCTCCTAAAATGATAAATGCGATGGGTGATAAATCCTATGCAAAAGATACGATGAGGAAAAATGGAGTTCCTGTTATTCCTGGAAGCGACGGAGTAGTTACTGATAAAAAACAAGGAAAAATAATTGCTGCAGAGGTAGGGTACCCGGTAATTATTAAGGCATCTGCAGGCGGCGGTGGAAAGGGAATGCGAGTCGTTTGGGAAGATGCAGAATTTGAAAAAGCATTCCAGACTGCGGCTGTTGAAGCAGAAGCTTCATTTGGCAATCCGGCAGTTTATATAGAAAAATTTATTGAGAACCCCAGGCATGTTGAAATACAGGTAATGGGCGACCAGTTTGGCAATGCGTATCATTACGGAGAAAGAGATTGTTCAGTGCAGCGCAGGCATCAAAAATTAATTGAAGAATCTCCATCACCTGCAATTGATCAGGCTATTAGAGACAAAATGGGGGAGACGGCTATTCTGGGTGTAAAATCTGTAAATTATGAAGGTGCCGGTACTATTGAATTTCTTCTCGACAAGCATAAGAATTTCTACTTTATGGAAATGAATACCAGGATTCAGGTAGAACATCCTGTTACAGAATTCGTATATAATGTTGACCTGATCCGCCAGCAGATTCTTGTAGCCGCAGGTGAAAAAATTGATACACTGCCGCAAAAGCCAGTTGGGCATAGTATAGAATTCAGAATAAATGCTGAAGATCCTTCAATGGGTTTCAGACCTTCGCCGGGTAGAATTGAATCTTTACATTTTCCGGGTGGTTACGGTGTTCGTGTTGATTCTCATACCTACGAAGGCTATACAATTCCTCCTTTTTATGATTCACTGATTGCAAAATTGATTGTTTGGGGAAAAGACAGGCCCAATGCAATTGCACGCGGTAAGAGAGCACTGGAAGAATTTACAGTCGAAGGTATCAAAACTACGATTCCATTTCATCAGAAAGTACTGGAAGATGAAAGGTTTGTTTCAGGAAATTTTGATACAGGGTTTCTGGAAAACTTTAAGTTTTAGTCTTAAGTTAGTGGTGTTATTAATTATTATTTGGGGATAAATCCCGGGTTTACTATAAATAGAAAAATTTGAGGTAAAAATGAACTTCCCTTCGAACTTGAAATACACAAATGATCATGAATGGATATCTGTGGAAGGAAATATTGGAACAATCGGAATAACAGAGTACGCACAGGGCGAACTTGGTGATGTCGTTTTTGTAGATATCGATCCGAATCTTTCAGAAATAAAAATTGGTGAATCTTTCGGAACCATTGAAGCTGTTAAAACAGTGAGTGAATTATTCGGACCTTGCAGCGGAAAGATCACAGAGATCAACGGTGAATTAGCTGATAGTCCGGAATTAGTTAACTCAGATTCTTATGGAAAAGGCTGGATGGTTAAAGTAGAAATCAACAATATGAGTGATCTGGATAATCTGCTGGATAGCGAAGCATATAAAAAGCAGATCGGTCAATAAATAGTTATTTGATTCCGAATATCCGTAAATTTTAATGA
>Ga0210085_1000678_pt1 | contig 14027 bp, 7 predicted proteins | sample China_Galinas_PW_5_FD_184866 | JGI IMG/M metagenome (GOLD analysis project Ga0210085, IMG submission 184866) | Wetland microbial communities from San Francisco Bay, California, USA, that impact long-term carbon sequestration - China_Galinas_PWC_D1... | ecosystem: Environmental > Aquatic > Marine... | reverse complement strand
CCTACGCCAGCATAAAACCTGGAATCGGCATCCGGTAATTCACCGATTTTGTACCCGAAATTAATCTGCAGAGGTATCAGGAACATCTTCTGGTCACTTATTGACGGGTGGTTCTGGCCAGTACCAGCAAATATATCAAAAGTCTTTTTATAGTATAGATCTGCTGATCCGCTCAGGAAAAAATTATATTTATTGAATTCCGTAATACCGTCAACTCCGAATAATAAACCGTTATTCAGTCCATCACTTGGATTATAAAACCCGAATTTACCGCTGTAATATTGAGTTATATTTTTATTCCCGGTACCATTCATGCTGGCCTCATTATCATTCTGTCCATAAACTATTCCTGTGAGAAGGAGTAAAGTAAGCATAGTTATCAATGTGTTTTTCATAAATAGCCTCCGAAAAGTCTTCTTTTGTTAAAATATCGTTGTTTATATAAATAAGATAAGAATCATATTCTATCAAGGAGATAGCAAAAAATATGATTTTGTTATCGCAATTTATATGACAAAATTGTAAAAAAACAGCCAAAATAGAGAGAAATCTACTTGACAAATAACTTTACAGTCTGTAATTTTATTTCCTCTAATTGAGAGAGAAATTCCGCGATAGCTCAATGGTAGAGCATTCGGCTGTTAACCGAAGGGTTGCAAGTTCGAGTCTTGCTCGCGGAGCAACAAAAATCCGGCTTTATGCCGGATTTTTGTTTTTAAAAGTCTTAACTTCTAGTGTTATCTCACCCATTTATAATTAGCATAAAAAACTAGTATTGTAATATTTTAAGGAAAGTACTTAGGTTAAGTCAATTCTCAGCCGATTTTCTGCAATTTTTGTATTTTGTATAAAACCAAATTTATTTTATTATTTAGCAAAATCATAAATTTATCTACAGATGAATTTTTTCAATAAAATTAGTGAAGAAATAAAAGTGCGAAATATACGTAAGTGGGTTACCATTTACGTAAGCACCAGTTTAACCATACTCGGAACTACACAGTTATTCAGTTTTCGTTATGATTTGCCTTCATTTATTTTTAACTCCGTTTTGATTACCCTGATTTCTGGATTTCTTGTCACACTCATAATTAGCTGGTTCCATGGTAAAGAAGGCCCTCAACGCATCACCTTTATTGAAATTCTATTTCATTTAATAATTGTGATTTTATTTTTTTCAACTTTATATATTGTTGTATTATCTCCTACAGAAGAAATTAATATTGAAATGCAGGCAAATTCAATTGCAGTTCTGCCATTTGAAAATATGAGTGACTCAAAAGAAGATGAATATTTCAGCGACGGAGTTACCGAAGATATTCTTACAAACTTATCGAAGGCCAGCGGACTAAAAGTTATTTCGCGGACATCCGTTATGAAGTACAAAAATACTAAAAAGAGCATTAGGGAAATCGGCAAAGAGCTTGGAGCTGAAACAATACTTGAAGGAAGTGTAAGGCGTGTAGGTAACAGGGTGAGAATTACCGGGCAATTAATCGATGCCAAAAATGATACTCACATCTGGTCGCAATATTATGACCGGGAAATGAAAGATATTTTTGCTATTCAATCAGAAATTGCCGAAAAAATTGCAACAGCTCTGCAAGCAAACCTGTTGCCGCTTGAAAAAAAGATGATTGAAACTAACAACACCCAAAATATTGACGCTTACACATATTACTTAAAAGGAAGACATCTATATTATAATTTTACTGATGAAGACAATAATAAAGCTATTGATCTGTTTAATAAAGCTTTGGAGATTGATTCAAATTATGCTTTAGCCTATGCCGGTCTAGCTGATGCATATAACCAGAGAGTCGGAAAATTTGGGTATTCTGCAGAACTGTATGATTCATCATTGGCATTAAGTGAAAAAGCTTTAAAGCTTAATCCTGATTTGCCTGAAGGTTACAAAGCCATAGGTTTAACACATGATAATTTAGGAAAGCGGGAACTAGCGTTAGTTGATTATGAAAAAGCTATAAAGCTGAATCCTAGTTTTGCATCGGCAATGCTAAACTATGCCCTGATAAAATTAGACTTGGGGAAGTATGACGATTCATTCTATTGGTTAAGAAAAGCAAATACCTTGGAGCCTGATAATGTGTGGGTAATTATGAGCATAGGTAATGTTTACAAATATTTATTATGTGATAATCTTGCAATTGAATGGGGCAAAAAAGCTGTTTCGCTGGATCCGGAAAATACTTTTTTGCAAATGTTGGTTGGGGGAATGTATCTTTATGCAGGTAAATTTGATGAGGCAAAAACAATTACTGCTAAAGCATTTGATATCAATAATAGATTGTTGCTGGGCTGGTTTTTTAAAAGCCAGATAGAAGCGGTATTAGGCAATTATAAATTATCTAAAAAATACCTCGATAATTATATGAAGCAGACAGGAATCGATAATCCCGAGTATTTTTATGCACATAGTCTTTTAAAGCTGAATAAAAAGAAAGAAGCAATGAAAATTCTGGAAGATGAAAAGAAGGAATATGTTGAATATTTGAGAGATTATCCGGATGACGCTTCTACAACAGATTATAATGCTTTGGCGGAAATTTATGCTATTCTTAATGAAAAGGATAAAGCCTTTGAAGCCTGGGAAAAAGCAATACAGGAAGGCTGGCTGGATATAAGAAGAAACACCTTGTATCCTTATTTTGAAAATCTTAGAGATGACCCGGAGTATCATAGGTTGCTAAGTCTTATGCAAACCAAAATTGCTTATTTAAAAACTAATATAAAAAAGAAGTATCCGATGTATGAAATTTGTGAATGAGAAGTTTAAATTGAAGTAAAATTAAGTTATACCACTAGCTGAGTCGGGATGCAGGTTTGATCCTATAGCTAACGGTCCGTCTGCAGAGCAACAAAAATCCGAATTTTATATCTTAAATCATTAAGTCTCAAGCAGACTAAAAGTCGTTATTTCATAAAAAGCCGGACACATTTACTATCCGGCTTATAATTTCTCACTTCAGCATTAACATCTTTTTGGTTTGTGCAAAATTTCCGGCAATCAGCTTGTAAAGATAAACCCCGCTTGATACATCACTTCCGTTTTTATCTCTACCATTCCAGTAGACAATATGATAGCCGGCATCTTTTTGACTATGCATCAATGTAGTAACTTCTTTCCCTAGCATATCGTAAATTATTATTGATACGTTAGAACTTGTCGGAATATAAAACTTAATTGCTGTTGATGGATTAAATGGATTAGGATTATTCTGCATTAACTCTGTAGTCTGGTTCTCCGTAAGTGTTACATTTATTGCATCGTAATATTTATAATTTCCATCATTATCAATTTGTTTTAACCTGTACGAAAATTTTGTTCCGCCTGTTGGTTGATCGGTGAAGGAATAATCTTTGGGGGAGTTGCTGTTGCCTGCACCAGATACAAATCCAATATTTTCAAATACTGATTGCTGATCACTGACAACTTTTCTCTCAACATCAAATCCGTGATTATTTATTTCAGTTGCTGTCTGCCAGGATAAATTTACTATCCCATTATTAACTACTGATGAAAAATTTGTTAATTCAACAGGTAATGCGGATGTTGGAACAACTCCCCAGGCTGTTCCCCATCGTCCATCTTCAGTTGGATAAGTGGTCAATATATTTCCTCGGGTTAAGGCGTATTGGTTAAAAACATAAAATGTTAAATCATCACTTGGGTCAACACACGACCCAGAGTAGTCTCCCCAACGATTTCTTGTGCCGCCAAATTGCCGTACATAGTAGTCTATTCCTGTTCTTACTACTTGCGAAGCTAAAACGGTTCCTGCCGGTGTTGAAGAATATCTTGCTGCATAATAAGCACCGGGGTAAATGCTTGGTCCCGAGGCCGCAAACCCAATAATTGCATCACCAGTAGAATTCACTGAGATAGAAGGGAAAAAAGTATATGTACCTGTTGAAATATCTTCTCCTCCAATATTTCCTTGATCCGGAACTGATAAGGAACTTAAAATATCAGTATTTATTTTAACCCAATGGGCAGTGACCTGTCCTGCATCAGCACCTGAATTTGGTACAACTGTAAAGGCCGTCCACAAAGCATTATTTCTCCAAACAGCGTTTTGAGTTCTTCTATCATTTGTGTTTATTATAGTGGACGTACCCTGTTGGGGTGCATCCAAATAAGAGCCCCCTGTGTTATCTATGTCTCCAAGAGGTACATCTTGTCCTGTAAATGTAGGATTGGTGAGAGAATTGCTTACGCGAATAACATTCACAAATTCATTTGTTCCATCACTTAAACCGCTATATAGAACTAAAAAAGTTCCAACACCACTTTGCGCATTGTCAAACATTTGGGTTGGTTGATAAGAACCGCTATACCCACTTCCTGCAGTTATAGCATCTCTGACTATCCAGGTAGCTGTTCCACCTGAATAGAGCGGGGTTTTATTAATTATCCATAATCTTCCAGCTGTGTATGATTCAGGAGAGAAACTAAACATATTAGCGGTTATATATATTCCTGTACTGCTGACGGCTAAACCTGGATAATCTGCATAAGATAATTTTGTCCCAACAGTAATTGCAGAATTTATTTCTGTAAACCACCAGCCAGCTGTTGGATCACTTGTTTTTGATACTGCAATAAAAATCTTTGATTTATTAGGTAAAGTTGTTGTCTCGAATGCTGTTACAACAAATCTTCCATTGTATTGATCATAGACTACTTTTGGATCAAACGTGCCTGTTTCTGGTGATAATGATTCAAAAAAGCTTCCGACAGCGTCCGTAGCATTCATTCCAAGCCTTTGACTATTTAACCTTGCTCCGGTTGACTTTGAAAACCACTCTATAGAAGTGTTTGTTACGGAAACCAAATAATTTGGACCTGCCGCACCAATTGGATCAGGGGGAATATGATAATAACCAGAATTCGAAGCATCACCACTAAAATTAATTCCTTCATAAGTTGTAATAGCAGCTATATTATTCCGCTTTTGCAGCTGAGAAATCACACCATTAAATTCTAATGCTTTAGCATTGCCTAACAGTTTTTGTTTCTCTAAAAATTGCGAGTACTCTGCACCTGCAGAAAGAGTTGGTGTTTCAACCGCTAATGTTTTCTGCTGGGCAAATATATCCTGCCTGTTAAAAAGAAATAAAAAGAAAATTAAAAGTTGGACGATAATGAACATTTTGCCAGATATGAATTTCCAATTACACATATTATACCTTTTTAACAATTAGAAAATGATTTTTTGGATAAAATTGTCGGAAGCAGGCAGGTTTGAATAAAGACCCACACCTTCTGAAACTTCCACTTAATTTCCTGAAGTAACTTGCTTTTTTTATATATAAATTAATATAAATATAAAATTTAAAAAAAACATCAGGAAACAAAACCTTTCTGGAAAATGTATGGACTTGCACTGGTGTAGTATACACTCGGCAAAAAGAAAGAAGCGGACAATAAACTGGCAGACTATTTAACATACAATTAGGATTTTCATAAAATAGGTTCTAACTTCGTCCATTAGGTGGAGCAATAAAAATCCGGTGGTTGCCGGATTTTTTATTTTAAAAGTTTTGCCTTCCAATTTGTATACTACCTACGTGTTATATTCTGTACAATTTGATAAAATTTATATTGGGCAAACTTCCGATTTAAAAGAAGAATTGAACAACATAATTCTGGAAAGCATCGCTACACTAAAAGATATATTCCTTGGAATGTACCATATACGGAAGATTTTAATACCCGATCTGAGGAAAGGAAAAGAGAGAAAGAATTAAAATCACACCTGAGAAGAGGTTTTATTAGGAAGAAATCGCTCAATAGTGAAGTCTGGCATCCGGTCAAAGGCCCGGCTACTGACGGATTGCCGGACTTGTAAATCAGGCACTGACTGAAACCGGAGGGTTGTTCGGCTACAAACGGAAGTTATGTTTGCTGACCTAAATCCACTTCTGATTTTTTTATAGATTTCTATGATTTATTTTTATACTTATATATACAAAAAACATACATAGAGAAAGCCCGGAGATTCACTCTAAAAAATTTAATAAAGAGCAGATTTACGGGGGATTGATCTTCGATGTCGGCCGGGCATCAACCGGAGCTTCTCCGGGTCCGATAAATGCTTTGATTGGTGCAGGAAAGCCGGTTGTTATTGCTACTTTAATAAGCGCCATCGCCGGAACATGGGTGTACAGATTGCTACGAAGGAAGCTGCCACATTAAAATTCTTCCCGTTATTTACTAAAATAAAATTCTTCTTTATATTTAGAATATGTCCTTATCCCATCGCACTATTAGAATCAGTCTTATATTCTTAAGCGGGTTTTTGTTTCTTTCAGAAAACCTTGCCCAAAATATCTCATTTAATCATCTCACTGTAGAAAACGGTCTTTCTAATAACAAAGTAAATACGGTTATCCAGGATAGAACCGGTTTTATCTGGTTTGGAACTGAAGACGGGCTGGATCGTTATGATGGCTACAACTTTAAAATCTTCCGCCATGATGCTAATGATACCAATAGTATTTCAGGGAACTGTATCTGGTCATTACTGGAAGATCATTCTGGATATATCTGGGTTGGAACAAAAGCAGGTGTAGTTAACAGATATGATCCATTATCCGGAAAATTTACACATTGGAAAATAGAATCAAAGTTAACTGAAGAAAATAGCATAAATAAAATTTATGAAGACAGCAAAGAAAATATCTGGATTGGTACATATAAGGAGGGATTATACAGGTTAAACCCCGTAACAAGCAATATTGATCATTGGGCAGCAAATCCAGATAATGAAAAAAGTCTTAGCCATAATTATATCCAGGGCATAATTGAAGATAACGATGGTAATTTAATTATTGGTACATACAATGGACTGAACAAATTCAAACCAAAATCACCTCAAAATGGATTTGAACACTTCTATTTCAGCAAAGAAAATGCTAACAGTTTAAGTAATAATTTAATCTGGTCATTATCAAAGTCAGATTTTTACCCTAATATAATATGGATTTGTACATTTAATAATCTTACGAAATTTGATTCTCAAAATTCATTCTTCGAAAGAATTAAAATCGATAACCCGGATAATTTACAATACGGGACAAGCGTTAATTCTGTAGTAGAAGAAATTGTAGCCGGTGAAAATATTTTATGGACAGCCTCCTACTCAGGATTACTTCGGATAAATCTCGCCCGGGGTAATACTACAAGATTTGTACACGATGAAGATAATTCACAAAGCCTGATTAGCGATCAAATTAACAAAATAATTAAGGATCGAACCGGAGTGCTTTGGATCGTCACGGAAAACGGAATAAGCTATATTACCCCAAAATCTGCTTTGTTTAATTCGCAGGTTTTTGGTAATGCTGAATTTAATACTGAATCAACTTTGAAGAAGAAAAACATAACCGCAATTGCCAAATCGGGTGATGATAGAATTTGGATAGGAACAACAAACAGTTTGTATCTTTTGGATGATATAGAAACAAATCCGAAACTTAGAAATGTACCGGAGTTTGATAGATATCATATCTGGTCGCTTGCTTCAACAAATAAAAATGAAATTTGGATTGGTACTTATGGTAAAGGACTAAAGCAGTACAATTATAGTGAAAAAAGACTAACAAATTGGAATTTAAGTGATCCCAAGATCCGAACGCAATCAGTTTATTATAATAAAACGCTTCTCGTTGATAGCAAGGAAAATATCTGGGTTGGTTATTGGGGCTTTGGTGTTGCAAGAATAAATCCAGCATCGGGAAAATATAATGTGTGGCTAAATGAACCGGGAAACTCCAAAAGCGTAAGTCACAACGACGTCTGGGTAATTAAAGAAGATCGTTTCGGTAGAATCTGGATCGGTACACAAGGTGGAGGATTAAACTTATTTGAAGATAGAGAGGGTGGAATATTTCATCATTGGTCACAAACAGGAAGTAATAAAAACATTCTCAGCAGTAACAATATCAATTCAATTTATGAAGCAAAAAAGCTGGATGATTCCATCAACCCGGAAACAATTTTATGGATAGGCACTAATGAAGGGTTAGATAGATTTGAAGTTATTAACAATAATGGCATCACTGATCTTTACAATATTGACGTTAAAAATCAGTTTTATTCTGTAAAGGACGGCTTACCCGATAACTCTGTAAACAGTATTTTGGAAGACGAAAATGGAAACCTCTGGTTGGGAACAGGATCCGGAATCTCATTTTTTGATGTGTCCAAAAAATCATTTACAAACTTTACAACAGGAGATGGATTATCCGGCACAGTGATGAATCTAGAATCTGCGTTAATACTCAACAACGGTTTAATGCTGTTTGGAAGTGCGAAAGGACTAAACATATTTGACCCTAAAAATATTAAGCTTTCCTCTTATAAACCCAGGGTTGTAATAACAGACTTCCAGCTATTTAACAAATCAGTTAAGATTGGAAATAATTCACCGCTAAGGGAAAGCATATATAGCACTGATGAAATCACACTTTCTAATGATCAGGATGTTTTTTCTTTTGAATTTGCTGCACTCGATTACAACTCATCCCGATTAATCCAATACGCTTATAAGATGGAAGGATTTGATGAAGGCTGGATTAATAGTGGAACAAGAAGATTTGTTACTTACACAAATCTTGATCCCGGCAAATATATATTTAAAGTAAAATCCACCAATGCTGACGGAGTATGGAGTGATAAGATAACTTCCATAAGAATTATTATGAACCCGCCATTGTGGAAAACTTTTTGGGCGTTCGGGTTGTATATCATTTTAATCTTTCTTGGACTTTTAGGAATAAGACGTTTTGAATTGAACCGGGCAAAGCTGCGTAATGAATTGAAACTGAGAGAATTTGAGGTTAAAAAGAAATCGGAATTAGAAGAAATTAAATCAAGATTTTTTGCAAACCTTTCACACGAATTCAGAACCCCCCTAATGCTTATTAAAGGTCCTTTGGAACAATTAAAAGCAGAAAGAAACGGCGAGGACTATTACAAAAGCATTGATATGATCGAAAGAAACAGCAACAAACTTAAGGAGCTTATTGATCAACTTCTTGAACTTTCGCAGTTGGAAAAGGCATCAATTCCGTTAAAAGCAAAACAAGAAAATATTATTATTATTCTAAAGGGTATCATATCTTTTTTTGAACCGTTGACTAAACAAAAGAATATTTTCTTAAATTTTGAAAACGAGTCAGATCAAATTGTTTGCTGGATTGACAGGGATAAATTTGAAAAAATAGTTAATAATCTGCTTTCAAATGCTGTTAAATTTACTCCGGATGGCGGCAAAATAATTGTTGCTATAAAACAGGTCCTGCACAAAGAAAAACAATTTGCTGAAATAAAAATAGCAGACAGCGGAGTAGGCATTCCAAAAGACAATCTCGAAAAAATATTCGACCGCTTTTATCAGGTTGATGATTCAACAAGCCGTTCTTACGGCGGATCGGGAGTTGGTTTAGCGTTGGTTAAAGAATTCGTTGAATTTCATAAATGGAAAATTTCAGTTGAAAGCGAGCCGGGGAAAGAGACCGAATTTATACTCCAAATACCTATGTGGGACAATTATCTGGATGCAGAAGGAGAAGCTGTCCCGGAAAACATTTTGGGTATTGCCGAAAATAACAAAACAGAAAAGACCCGATCGGTTCAATCACTCTCTTTGGACAAAGAGCAAATAGAATTTAGTAATAAAGAAAGCAAACCTTCAATCTTAATAACTGATGACTCCGATGATGTAAGAAAATATTTATCAGGCCTCCTTAAGAATAATTACACAATTTATGAAGCCTCAAACGGCGGCGAAGGAATTAAAGCTGCTGCTGAAAAAACGCCTGACTTGATTATAAGTGATATTATGATGCCCTCAATAGATGGAATCGAGTTTTGCAGGAGAATAAAATCAGACTGGCAGACAAGTGATATACCTGTAATTCTTTTAACGGCAAAAGCATCTTCAGAAAGTAAGATTGAAGGATTGGAAATTGGTGCGGATGATTATCTCACCAAGCCTTTTGATTCCAGAGAACTCTTTACACGTATAAAAAATCTTCTTGAACAAAGAATGAGACTAAGAGAAAAATATAGTAAAGATCTTAATGTTTTAACCGGAGCTAACAGACTAAGTAAGACAGATGATGATTTCATTAAAAAGGCTTTGGAGCTGATTGAAAAAAATCTTGACAAAACTAATTTCGGTACAGAAGAGCTAGCCAGGCAATTATATGTAAGCCGCACTCAGCTTCACAGGAAGATTCTGTCGATAACAGAACAGGCTCCTGGCGAATTTATAAGGCTGATTAAACTTAAGCATGCTGCAAAATTACTTATTAAGGGAGAACTGTCTATAACCCAGATCGCTTATGAGATCGGTTTTTCCAGCCCGGCACAATTTACAAGAGCATTTACAAAACAATTTAATTGTCTCCCTTCGGAATTTTCTTCCCGAAACAAAAGCTAAAAATAGACCCCCAAAACCATTTTTCAACATTTTGTTACAAAACAACAAAATGTTGGAACAAATCAGATAGCAAACTCTCCGCCAGTAATCTACCTTTGAATTAGTCAAGTATAAATAACCAAAATTTAACTTAATTATACAATGAAAAAGAAAAACAAGCCGGATAATACAACAGAACGAATACAGAAAAGGGAAAAGTTAGTTACCCGATTAATAATTATAGTTTCAATTATTATAGGCATTCTAATAACATTTCTATTAACAGGGTTGCTGGAATTTTTTTAAAAATCTTAATTCATAATTAAACATTTAAAGGAGTAACAATGAAAACATTCATAACAATTTTCTTATTAGCAGCTAGCTTAACTGGCCTTGCAAATGCACAAAAAAATATGGCAGTAGGCGCCGGTGTAGTTGTTTCTATACCTATAGGCAGCTTTGGTGACGGAGCAAAATTGGGTTTCGGAGGCACGGGAGCTTTTGAGTTTCAATTTATTCCGCAGCTCGTCGGTGTTGCGCAGATCGGGTACATAAAATATAGCACAAAATCGGATAATGTAAGCTATAGTACCGTACCTGTGCTTTTGGGTGTAAAATATTTCTTTGTCCCTGCAGTTGGTTTTTATGGTATCGGTCAGTTGGGGCTTAACTTTTTTTCTGTATCTACTGATATTCCAACTTTCAGTTTTGGTGGTACTAGTTATGGGGGCGGTTCTGCAAGCGGAAGTTCAGCGAAATTTACTTTTGCAATCGGTGCCGGTTATGAAGTTCCTGTAAGTCCAACATTTTCTTTAGACTTCGCCGGAACATTTCATGTAATAAGCGACTTTACAAATATTCAATTGCGTGCAGGTGGTAAGGTAGCATTGTAAGATTAACAATTTTTATAATATAATTAGGAGGCTTATAATGAAAAAAAATATTTTTTATATAACATTTTCTTTTTCAATTATATTAGTCATTTCATTTAATATAGTTCTAAAATCACAAACAAATGTGAATAAGGATGCTAGTCTTCTGCAAAAGATTATCTTTAAAAATAATCTTTCTGCTCCTGATGGTTTATTTGCAAAAAATGACATAACATCGAATACCTCTACTGTTACAATTAATAATACTGGCTTTGTAGTTGATAGCGTTACAGGGAAAGATATTTTGAGGAACAAATTTAAAGCTATATATCAATACGATAATATGGGAAATATAGTATCTGATCTAAAACAAAAATGGGATGGAAGCCAGCTTGTTAATAATACTAGAACAACTCATACATTTAATTCAAACGGACAAAGAACTATGAGACTGTATGAAAATTGGGATGGGGCTAATTGGAATGGCGTGAACCGTGAGACTCACACTTTTGATTCTAATGGAAATGAAACAGAGGAACTTACAGAAAACTGGAATGGAACTACGTGGATTAATAACAGCAGATGGACTACAAGTTATGACTCACAAGGAGAATTCGTTTCAGAAATTAATGAAGATTGGAATGGAAGCGCCTGGATAAACGATTGGCGGCAAACTGCTACTATTGAATCTAACGGGGATATTATTGTAATTGAAGAAGGTTGGAACGGAAGCGCCTGGGTTAATGATTCAAAAAGCACAAACGCATTTGATAATGGGCGAATTATTTCACAGACCTACGAGAACTGGGATGGAAGTAATTGGGTGAATAGTGACCGCACATCACTTACTTATGATTCTAATGGAAGGAATACTTCAATTTTAACAGAAATCTGGGATGGAAGTAATTGGATAAATAATATTCAATACACTTACAGTTTTAACTCTAACGGAATGAGAACCTCTTTCTTGATTGAAAATTGGAATGGTACTCAATGGGAAGGTGAAAATAGAATAACTTACACTTACGATTCCAATGGAAATAATACTGAAAACCTGACTGAAGAATGGGATGGCAGCCAATGGGTTAGTCAAAGCCGTGCGACTTATTCCTATGATTCCAACGGAAATGTTACTTCCGGTGTATCAGAAATTTGGGATAACTCAAGCTGGGTTGAAGGACCAGGTTCCTTATCATTTAGTGTTGAAGGATCTGCAGTTCGCCTTTATTTTGGTTTCCTAGCTTACCAAATAAATGTTTATTACCGAACTGTTGCTACGGATATATCGGAAAATAACAAAGTTATTTTAAATTATAATTTATCTCAAAATTATCCAAACCCCTTTAACCCGACTACTGTAATAAAATACCAGGTCCCAAAAGCTTCTGATGTGACAATAAAAATATTTGACATTTTGGGAAGAGAGGTAAAAACGTTGGTTAATGAATCTAAATCGGCTGGAAGTTATAATGTGACATTTAATGCAGGGAACCTCTCAAATGGTGTTTATATTTACCAGATGAAAGCGGGAGATTTTATTTCGAGCAAAAAGCTTGTATTAATGAAGTAGCGATAATTTTCCTCATTTAATAAAAATAGATGAAGATAATTTCTGTGAGATATAAATTTTACAATTGTAATTCAATTGGTTAATCAAAGAAAGATAACAAATGAAAAAGTTAATAATTCTTATTTTGTTATTGATTATTCCTGTTTTACTTTTAGCCTAGGATAGAATCCTGTTGTCAGAAGCTATTAAGATGGCTATGTGGACATAAATGTTGTAGTTCAGGAAATGGGATATCATTTATTGAAAGTTGAAAATTGGGATGCATTTGATCCGGGAAAACCTGCACTGCTTGTATATTCAAAAAATACGGTAACCGGTAAAATGAGATTAGTTGCTGTTGAATACGCTGTTCCCAATACAGGACAAGAACCTGAAGGGTTCACTGGGAGTGATGATAAGTGGGAATATGACTCAGATATTGATAAATGGGAATGCCATGCCTGGGTTTGGTATAATAATCCCAGAGGAATTTTTCATAAATATAACCCACGTGTGAATGTTGATGATTCAGATGTTAATCACATTTAAGAAACAACACCTATATGTTTAAGCCCTCAGGAAAGAGGGCTTTTTTTATTGATCCCTTATTAGATTCAGAACCTTTTAAAGTATAAATATCCTATGGAAGCAAGGCACATATAATGATTGTTTCAACAATCCTTCAATATAATATAATTGAAAAACTTGGTCAGGGTGGGATGGGCGTAGTCTATATCAAACTTGATAAAATAAATTTCTAGTCACAAATAAACAGACCTTAAATTAGTTTAATTTTTTAGATTAAAAAAATAAAATCACACCTGAGAAGAGGTTTTATTAGGAAGAATCGCTCAATAGTGGAGTCTGGCATCCTGTCAAAGGCCCTGCTACTGACGGGTTGCCGGATTTGTAAATCAGGCTCTGACTGAAACCGGAGGGTTGTTCGGCTACAAACGGAAGTTATGTTTGCTGACCTAAATCCACTTCTGATTTTTTTATAGATTTCTATGATTTATTTTTATACTTATATATGCTAACCTGATTTCCATGAAATCTGCATAGGTCATTCAGACAATCATCTTCGAAAGTTGGACGAACATAATCAGAGGAAGTCAGTTTACACCAAAAGATATATTTCCTGGGAAGGAGTTTATT
>Ga0210085_1000677_pt1 | contig 14029 bp, 13 predicted proteins | sample China_Galinas_PW_5_FD_184866 | JGI IMG/M metagenome (GOLD analysis project Ga0210085, IMG submission 184866) | Wetland microbial communities from San Francisco Bay, California, USA, that impact long-term carbon sequestration - China_Galinas_PWC_D1... | ecosystem: Environmental > Aquatic > Marine... | reverse complement strand
ATTCTCATCAAAGGTGTCCCCATCCTCTTCCAAATGGGGAATTGGACCAAAATCATCGAGATTTTTAATTTCAACTGGAAATCCTTTTAAAAGCGCCTTGATTTCAAGTGTTTTTCCTTTATTACGGGTTGCAATAACCAGAATTATCGGGTGTGGCATTCAAACCTCACATTCATGTCAAAAAAATTTAATAAATATGATACTATAAATCATGGTCAATTATTTGTAAAGTTTTTTCAATTGTTTGTCGGATTCCAGAAAATTCTTTACACGATCGACGATGGTGATATATTAGCTTGATTTTGCATGCCAAATATTAAAAGATGGCGATTATGGTTCGATGCTGTTTCAAAACATATCATTTACGAAGAGACAAAGGTCAAGGAAAAGACAATGCATAAACTGCTGACCAAACAATCCGGTTTAAAGATGCTGCTTTTAGGTAACGAAGCCATCGCTCGCGGTGGTCTTGAGGCCGGGGTGGCGGTAGCCACTACGTATCCCGGGACCCCATCTTCGGAAATTTCGTTAAACTTTTTCCAAATATCTCAAGAAAGTGAACTTTATTTTGAATACAGTACCAATGAAAAAGTCGCTCTTGAGGTGGCGGCTGCTGCTGCGAATTCCGGCGTTCGCAGCATGTGCGTGATGAAGCATGTAGGAATGAATGTCGCTGCAGATGCCCTGTTGACGCTGGCGTATGTCGGGGTTAAGGGAGGCTTGGTGATTGTTACTGCCGATGACCCGTTTATGTTTTCCAGCCAGAACGAACAGGACAACCGTTATTACAGCAAACTATCCGGTCTCCCCATGATGGAGCCGTCTTCGGGTCAGGAAGCAAAAGATATGATGGTTGATGCGTTCGACCTTTCCGAGAAGCTGCAGTTGCCTGTTATTTTCAGAACGACCACGAGGATCAACCATTCCACCGAAATCGTATCCTTGGGGGATCTAAGGGAACCGAAGACAAAAGGTGATTTTAAAAAAGATCCGTTCAACTTTGTTACCGTACCTGCGGTTTCAAGAATTTTGCATGCCAAGCTCCTTGAAAAACTCGATAAAGCCGAAAAAATATCTGAAAAATCAAAATACAATATCATACACGGAGAGGGTGAATGGGGAGTTATATGTAATGGTGTAAGCTTCAATTATGTTTTTGATGCCGTAAAGGATTTGGATATCGAAAACAGCGTTAGAATATTGCGCATCGGATTTTCACACCCATTGCCCCGGGTTTTGATCCAAGATTTTTTAAAAACATGTCAAAAGGTGCTGATCGTAGAAGAGGGCGAACCTTTTATGGAAGAAACGGTCAAAGCATTTGCCCAGGAAAAAGGACTGACCCTTACCATCAAGGGAAAGGAGGATAATCTTTTTTCGCGCCTTTATGAAAACAATCCCGCACTTGTCCGCGAATGTCTCGCCTCATTTTTCGGTGTGAGTCATACACCTCGTGCCGGTGTCGATCTTTCTGATGTCCCCGAAATTCCACAGCGCCCCCCTAGCTTGTGTGCAGGGTGCTCCCACAGAGCCACGTTTTATGCGGTTCAAAAAGCAGCAAAAGGAATGGAAACGATTTGTCCCACAGACATCGGCTGCTATACCTTGGGGTTTATGCCGCCGCTCTCCACAGGAGATTTTTTGATATGCATGGGATCTTCCGTGGGCACATCCTGCGGGTTTTCAAAGGTTACCAACAAAAAAGTCATCTCTTTTATCGGGGATTCCACGTTCTTTCATACCGGAATACCCGGTTTGATCAACGCGGTATTTAACAATCACAATTTTACGCTGGTTATTCTTGACAATGGCATCACGGCCATGACCGGCCATCAACCCCATCCGGGGGTTGACATGAAAGCGCTGAATTTTGAAGGATATGCCAGGGTATCCATTGAAGACATTGTTAAGGCTGTCGGTGTAAAACATGTTTCTACCATCCGGCCGTACCGGGTTAAAAAGAGCATCGATGCCATTAAAGACGCCCTGATGTATAAAGGGGTTTCGGTGATTATTTCCCAAGAATCATGCACATTGTTTGCCAAAGCCCTGAAAAAACCACAAGGAAAACCCTTTTTTGTCAGTGAAAAATGTAAAGGACACAGAGATTGCATCAACGACCTGGCATGTCCCGCCTTTTTTATCAAAAAGAACAGGGTGTGCATTGATCCGGTGCTGTGTTCAGGCTGTAGTGTCTGTGCTCAGATTTGCCCGGAACATGCAATATTGCCTTTAAGGGATAAAGTTTGAATTTTGATGAAAGCGACTCATCACCATATATTTTCAAAAAGGCGACATGAATTTTAACATCGCAGTGTTACCCGATATTTTAGAATGTGTAACCTATTTGAAATTGTATAAAAAACAAATGGAAGTAAAATGAAACCAACAAGACTCATTTTAGTGGCTGTAGGAGGGCAGGGGAATCTTTTGTCTTCAAAGGTTATCGGAGAATCCGCATTGCTGGCAGATGTTCCGGTTCGTATGAGTGAAATACACGGCATGGCCCAAAGAGGGGGGGTTGTTGAATCCAGCATTGTGTTCGGAGATGCTAAAAGTACCATTATTTCAGATGGAGAAGCCGATGTTCTGGTCGGATTTGAGCCTTCGGAAACGCTTCGAGCCCTGAACAAATGCAATTCCAACACAGTGGTCATTTCCAATTTGGCAATGCTGTCGCCATTTACGGTTACTGTTGGAAGTGGGGTTTATCCGAACCTGAAAAAGTTGCAGTCATTGATTCGTGCCAAGACAGCAAATCTCATTGCCTTTAATGCAGAGATTCTTGCACGGGAAGCCGGGAATGTCCTGGCCGTTAATATGGTTCTACTGGGTGCCTTGATTCAGACCGGTAAGATCCCCTTGACCAAAGAAACCGTCCAAGAAGCCATCCGGACAAAAACGAAAAAAGCCTTTGTAGAATTAAACTTAAAGGCTTTCGAACTCGGATATTTCAAGGCTGAGAAGATGGGTGAATGATGTTTTTCCCTAAAATTTAGTTTCACCTAAGTTGAGCGATTTTCAAGTTTGCCGCAGATACAAGGAAGATGTTGTTTCGCTATAGTCGTCTTTATGCGGAACGGCATCTGACACAGTAGATGCGGTGAAATTGGAAATCCCGCAGGGTTTCAAATTATTGAAATTCAACATACCAGAATACCTTAAAAATATAGTTAAAGTAAACATCTCAAAAATTTGAAACGATCAACTTAGGTTTAAACATATTGGGTCGGATCTGAAACACCGGCTTCTTTAAACCCTTTTTTCCTTAATTGACAACTGTCGCACCGGCCGCATGCCTGACCTTGAGGGGAAGGATCATAGCAGCTGTGGGTTAATGCATAGTCAATCCCCAATTCAATTCCTTTTTGAATAATCTGTGCTTTGGTCCATCGGATGAGGGGCGTTTTTATCTTGATTTTTATGTCGCCCTCCACACCCGCTTTTGTGGCAAGGTTGGCCATTCGTTCAAATGCGTCGATATATTCGGGCCTGCAATCCGGATATCCGCTGTAGTCGATGGCGTTTACACCGATAAAAATGTCGGATGATTTGAGAACCTCGGCCCATGCCAGGGCAAAGGAAAGAAAAATTGTGTTTCTTGCCGGAACGTAGGTAACGGGTATTCCCTGTGTCATCGCCTGTTCATCCCGGTCTTTTGGCACATCAATGTCATCTGTCAGAGATGAACCGCCTATTTTTTTTAAATCAATGTTGATGACAAGGTGTTTGGTGACACCAATGGCCTCCGCCACTTTTTGGGCGGCCTCAAGCTCAAAGGCGTGGCGTTGTCCATAGAAAAAACTCAAACTGTAGATTTTAAAGCCTTCGTGTTTGGCTATTGCCATGGCAGTGGTGGAATCGATTCCCCCGCTGGAGAGTACGACGGCTTTCCGGGCTGAATTCATATCCGAATCATACTCCTCTTTTTCTGTTCGGCCATATTATTGTATGCAATTGGAGATGAAGCCTGACGTTCAGGTTGTCCTCAAGTATCCAATCTGCAAGATCAGCCGGTGACATGATTCCGGATGCCGGAGAAAAGAGAATGTGATCTCCTAAAAAATCCGGGCAATGTAACATAATGATATCTTTAGCATACATGTAATCCTCACGGTTTTCAACGACAAATTTAATCTGATCTTTTGAATGGAGCCTTTTTAAATTTTCCAGATCATTTTTTTCGGATTCATTGCTTGACGGACATTTTATGTCCACAATTTTTATACACCTTTCGTCAACCCGGCTGATGTCGAGGCTTCCATTGGTTTCCATCATAACCATATATCCGTTTTCAAGCAGCTTTGAAATCAAAAGAGGGGTTTCGTTTTGGAGCAAGGGTTCGCCGCCGGTAACTTCGACCAGAGCGCAATTGAAGGTCAAAATCCGATTCATGATTTGGGGAATTTCCATCTCTTCCCCTTCTTCATAAGCATATTGGGTGTCGCAGTATGAGCATCTTAAATTGCATCCGGTTAGCCTGATGAATGTGCAGGGACGGCCGCTGTATATGGATTCACCTTGTATGCTGTAAAATATTTCGTTGACTATGAGAGACATTCAACTCCTCATGGGTCGGCGTGTCTTTTTTTGTTGACATATAGGTGTTTACAATAAAAACTCCTCGACCCATCAATTCGTTTTAACTATCATCAATTATTGTATAAATATATTAATACCATTCTAAAATTAAGAAGTAAACCTTAACATTTCGTTTGTAGAAACATTGAAAGTTTGTTTAAGTAAAAATGAATGTTATTTTTAAAAACGATATAACACTTTCGCTTTGTGAAAATATTACCGCTTCAGGTATAATTAAATTTTTTTCTGCAAGAACTCGTGAATAAGGGCTCGTAATGAAAGAACCTGCCCAGGCTATTAATAAAGAATTTTGTTTTAGCAGGGCGTTTCACCCATAAAGTTAAATCGCCGATGGTTCTTTCAAAACGATCCCTAATTCACTCAAACAGCTTCCAGATAAAAATTTAATCATACCTGAAGCTCCTTCTTGTTGGGCGTAGCTGAATTGGTCTTCGCTTTCAGCTACGTCCCAACAAGAGCGAAGACCAATGAAGTCGATTTGTTTCAAAGGACTAACCTATTTACAAAATATTAAAAATTAATTTAAGTTATTACCTGAATTTTGCACGAGTTGGAGACTTTCATATGCAAGATTCAGGTAATAAGCGAGGTGAAGCATGACCGGAATATGTTTGCTTAAAAATACCATTCAGGAATATGCTTGGGGTTCGTATACGGCCATTCCGGAACTTTTGGGAAATGATTCTCCGGCCAACACCCCCCAGGCGGAACTTTGGATGGGTGCCCACCCCAAGGCGCCTTCTAAGGTAAAATGCAACGGGAAATGGCAATCCCTGTTGGAATTGATTGATAAAAATTCCCAGGACATTCTTGGGGAAAAAGTGGCTCCAAAGTTTAAATACAGGCTCCCCTATCTATTTAAAGTGCTTGCTGCTGCGAAACCGCTTTCTATCCAGGCCCATCCCAGTACAGGTCAAGCCAGAGAAGGTTTTGAAAGAGAAAACAGGCTCAAGATTCCGTTGGATGCGCCTGATAGAAATTACAAAGATGACAATCACAAACCCGAGTGTATCTGTGCATTAACCCCTTTCCGGGCGCTAAACGGTTTTCGAAAAATTTCCGACATAATTTTCTTTATGGACAAAATATGCCCACCCGGTTTAAAAAAAGATTTCGATCTTTTTCGTCATCAGCCGGATTCCGGAGGCCTAAAAGAATTTTTTAAAACCATGATGATCATGGATCGCACGACACAAAAGCAAATCATCAATGACGCCGTTAAAAATGCAGGTCAGTTGCAAGACAAAAATAAGGCATATCAGTGGATCACCGATCTGAATGAAGAATATCCATCTGATATCGGCGTGTTATCCCCCATCCTTTTGAACCTGATTTGTCTGGAACCGGGTCAGGCCATGTTCCTTCCGTCCGGAACACTTCACGCTTATCTGGATGGTGTCGGCATAGAATTAATGGCAAATTCGGACAATGTATTACGGGGTGGACTGACACCAAAGCATGTTGATGTAGCAGAGCTGTTGAATGTCCTTAACTTTGAAGAACGCGACATCAACATTCTCAATATGGAGACAATCAATCCATGTGAAGAGCGATATGAAAGTCATGCCCAAGAGTTTGCTTTATCGGTTATTACGGTAAAAACGGATATGAATTACTACAGCCTCGATAAAAAATCTATTGAAATACTTCTTTGCACGGATGGAGATGCCGTCGTTGTCGACCTCGCCGGAAACAACCGCGTCGAAATTAAAAAGGGTGTGTCGATACTCATACCGGCAGTGGTAAAAAAATACAGTATTATAGGAGATGCTGTTTTATACAAGGCAGCCGTTCCGATTTAGCGCATACCTGAATCTTGCATATGAAAGCCTCCAACTCGTGCAAAATTCAGGGAAAAAAGTCTTGACATTAAAAAATCTATAAGTTAAGAGGGGTTCCAAATTAATTGAATCAAGGAAAATAAATGGTGCATAAAACATCAGGCAGTTATTATTTTTATTATTGGTATTTTTTTACCAGCAGTCTGCCTGGGGTGCGCTGATACAAGAACAACTTGCAAAGCGAAAAAAACCGTGGGTAGACGGAACATCCCACGGTTTTTCATTTTAAGGGCCGTGGAAAAATTTCACGGCCTTTTTTCGTGCTTAAAGGAGGCAAACAACATGACATATTTAGGTAAACGAATCCGTATGGAACGAATTATCAATCGAAACACCCGCAGAACGGTCATTGTTCCTATGGATCACGGAATCTCCATGGGTCCTATCGACGGACTGGAGAATATGAAGGATGCTATTCAGAGGGTTGCGGAAGGGGGGGCAAATGCCATCGTGGAGCACAAAGGACTTGTTGGTGAAGGGCACCGCGGGGAAGGCAAAGACATCGGCCTGATCATTCATCTGTCCGCTTCCACGAGCCTTTCACCGTATCCCAACGTGAAAACACTGGTTTGCAGCGTTGAAGAGGCGATCAAGCTCGGTGCCGATGCGGTATCCATCCACGTCAATCTCGGAAATGGTCAGGAAAAAGAGATGCTGCATGATTTTGGCCGGGTCAGTAATGAAGCCCGAATTTGGGGACTTCCCCTGCTTGCCATGATTTACCCCAGAGGCGAAAAGATTAAGGATGAGTATGATGTCAATGCAGTTAAACATGCCGCACGTGTCGGCAACGAGATGGGAGCGGACATTGTTAAAGTGTCGTACACCGGTTCTGTGGAGACATTTAAAGAAGTGGTGGCCGGGTGTGCGGTTCCGGTGGTCATCGCCGGTGGCCCAAAAATGGATTCAGATCGGGAAATACTCGAGATGGTAAAAGGCTCTATTGAAGCCGGAGGAGCCGGTGTCTCCATCGGTCGAAATGTCTTTCAACACAAAGATCCCACACGCATGGTCAAGGCAATTTCATCCATCGTCCACGACAGTGCAACTGTAGAAAAGGCCTTGGGGATTTTAGAATAAAAGGAAATAATGTCATGCGAAAAATATGGGTAAAAGTGGATCCGTGGGACAAGAAAATCGTGACCACTGCACTCGAAGGCGGTGTAGACGGCATCATGCTTCCAAAAGGGTTTTCCGAAAAAGCGAAAGCATTGGGGAGAATACAGACTATTGCTGAAGATGGTGATTTAAAACTTGATAAAGATGTCGTTATTTTTGCTATCAAAAGCGGTGAGGATGAGGAAGAAATCGTCAAACTCAGTCAGAAAAAAAAGGTCATTCTTCAATGTCGTGACTGGACGATTATTCCCCTTGAGAATCTCATTGCAAAAGGTGCGGATGTTATTGCCCAGGTACGGAACCTTGAAGAGATGGAAACGGCCTTCGGTATTCTTGAAAAAGGCGTTGGGCATGTTGTTTATCATGCAAACGATATTATTGAACTCAAGAAAGTACTCTCGTGGTTTCATTCAAAAGGCGACAGAATCGCGCTTCAGACCGCGGAAGTCATCAACGTCAAACCCGTGGGGATGGGAGACAGAGTCTGTGTGGATACCTGTACATCCATGGGCATGGGGCAGGGGATGCTGGTGGGAAACAGCAGTAATGCACTGTTTTTAATTCATTCAGAAAGTATATCCAATCCGTATGTTTCTCCAAGGCCGTTTCGGGTGAATGCCGGACCGGTGCACTCATACACCAGGGTTCCAGGGGGAAAGACAAGATATCTTTCAGAGCTTTCAGCCGGAGACCCGGTGCTCATCGTCGATTTTAACGGAGATACGGCCACCGGAATTGTAGGGCGTTTGAAGATCGAGAAACGCCCGTTAATGCTGGTGAAGGCTGTTGTCGGTGACAAAGAAATGACAACTATTGTTCAAAATGCGGAAACCATACGTCTGACCGATCCTGAAGGCAAAGCGGTGTCTGTGGTGAACCTGTCGCCCGGCGACAAGATTCTGGTGGCCATGGAAGAGGGCGGCCGACATTTCGGCATGAAGATAGAAGAGTCTATCACGGAAAAATAGAACCTGAATCTTGCATGAAAATAAATTCTGACACAATCCTTTTTGCGGTATTCGGAGATCCCGTGTCCCATAGTATGGGGCCGCTGATGCACAACGCCGCCTTTTCAGCACTGGGATACAACGGTGCTTATTTGGCTTTCCGGGTAAAAGATATCGGCAAGGCCGTTGTCGGAATAAAAGCCCTTGGCATTAAAGGCGCCAGCATCACGATTCCTCACAAGGTTTCGGTAATGGATTTTCTTGACGGAGTGGATGATACAGCGGAAAAAATCGGGGCCGTGAATACCCTTGTGAACCGGGAAGGTGTTTTGACCGGATACAACTCAGACGGTCTTGGTGCTGTCAAGGCCCTTTATGAAAGAACAACGATTAAAGATAAAAACGTGGTTATTCTCGGGGCCGGCGGCGCTGCGCGAGCAATCGGGTTTGCCATAATTTCAGAGGAGGGGCGGGTGACGGTTATCAACCGTACATTGGCCAAAGGCGAAAAACTTGCAAAAGATCTGGGAGCAGATTTTCAACCGATAGCAAAGTTGAACCAAACCGCCTGTCACATTTTAATCAATACAACACCGGTGGGGATGTTTCCGGATATTGACGCTATGCCCATTAGAAAAGAAGATCTGGATAAAGCCATGGTGGTTATGGATGTCGTCTACAATCCATTAAAGACCCGTCTTTTGAGAACGGCTGAAAACATCGGGTGCCGGACCATAGACGGCGTTTCCATGTTTGTTTACCAAGGGGCTTTTCAGCTGGAATTGTGGACCGGAATGAAAGCACCTGTCGACGTCATGAAAAAGGCGGTTTTAAATGCCCTGGGAAAGAAAGACGGGTAATCAAATATTAAGCAGGCTTTTAAATCTGTAGAGAATAATTCCGCTTCAAGTATAATTAAATTTTTTCTGGAAAAACTCGTGGATAAAATCTCGTAATGAAAGAACCTGCCCGGAATATGAATAAAGTGCATTGTTTTAGTTGGCATTTTCATCTTTAGATCAAATCGATTCTGGTTCTTTCATAACGATGTTTAATCCACTCAAACAGTTTCCATGGAAAAATTTAATCACACCTGAAGCTGGCTTGAAATCGGTTTTCTTCATATGGCATACTCTTATAAAATGAGACCTTTGAAAAATGTTCAATTTTGCTCAAGGCCGAGGAAAGTGAAAATTTTAAACAGAAGAATACATTGAGTATTTTGAGGATTAAAATTTAAACCTGACACAGGGATTGTGCGAAAGGGGATGTTTTTCAAAGGTCTCAAAATAAGGAATGACAACGGGATCAAGTTTTATGATTAAGATAAAAACACAGAAGATATACGATAGTGATGTCGTTGTTCCGGGTTCAAAGAGTTACACCCATCGAATTCTTATTGCCGCAGCCCTTTCCGATGGGGTTTGCACCATCACCAATGGTCTTAGAAGCGAAGATACACTCCTTACCCTGGGTGCGTTAAAACAAATGGGCATTATCATTGAGGTGCGGGATGACCGGATCGTCGTGCACGGGAATAAGGGGAGATTGGAGCCGTGTCACGATCCGGTGTACCTTGGAAATTCCGGGACGTCAATGCGTCTTTTAACCGCCGTGGCATCTCTGGGGCAGGGTTGTTACACACTTGCCGGAATAAAGCGGATGGAAGAGCGACCGATACAGGACCTTTTGGATGGACTCGTCCAGATGGGAGTGACCGCCTGCTCGATAAACAAAACAGGATGTCCCCCTGTTGAAGTCAAGGGCGGCAATGTTGCAGGCGGCAGCGTGGCACTAAGATGCGGCGTCAGCAGCCAGTTTCTTTCTGCATTACTTCTCATCGCACCTTACACTCAAAACGGGGTTGAAATAAACATTATCGAGGGTCCGGTATCAAAACCGTATGTGGATATGACCGTCGATGTCATGGAAGCACTCGGCGTAGATGTCAAACGTAATGGTTACGAGCAATTCAGTGTTGCCGGAGGACAGGTTTACAAATCAGGATCATATAACGTGGAGCCCGACTGTTCTCAGGCAGGATATTTTTGGGCGGCTGCCGCCATCACCGGTTCAAAGATTAAAGTAAAGGGAACAACCCATAAAACACGGCAAGGTGATGTCCGTTTAACCCAACTTTTTGAAAACATGGGGTGTACCGTCAATCACGAAACCGACGGTATTTCAGTCATCGGCGGATCCCTTACGGCCATAACAGCCGACATGGCGGATATGCCGGATATGGTGCCCACGCTGGCAGTGGTTGCTGCATTTGCCGACGGCACAACCGTGATTAAAAATGTGGGCCATCTTAAAGCAAAGGAGAGTGATCGCTTGGGCTCTGTCGTCAACGAACTCTCCAAGATGGGAATCGAAGCAAGCTGCAGCGATACGGGGATGATCATTAAAGGCGGAAGTCCGAAAGGCGCTGAAATCGATACATACGGGGACCATCGTATGGCCATGAGTTTCGCCCTTGCCGGACTAAAAGTTCCGGGCATTGCCATCAGGGATGAAAAATGTGTTGAAAAGTCGTTTCCCGATTTTTGGAATGTGTTTGAAGGATTGTATCGTAGATGAACATTTTTTTGATTGGATACCGATGTACCGGAAAGACAACTGTGGGACGGTCCCTTGCAAAACGCCTTGAACGATTTTTTTTTGATACGGATTTGGAACTGGTGAAAGAACAGGGGGTAAACATATCTGACATTGTAAATCAAAGAGGATGGGCTGCTTTTCGTGAAATAGAAAAGCAGGTGATTCAACGCGCATGTGAACGCGATAATCAAGTAGTGGCCACAGGAGGTGGTGCTGTTCTGGATGAAGACAATGTTAAACGAATGAAAGACAGCGGTGTGCTCGTCTGGTTAAGAGCTGAAATCAACACCATCGAGAAGCGGATCATCGAAGATAATACGACCCGGGATTTTCGGCCGTCGCTCACATCCAAAGGATCGGTTGAAGAGATTCAGGAAACACTTCTTGTACGAAATCCTTATTATGAAAGGGCCATGGATTTTTGGGTAGATACGGATTCCATGGACATACAAGCGGTTTGTGATACGATCATACAGAAACTATAGGGTGTGAAACTTAACTTTGTGTAATAGTTTAGTTTTTTTGAAACAAATCGATTTCTTTGGTCTTCGATTTCAGCTTCGACCCAACAAGAAGGAGCTTCGGGAATGTTTTCTAAAGGGTAAAGTGTTATGAATTTATTGCTAAATAGGGAGTAGCAATGCCGGGAAGCACATTCGGAACACTGTTTAAAATTACCACATGGGGTGAGTCCCATGGAAAAGGCGTGGGTGTAGTTGTTGACGGTTGTCCACCCGGAATATCCCTTGATGAAACCATGATTCAGACCATGTTGGATCGTAGACGGCCGGGAAAATCACTTGCCAGTACGTCAAGGAAAGAGCCGGATCAGGCGGTGATCATGTCCGGGGTTTTTGAGAATATGACCACCGGTACCCCCATTATGATCATGGTCTACAACAAGGATGCGGATCCCAAAGCATATGCGCCGTATAAAGATGTTTTTCGTCCCGGTCACGGTGATATAACTTACATGGCCAAATACGGGATACGAGATTGGCGGGGCGGAGGGCGGGCATCTGCCCGGGAGACCGTGGCAAGGGTAGCGGCAGGCGCCGTCGCCAAGGCGCTTCTTGACCGCGAAAGCATCAAAATTCTCGCATATACCCTAAAACTCGGCGGTGTGCGAGCCGACATATTCGATGTTGATATCATCGACAAGGATATGTTCTATTGTCCTGACATAAAAGCTTCGGAAAAAATGAAGGCACGTGTCTTGGAGGTAAAAAAACAGGGTGACTCATTGGGTGGAATTGTTGAGATACGGGCAAAAGGTGTTCCGCAGGGGTTGGGAGATCCGGTATTTGATAAACTTGATGCGGATCTGGCAAAAGCGTTGATGAGTATCGGCGCCGTCAAAGGAGTCGAGATTGGGTCCGGTTTCCAAGCAGCCGAGAAATTGGGGTCTGATAACAATGATCCCATCACCTCCCAGGGCTTTTCCAGCAACAATGCAGGGGGTATTTTGGCTGGGATATCCAACGGGGATGATATTGTGATTCGCGTGGCCGTTAAACCGATTCCTTCAATTTCAATCGAGCAGCAGACCATAAACCAGGCCAATCGACCGGCGACCATTTCAACCAAAGGACGTCATGACATCTCGGCCATCCCGCGTATCAACGTTGTCTGTGAGGCCATGGTCAGTCTCGTCCTGGCCGATCATCTGTTGAGGCAGCGAGCCATTCAATAATTCCTGAACGAAAAACAAAAAAGAGCAAATAGACTGACAGTGCGAGAAACGCAACATCCCACAAGATGGTTTCGATGCTGATGGAACTTCCTTTGGTGGTTGAAAAACATCCGCAATTGATATTCAGACCCCTCGCCAGATTAAAGCATAATGCTCCGATATAGGCGACAAGCAGGATATTGCACCATATTACCGCTCCCGTCATCCAGAATCCGACAATTAAAAAGACGCCCATGAGTATTTCAAGCCACGGCAGAAAAATGGCGGTTACATTGATGAGTCCGTCCGGAAGAATCTGGTAATTATAAACGACTTCGGCAAATGCTTTGGGGTGCAAAATTTTGTCGTAACTGGCGTAAATAAATATCACCCCAAGAATCAATCGTGCACCATGGTAAAGAAGGCGAAAGAGATGGTCTCTTTTTTTCATGATCGGTCTTTTCTATAGTTATGGCAATGACTTAATAAATCAGAATCAATTAATACCTACTTTATCTATGGGAAGATCGGCGTGTTGCCATTTTGTCCAGCCGTTTACCAGTATCCTGACATTGGTAAATCCCATATCGAGTAGAAAATTTGCCAGATGATGACTCAGCTCGCAGGTTTCTCCGTCACAATAGGTAATGATCGGCGTGTCGACAGGTATATCTTTCGTAACGTCCATAAACCTCCGGTCAACTTCTTCCCAGGGAAGACTGCGAGCACTTCTGATATGACCTTTTTCATAATCATCATTCGGGCGGGCATCCATCATAATGGCTGCTTGCTTGAAAAACAGATCTTTTGCTTCGACAAGAGATATGTCCAGCCGTTCACCAGAGGGAGACATCAGGCGGGCTTCCATGGACCAGTCCTCAGACAGCGGTAACCGGTTGTTTCGAAACTGATTGATCGAAAACCCGAGAAAAATGGCCAGAGTAAAGATGGCCGCGAACTGCCAAACCGATTGCATAAGTAGTTGCTCGAGGGTTCTTGATGTTTTTTCATGAAATTGTTCGGTCATGCCCGAGATTTCTCCTGTTTTTAAAAAGCATGCATTACATCTATCATAAAAGTCAACTTCAATATTATTGTCCCTAATTTAGATCAGCGCCTGATCGAAATCATCGATCAGATCCCCGGTCGTTTCCAGCCCCACGGAAAGTCGAATCAGACGGTTGGAGATGCCGGCGGCTCTACATTCTGTGGGAGACAGGCCTGAATGAGACGTGGTTACCGGACGG
>Ga0210085_1000676_pt1 | contig 14037 bp, 18 predicted proteins | sample China_Galinas_PW_5_FD_184866 | JGI IMG/M metagenome (GOLD analysis project Ga0210085, IMG submission 184866) | Wetland microbial communities from San Francisco Bay, California, USA, that impact long-term carbon sequestration - China_Galinas_PWC_D1... | ecosystem: Environmental > Aquatic > Marine... | reverse complement strand
AACGTCGACGAAGCAGTGTACCTGAGCGACCGCATCGCCGTTCTTGCTCCGCGGCCCACAAAAATTTTGAGAGTATTTGATGTAAACATGGAGCGGCCGCGAGACCGCACCAGCCGGGAAGCCAACCGCATCCGCCGTGAAATCCTCGAACTACTCGAGCATTCCGAACAAAACCCTTGCTGATAGCTGAAGGGTTTGACTCTGCGTATTTGATGGGATCCGGTTTCCAATCGTTATGGACGGAAACCATTCAGTGTCCCACGGTTTCGCCGACTCAGCCTTGACCATGGAGCCGTAACGCCAGCGAAGCCACGCGACGGCCCAGGTTCCGGACCGTTTCCAGACCGAATGCATCCTTTTTGAAGCCCTCCGGATGTCCGCTCCAGACCGTACCGCCGTAATGAAAGGTGGTGTGACCATCGCCGACAATGATCATGTCCTGGATCAGCATGGCGGCGTGAACGGCGTGTATGGTCGTTTCCTGACCGCCGTGACGAAACCCGCCTACCGCAATCACACCGCCGATTTTGTCTCTCAACATTGTTCCATTCCTGCGGAAGACAACGCATCGGTCCAGAAACGACTTTGCCTGAGCGGTCATGGTCCCGAAATAAACCGGCGTTGCCAGAATCAGGCCGGCAATGAGGGGGTCGGTCATGAGGGGAATGATCTGCTGGAAATCATCTTCCTGGCTGCAGGTTATTTTTTTCATGCAGGTTCCGCAGGCCACGCATCCTTTGATGTCCATCCCGGCAAGATCAATAACTACCGGCTCCACATTTTCAAATTCTGCCTTGATTACATCAAAGCAGGCTTTTAGAGCGTAGTGGGTCGATTGACCGGCACGGGGACTGCAGGCAACGCCGACAATCTTTATGGTCATAATTCTCTCCTCTTTTCTTTACTTTCGAATAGCGAAATCTGTGACCGTTCACAGGGTTGCAAAGTCCGATGCGCTTCAAACCACCTTGTTGATTTTTTACTGTTTATCACGATCGAAAGAAGAACGGCAAACGATTTAACCTAAAATAAGTAAGCATCTTTCGATTTCGGGCTCGACTTTACACCTTGATAAAAAAACTGACAATTCACCGGAACTGTAAACAATAACCGCCCCTCTCCCGTTCAAATAATAAAATATAATTTCAGCGTGTTAACAAGCCCTAAAAAATCTTTCTCGAATGGCATAATATTTGATATTCCATTAACAGTCTCTAATCGAGCCCATTAGAGTTGTCATCAGAAATACAGTTCGTGATCACTTCAAAACAGGAGGCTGGAGATGGCTGGGAAAAAGAAGTTCTTAGTGGCTGCAGATGGATCAGCTGAATCACAATCCGTGGTCAAATACGTGGCAACCATGTTGTCGCCCGTCGACACGGAGGTTGTTTTCTTACATGTTTTAAATCGGATTCCCGAAACTTATTGGGATTTCGGGTTGGGGGTTGAATCCGACTCACTCGTGAAAAAAATAAGAATCCAGGTGGAAGAGCACGAGAAATCGATCAAGGCTTTTATGGCCGATTCCAAACAGGCGCTACTGGATGCCAATTTCAGAGAAGAAAATATCGCCATTCACATCGAGGACAGAATGGTCGGTATCGCCCGGGACATCGTCGCCGAAGCCCGGCGTGGATACAACGGCCTGATCATGGGATGCACCGGTATGGGCCAGATGAAGGGCCTGGCGGTCGGGAGTGTCAGCACGAAGATTATCGGTGCGCTGTCAGACATTCCGATCTGCATCGTGGCCGGGGCTCCGGCCGGCAACAACTCGATCGTGGCACTCGATGGCTCTCCGGGATCCATGCGGGCGCTGGATTACGCGAGCTCGCTGATGGACGGCTTCAAAGGCAAGGTCGTCTTGTTTCATGCATTGCGCCACATCGGCTACCCCGAGCCCGCGACCGGAAGAATAGCCGCCCTAAAAGAGGTTGAGAAGAGCATTTGGGATGATGCCAAAAAGATGCTTGAGCCCACCTTGACAGCGGCCAAAGACCGCCTGATGAAGGCTGGACGTAAGAAAGACAAGATAGTGACCAAAATTGTTACCGGCGTTTCAAGCCGGGCCGGAGCGCTCATTGAAGAGGCCAAGAAGTCAGGCTGCGGCTCCATTATCGTCGGTCGAACCGGTATTTCACAAGTGGAAGATTTCAATATTGGCAGGGTCGCGAACAAAGTCGTCCACGGCGCTAAGAACCAGGCGGTCTGGATCATTCCTTGACATATTTGGTATCATCTAAATTGAGCGATTGTCGAGGTTGCCTGCCCGGTGAAATAGGCTTCGCATTTCACCGGGCAGGCTGATACAAGGAAGATGTCGTTCCGCTATAGTGGCCTATGCGGAACGGCATCTGACGCTGTAGATGAGGTAAGATCGGCAATCCCGCAGGGTTTTAAATTTTAAGAATCAAAACCGATAGAATTCCTATTTTATTGCGTCCGCACAGGCACACTATCTCCTTACAGGGCTTATTACGCCATTCCTTCCTTCGCCGACCATTCGATCGTTGACAAAAATCCCATAAGCATATAAATGATCGTTTATATGGAATTTCATCAACACCGCTGAAAATTACCATCACCATTTCAAAAGCATGCTCATTTTTACGCCAACCTGATCGAGGAGGTTTTTTTGGCTAAATCGCCCTCGTGCGTTTGTTCTCATACTGACAACCTTCATTCACCGGCTTTCATTGCCAAAAGTCTGGGGGACGAAAACCGGTTGAGAATTCTGCTGTTGCTCAGTGACGGGAAAAAGTCGGTCTCCAGTATCGTTGAAGCGCTCGAATTGTCACAGCCGCTGGTATCGCACCACCTCAAGGAGCTGCGGCGGGCCCTGCTGGTCAATGTCGAACGCAAGGGACCCTTTGTCTACTATGAGCTGGCCGACCCTGAAATACTGTCAATCATAACCGATTTGAATACCGTTGCGCTGAAACTGCTGAAAAACCGTCAAACATTTTAAATTGATGGGGGAACACATTGAATATGACATCGATAGACAAAATCATCGATCAGCTAGAACCGGACGAAGCGATGGCAAAATTAACGGCTGCCGTCAAGAAGTTGTTTCCTTACGTGACTGAAAAGAGCCGTCTCGACTTTTTGTATGCGTTTACGGGTGAGGCGCACCAAGAAACGCTGCCCGGACTCGTGCATCGCTGACTGGCCACCTGCATGGACGAAGGTGTCGATCCAAAGCAGATGTGCCAGAGCTTGGTCAACAAGGTTGCCCAATCCGAACAATTGGCGGCCGTGGCAGAACCGGAGATTCTTATCCTGTTCGAGGATTGGTTGGAAGAGTTGGAAAAGGAAGTCATCGACAAGGTGACGCCGATCGACATCGCGTCGGCCGACGCCTTGGCCGAAGCGACCGGCCTTTCTCGTGCCGGCGCGACCTTTTTACTGACCAAGCTACGCCGGGAGGGCAAAATCAAATGAAGCGCCATACCCTGTGGCTGCCCGTGCTCGCTTTGACGACAACCATCCTGATGCTCGCATACACCGCACGCAAACCGGAACCGTCGCAGGCAACACTGGAAAATGTTCGGGCGGAAGCCCGGAGCGGCGGTTACCGATTGATCACCACCGAAGAGCTGTGGGGTTGGCTCCAATCCAAGACAAATAACCTTCTGCTTGTGGACACTCGCCAGGAATGGGAATACCGCACCGGTCACATCAGGGGCGCCGTCAACTTCCCGATGGAACCTACCTGGCTGTCGCGCTGGCGGAAAAAGAACGCTCTGGCGCAGTTGTTGGGGGCGGACAAGAACCGTACAATCGTTTTCTACTGAGCCGGGCTGTCCTGAGTCCGCAGCGACTCGGCAGCCAGGGTGGCTGTCCAATTGGGTTACCAAAAAGTCTATCGCGACCCACTTGGCTATCCGCAATGGTTGGATCGCGGATTACCAGTAGAGAAAACCACTGACAATGTCCATCCCGTTCGATCGCCACCCAACGCCAATCGGCGATCGCTCCAGGGGTGGGGACTGCTGTGGACCCTGCTGGGCGTTTTTGCAGGCGGTATGGCATTGAACCTGACCCCGTGCGTCTATCCGATCATCCCGGTTACCATATCCTATTTCGCCGGGCAGAGCGACCGTCGGCAATCGCTTCTGTTCGCCCACGGGACATGTTATGTAATTGGACTGGCGGTAACCAATTCACTATTGGGTGTCACCGCCGCACTGACCGGCGGGTTGATGGGGGCACTGCTCCAGAATCCGGTTGTCCTGATCGCAATTGCGACCGTGTTGGTGCTGTTTGCCACCAGCCTGTTCGGTTTATGGGAAATGCGGTTGCCGTATGCCGTGACTCAGTTCGCCTCAGGCGGTTACACCGGATACTTCGGCAGCCTTTTCATGGGCCTGACCATGGGGGTTGTAGCCGCACCCTGCATCGGACCCTTTGTGCTGGGGCTGCTGACATTGGTGGCCGGCTTGGGAAGCGCCTGGATAGGCTTTGTCGTTTTTTTTACGCTGAGCCTCGGCCTGGGAGCACCCCTGTTTGTGTTGGCGCTCTTTTCAGGTCAGCTCCATAGACTGCCCCGCAGCGGGGAATGGATGCTGTGGGTACGAAAATTGATGGGCTGGGTTCTGGTGGGTATGGCCGCCTACTATCTTCGGGCACTGCTGCCCAAAATAGTGTATACATTTCTATTGGCTTCTTTAGCCCTTGCAGCCGGGCTTCATTTGGGGTGGATGTCCAAGGTCCACGCCCAATCCTCCGGATTCAAGTGGATACGGGCTTTTACCGGCTCCGCCGGGCTCGTGCTGGCCACTTTGCTCATCGGAAGCTGGGTACTTCGGGGTCCCGGGGTAAACTGGCAGCCCTATTCAGTCGAGTTGCTGGAAAATGCACACCGAATCGGCACGCCGGTTATCGTCGATTTCTATGCCGACTGGTGCACACCCTGTGTCGAACTCGAACAAGAGACATTTCATGACTCAAAAATCGTTTCTCTTGCGCGCAAGGATTTTACCATGATCAAGGTGGATCTGACACGGGCTGGTAATTCGCTGAACGAGGACTTGCTCAAGCGCTACAATGTCAAGGGGGTTCCGACAGTCGTCTTCATCGGGCCAGACGGCCGTGAAAGAAATGATCTGCGGCTCGTGGACTTTATACCCGCTGATCAATTTAAAGATCGCATGACAGCGCTCACTAATGTCCATCCATAAATGGTCTCTTTCCCGCTGAGCGGCGTCCTTCGCGGATTTCCGGCTGCGGCGTATATAAAGTACGCCTCACCGCAAACCCTTGTGCGGCCTTGCTCAGCGAAAAAAATCCACATTTATGAATTGGACACATAAAACCACCTTTAAAAGATCGCGGATGAGCACTAACTAATGAAACCATAGGAGGTTAACCATGCTCACGATACGATTTTTCCTGAACGAACCCAATGGCAAACCGTGAAAGCACTTCAAGCAGATAATCCCCGTGCTGGGACAAAAATATGAAATTGACATCGAGGTCATCTCGAAACCAAAATCCGACTACATGACCGATGAATATTTCGAACTGGATTTGCCGGTAGCTCCGGCCGTCATGGTAGGTGACGAAATCGTGGTTGAAGGATCGGATGTGGCCCAAAATGCCATCGAGACCGCCATCTGTCGCCAACTGGGGCTGCCGCCCCCGCAAGTCGAAGGCAAACGCTTTTTCAACAAATTGTTTAAAGGATGAACGACAACAACACTGAACCGTGCTATTAATGAAACGGTGGATGAACAACAGTATGGGGAGAAGCAAAGAATGGCCGTAATCGACAAATTCTTGGGTAAGACCGTCGAGGTCCCTGAAGACAGGCGCTATGACGCAAAGCAGAATTTATGGGGTAAAAAAGTGGATCGGACCATTTTGTTCGGACTAACTCAACCTGCTCTGGTATTATTGAGCGGTGTTAAAGATCTTGACTGGCTTTTAGAAGAAGGGCAACTGGTTCAGCCGGGCGAATCGGCTGCATTCGCTATCACCGGCAAGATCCTTTACATCGACACACCTGTCGCCGGCACTATCCATTATAACAAGATCGCGAGGAAAAATCCGACAGTCGTCAGCAGCGATCCATACGGTGAGGGATGGCTTTTTATGGTTCAACCGGATAGCGACATCGACCAGGCCTATCAGTCGCTGGTTTCGGCTGAGCAATACTTGGAAGACCTCCGCAAATCAGAAGGATTCAAAAACCCCAACGGCCTAAAGGGCGGCGTGTCCGGCATCTGCAAAGCCGTTTACTCCGGCATCGGCCAGCAAAAGATCTAACCGCAATGGAAAAAAATGCGCGGCAGATACGGGTTGAAATCGTGGCCAAAAAGAAAGGCTGCATGTTGTGCGACCTCGCCGTCGCCATATTGGAGGAGATCCAACCGGAATTTGAAGCCGGCGTACTCACTTGGGAAGTGGTTGATGTTGGCTCCAGAGACGGGGTGGCACGGCACGCCGAACTGGGCAAAATCTGCGGGCGACTGCCGGCTGTTCCATCGCTCGTGATAAACGAACAGATCGCCTTCGATAACATTCCGGACATGGAGTCTTTGACGACGGCGGTTCGTCGGTCAATCGACGCGATGGAATGAATTTGAGAATCTGAGATGCACCTTATCCAGACGTGGTTTTTTTCAACGTGGCTTATTTTTATTAAGGAGGATTAAGATGGCAAATTTCGTCTACACACTCAGTAAAAACGACGTCAACCTGGCGACAAGATGTTTTCAATTCGCCAAGTTCGCACACGAAAAGGGGCACCAGGTCAATATTTTTTTTATCGAGGACGGTACGCTATGGGCCGACAAAACTCGGAATTTCAAGGAAAAGGCCATTACCGGGGATTGTCCGGATGACTATTTTCCGTACCTCCTGGAAAACGAAATTCCCATCGGGGTCTGACCGCCGTGCGCAAATGCCCGTCAGGTTGACGAGGCCAATTTTTTCCCCAACATGCTGCTGGACGGCGCCCCTCATCTGATTGATCTGATTGCCGAGGGCAAGGTGTTCAATTTTTAAAGGAGGGTGCAATGTCTTCCCCCTTGAATACTCAAGACCTAAAGCAGATCCAAGACGGTATCCGCGACAAATACGCTCGAGTTGCCGTCAACCCTGAAGGGCAATTTAAATATCCGACAGGACGAGCCGGACTTGAGAAATTGAAGTATGATGCCGCAATTGTGGCTGAGCTGCCGGAAGCCGTCATCGGTTCCTTCTGCGGCGTCGGCAATCCGTTTTCCCTGGGCGAAATCGCACCCGGCTCCCGCGTGCTCGATATCGGTTGCGGGGCAGGAGTGGATGCGCTCGTGGCGTCTAAGGTTGTGGAATCTTCCGGCGAAGTAATGGGTATCGACATAACTCCGGAAATGATCCAGAGAGCGGAGGTCAATAAAAAGGAAATCGGAGCTGAAAATGTCGTTTTTCAATTGAGCCGTGTTCAGGATCTGGTCGGTATTGATTCGAATTTCGATGTCGTTATTTCAAACGGCGCCATCAATCTCATACCGGAAAAAGAAGAAGTCGTAGCGGCAGCATACAGGCTTCTGAAACCGGGCGGTTGGCTCTTCGTAGCCGACCAGTTTCTGGTGGGGCCGGCATCAAAAGATTTGAACGCAAGGATTCAGAGCTGGTTTCAGTGAGAGGGCGGTGCGGTACCGGAAATGGATTTTCTGGCAGACTTGAGAAAAACCGGTTTCGTGGATATCGCCTCAGCAGGCGAGACAGGCTTTAACAGTTCTCCCAAAACAAGGGGCATGTTGGTTCGCGCCCGAAAGCCCGGTCTGCAGAACCGGAAAACTGCGGCGTCATTGAAAACCGGCGACATTCATGCACAGCCTGATGCTGAGGGCGCCTCCACAAAGATGTCTGTGAAGATCGATACCTTACTGCAACGGGCGATCACGCTGGGTGCAGAAAAGATAAAACTGATCGATACCGATTCCATCGTGGTCGAAAAATGGGTGAAATGGAAATGCATCTATGGTTGCCCGATGTTTGGAAAAGATGGGTATCACCCCCCAAACACACCCGACATCGATGAGACCAAAGAGGTGATCGGCGAATATTCCAAGGCGATTTTGCTGAACGGTGCGGACGGTCGGCTTTTGACTGAGGTTGCCTGCCGATTGGAAGGCGAGGCCTATCACATGGGTTATTACAAAGCGTTTGCCATGACCGCCTTACCGGCCGGCAACGGCTCCACCTCGGGAGCCGCGAGCACCTGACCGTCCGGCAGCAGCGGGACTCCGTGTGAGCCCCCAAAAACCGAAGAAAGCAAAGTAAAAGTGCGCCCGATGCTGGAAGCCTGCGGTATCGATGTGTTCAAGACAGCCCGCCGAAACGGTTTTAAAATCGATACGCGGAAGGAAACTCACGGGCAGTGGAATTTCTTTGCGCTGGTTCTTATAGAATAATTTCGAATTGATCTCACGACCAATCATCCCTATATTGGCCCATACGGCATAGGATCCCCGTCAATTCCAATTTTTTTCAGAAAAAGGAGGCCCATCCATGTCTGAAGAATTAATGGCGTATTTCAACAAACAACCGCGATTAGGTACCCTTAGTTCAGCCAACAAAGAAGGCCAGGTTGATGTGGCCTATTTTGGATCGGCCCAGATGGTAGACGAGAAAACCGTCATCATCGGAATGGGAAACAACAGGACCCTTTCCAATCTTAAAGAAAACCCGAATGCGGTCTTCATGATTATGGAACCCGGTGAAACGCCGGCTCAGTGGAAGGGCGTTCGTGTTTACCTAAAGATGAACGACTGTCAGACGTCGGGAAGGAAACTGGACGAAATAAGGGCCCAAATCGCTCAGAAAGTCGGCCCGGAAATCGCCAACAAGATGATCCATGCATATGTCGCATTTGGAATCGAAGAAATTCGGCCGTTCGCCGATTTCGGTCAGAGTTGGATGAAATCGATTGGGAGATGATGGACATTATGTGCCTTGCGAAGTAACCTCAATCGCCCGTTTAAGGGTTGCGATCAGCCTTTCCAGGGAACCGTCGGTTCTTTCCAGCACCAAATCAAACTCCTTGGAAATCGCCCGGGCCTCATCCCATAACTCAGGGCTGTTTTCCGACCGCATGTCTATAAACAGCGAGCGGGTGAAATCTCTCAACATGCGGTGGGCCACTTTCATCGGATCGAGCCCTTTTTCGGCCAGGTTCTCGAGTTGAAGTTGCTGAAATATGAACTCCATCCCGAGTTCGGTCCAGCCGGGTGTCAGGAACCAGGTTCCAGCTTCCCGTTTCAGCTCTTCCTCGTACCGGTGCTGTCCCAGCAGAACACCGATGCAGTCTTCTCCCTCGGGACGCAGGACCGGGACCGCAAAGTCAGATGGTAGCTTGTCGAGCGCCTGGCACCGGCCGTAGCCCAGCATCACGGCGTCGACATGTGCTTCGAGCGATCGAATGCGCTGGTTCACCGTGTCGAGCAGCCGGTCGGGCTGAATGTGAAGGCCCCACTCCATGACCTCGAGGTGGCTGACTTCCGGTACCCCACGGATAACCGCTCTGATTTCTTTTTCAAGTACGCGACAACAGATGATCCCAACAGACACGACATTCCTCCGGCTCAATCGAGAAGCACCATACTGTACCAGGAGGGAAGCAATTTCCCGCCCCGGTCGAATTCAACCTTAAACCCCAACGGTTCGACGGTTTTACCGATATCGATGCCGTAAGCATCCATGGAGGGACGCGCCAGATGAGGATAAAGGCAGGGATCAGGGCAGGCGCACTCCTCGCATTGGACGCAGAGGACCATCGCAAAGGCAAACATGCATCCCGCGGTCATCATGGCCTCCTTCTCCAACGCCACGGTGACTTCCTGACCTGTCTTGGGGTCGGTTGTCTTGACGATGATAGCCGTCTTGTATCGATCGAAGGCATCCTTGAATTTCTCAGGTGAAATATCGAGGTGCGGCGGACAGGTCCAATATTTACCCCACCGGTTGCATCCGAAACGACACTTCAAATAGGAGCGTGAATCGAACACGATGCCGTCTGTTGCAATCAATTTGGCTTCCACGGCCCCAAGTGCGATGGCTTTCTCAACCAGTCGATCTAATTTTTTTTCCATGGTGCATGTCCTTATCCGGTCTTTTTCCGCTTTCATAGTGTCAATCGCTTGTACAGGGCCGGAAGGAGCGCCGGCAGCGACTCGATTTTCGGCAGCACGATGCTTTGAGTCTCGGAAGAAATTCGTTTAAGATATTCGGCGCCCTTCTGATCCGAGGTGATGATAAATGGGTGAATGTGCGCCCGCCGGGCCTCCTGTATGGCTTTCCCCGTATCGGCCACGGCGTAGTCCAGAGTGCCGTATTCCAAATCATACGGACGGCCGTCGGTAAGGATCACCAGCAGTTTGACGGTCGCCGAAATACCTCCGAGCTTGTACACGGCATGGCGGATTACCGCCCCCATTCGCGTTAATCCCAAGGGTTCCAGATTGCCTAAACGATAGCGAACTTTTTCGTCGTAGGATTCTGTAAAATCTTTCACGGTGAACATATCCACGCGGAACCGGCCTTCGGAACTGAAACCGAAAACAGCATACGGATCGCCTAAGGCATCCAAGGCCTCGGCCATCAACGCCATAGCCTCTTTTTGTACTTCGATGACGCGCCGGTTGTTGACCATTTCATCGGTTGATCCGCTCAAATCGAGAAGAAAGAGTACGGCTACGTCGCGGATTCTTTTATCCCGGCGGATGTAAACATTTTCCGACAAGCTGGAGCCGGTACGCATGTCCACGTGAGCCTGAACCAGGGCATCGATGTCCAGTGCATCACCATTTGGCTGCGCCCTGTATTTGCGGAACCGCTCCGGTTTAAGTTTCATGAACTGGCGTCGGAGCAGCGTGATGATACCGTGCAGACGGGTGCTGAGTTCATCGACGAAGTCGTTAGGTTCGTCGTTCGCCTGTCGTTGGCGCACCAGACACCAGTCGAGCTTATAATCGGAAGAATTTTGATCCCATTCCTTGTAAAAAAACGTTCGGAAGTTCTCCTGAAGTTCTTCGGCATCGGGGGAGTCGAAGACCATATTGTCCAACATCTGTCTGAACATCTCCCACAATGCGTCGCCGTCCCTTTCGCCTTGGGCCATCATCGCGGCGAGCAGGGTTTCGATGACTTCCGGCGGCACATCATCATATTCTTCGGATGCCTGCTTCTTGATCGAAGCTATCGTTGCATTGGTTTGGCTGATCAAGTCCGGTAGAATGTCTCCCCACCAGGGCAGGGGCAAACTGATTTTTTTACTCAATTTTCGCGGGTATGTCGGCGGCAGATCGCTTTTTAAAGCCTTTTGCATTTCTGTCAGCAAACCGGGAAGTAAAGCGACAAGGCGCTTGTCGGCGTCCACATGGATAGGCGTGGGGTCGAAAATTATTTTACCGCCGTTTTCCAAATACCGGCTGTGATCGAGCAGCATGGCCTGGTGCAGCGCCATGAGCTTCAACAACCCGAAACTGGGGGTCGTGTCGGGTAAAAAAATGGTGCGACCGTCGGTGGCTGCACCTCCGCTAAAGCCTTTATATCCGATCAAGGCAATGTTGGACTGCATTTTTACGGGGCGCCCCAGCGCTGCCTCGCAGATGAGAGTCAGTGTTTGGATCCTGTCTTTCAGGGCGATGCCGGTGGCCAGATCGTCTCGGGCTTCCAGGGCCTTCAGCGAGGTGCCGTTGAAAAAATTCACCAGTTCCTGCTCCGACCGGCAGGCATCCAACCCCTCATCCACCCATTTGGCCGTTTCCGCATCGGTGAGCAACAGACACATGCGGTTTCCCATTTGAACGAAAGCTTCGGCTGCAGTTGCCGAAACGGCTGCGATTCGTAGCGTCTGTTCGAGGAAGAATTTCCAGCGGGACAACGGATAGCCGCACTGGTAGGCAGCGGCTTCTTTCAAATAGGCTTTGGCGGCCTTCCACATTTTTACGTCGCTTCCGGCAGCAACCAAAGACTCCAAAGCCAATTCTCCCCAGAACAACAGGCTGGCGGCTCCGCGATATTCCATAGCAGTGGGTGTCTGTTCTATGAAAGTGACTGCCACATCTATATCCTGGCGAGCCAGTTCACAGGCCAATCGGGTCCAGGGGTCGATAAAATCGTTGGTTTGGTTCAGTTTCCCAGATGCTTCAAAAAAAGGAAGGATCAACGCCCAATTCAACCGGCAGAGTTCTGCGGCGCCTTTGAGAATACTTTCACCATGAGGGGTTTGATCGATGACATCGATTTTCTCCAGGAACTGATCGAGCAGGACCACGGATTTGCGTTTTCGCAAATGAGAAACGGCCGCTGTCATCAGCCGGTAGGTTTCCGAGGCGAGAGCGCTTCTCGACTGTCGTAGCTGGTTGGTGTTATGGGAGACGGTTTCCGTCAATCGTTCACCGCAAAGTTGAAACTTGAAACTTGGAATCTACATCCGTAAATTCGTGATAGCCTTAAGATTTTGAACGTTCATTCGATAAAATCCATAATATTTCTCACGCCGACAAGGCTCAATATGCTCAACAACTGAATTAATTGACCCAACCGGCCAAACTGCCTCAACTGATACAACCTGTTTTCAGACCCTGCGACGGCCTGAAGGGCCATGGTGGTTTAGCACAAAAATACAGTCTACACGCATAGCACGATAAAGACTATAAGCGTCTGTTAGCTAAAATGAAAAACTTCCTTTAACCCCGCACAGGCGGGACTAACGGGCGTAACGGGCTCAACGGGCTAAAAAATGCCGGCAACGATTTCGGCAATAGCGTCCTGCATTTCCGGATCGTCTGTCATGCAACGGGTAACGGCCGCCTCGCAAGCGGCAGCGTGGGGTACGCCGTCGGCGATCAACTTGGCAGCATACACAAGCAATCGTGTGCTCACCCCTTCCTCCAGCCCGTGCTGGCGGAGGTTCCGCACCATTTCCCCCAGACGTACCAGACGCCCGGCCAGCTCTTCGTCGACACCCGCCTCCTGCATGAGGATTGACCGTTCGTTTTCAGTCGAGGGGTAAGTAAACTCGATAGCGACAAAGCGCTGCCGTGTTGAATGCTTCAGATCCTTCATGACACTCTGATAACCAGGATTATAAGAGATAACGATTAAAAAGTTGGGATGGGATTGCAGCAGCAACCCTCTCTTTTCCTGTGGCAAAACGCGACGATCGTCCGTGAGCGGATGGATGACGACCGTGGTATCCTTACGGGCCTCCACCACCTCGTCCAGGTAGCAAATGGCACCGTGTTTGACAGCCAGGCTGAGAGGACCATCCTGCCAAGGAGTCTCCTCTCCTTTTAGCAGATAACGGCCCACCAGGTCGGACGCGGTTAAATCCTCGTGGCAGGCGATGGTCACCAGGGGCCGGGACAGCTTCCAGGCCATATACTCCAGAAACCGCGTTTTACCGCACCCCGTCGGCCCTTTCAGCATGACCGGGAGCTTGAGCCGGCACGCGGATTCAAACACCTGTATTTCATTGCCGGATGGAAGGTAATAGGGCTCAGACGCGATGTGGTAGTCTTCGATAGCGATGCCGTTTGGATTGGACGGATACGGATCCGCTGATTTCTGCTTTTGCATGTGCGACACCATTTGCTCAAGTTGTGATAGGAACGGGATGCAACCAGGCGGGCAACAGTCGGGGTGCAACGACTCGGGCGCCTTCTGGGACTAAGTACATGCATAAATTATAGGCCCGGGAGTCCGGAACTCCCGGGCCTTATAGCATCAATACTTGCCGTACAATTCCGCGGCTTCCATCATGGCAATGGCATTCATCAAGGACCCGTTGGGCGGGAATTCACAGCCGGTGGCCAGAATAAACCCCCCGTCTTTGCCCAGCTCCTCAATCTGCTTTTTACACTCCTGTTTCATTTCTTCAGGGCTTCCCAAGAACGCGTATTGGGCCGGGCTCACATATCCGCACAGGCAGGTCTTTTTGCCGTATTTTGCTTTGAGCTCGTGCATATCCGCACAATCGTCCGGAGTGTAGGCGAATGAAATGGCGACCGGCTGCATGGCCTCGATCTGAACATCGAAATA